>ERZ1370068.7734-contig-6633_pt1 | contig 28812 bp, 31 predicted proteins | sample MGYA00561227_ERZ1370068 | MGnify/ENA primary metagenome ERZ1370068 (study PRJEB38410, sample SAMEA6850437) | metagenome | study: Metagenomic assessment of the ecological functions of the soil: analysis of the soil microbiota associated with the...
TTCCTGGCCGAGCGCGGGATCTGACGCGCCGCTCAGGTCGCGCCGCGCGAGAAGAGAAACGCCAGCTGGTCGTTGCCGCTCGCGATGTGGATACGACGCGAAGCACGACGAGCACGAGGCCGATCGCGATCGGGGCCCGCCGTCAGCCAGAGCCGTTTGCCGATTTTCGCCGGAGCCGCCGATCAGCGGAATCGTCACCAGGAGTGGCAGCCTGCTGAACGCCGGAGTTCCTCGGGCGTAGTGGAACGATCCGTCGAAGTGATCGGCGAGGATGCACCGCGAGCGCCGCCACGCCGAGGCTCGAGGCCCACGACCGAACAGTATGAAGACGCGACGCTCGGGTGCGCGCCGCGCTCGCGCGGGCACCGCGGGATCAGGATCCGGAACTCCTCCCCGATCGCGGCGGTCGCCTTCGGCGAACGCTCGAGCCGCGGCGATCTCCGCCTTCAGCCGGATGACGTCGGGATACTGAGCGGTGTAGACCTCCTGCATCTGGACCAGCTCCTGCTGCAGACGGGTGAGCCGGGCGGCGCTCGCCTGGCGCACCAGGATCTTCGCGTTCTCCTCGACGTAGAAGCGCGGCGAGGCGCGTTGGCGACGCGCGCGACCGTCTCAGGATCCCGCGCGCGAAACGTGATGCCGAAGCGCGACGGTGGTCGGTCGGCCGGCCAGCTCCGCTCTGACGGGCTTCACCTGGATATCGCGCCGCAGGCGTTCGACGGCGATCGCGTGCGCTCCCCACTCCCTGAGCTCGGGGTAGAGGTTGAACGACTCCATGAGTGCCATGAGCCGTGCCTGGCTCAGGACTTCTTGCCCGATCGTCTGTAGCCGAGTCTCCGAGCTCGCCCGCCGATCAGCGACTTCCCGTTCTCCTTCCGTGGTTCCGGGATGCTCGACGAGCACCATCGGCGTCGCGCTGGTAGATGTCGGGCAACGACATCGCGACGGTCGCGCGCTCCGGCGAGACCACGGCAGAGACGACGGCCGCCAGTCGAGCCGTGGCGTCGACGACCGCGAGTGCGCGCGTCGTCGGCGTCGCCGTGCTCACGAGGGTCAACGCCATTCAAGGCACGACCAGGTGTCGCCGGGCTGGAGGAAGAACGTCTCCGGCTGACCGCGCGATCGACTTTGTCGTAGTCGCACGGAATCCGCGTCACCGTCGAGCCTTCCACGCGCAGGATCACCATCTTCGATCGACGGGCGCAATCGTTGAATCCGCCGGCGAGCGGCGATGCGCATCGAGGACGGAGGCGCGGCTCCTCGAGGTCGTAGCGGCCGGGTCTTCCTCACCTCGCCGATGACCGCGACCTTGCAGGCTGTGGATCTCCTGGACGATGACCGACACTTCGGGCGAGGCGATGTACTGGCCAGCCGTCTGCGTCAGATCGGCCTTGAGCTGCTTGGGCGTGAAGCCGGCGGCCTGCACGTCGTCGAGCAGCGGCAGCGAGATCATGCCGTCGGGTCGGACCGGGACCGTCCGGCTGATCAGCCGGCGTTGTTCCAGACGGTGACGTCGAGGACGTCGTCGGTGCCTGATCGTGTACCCGCTCGGCGGGACCGGCAGGACGCGGCAGGCCAGTGTCCAGGCCCGAGCCCCAGCGCCGCCGCTGCGAACCGCTGCACCTGCCCATCGCGTCGAACATCGCCGCACCTCCGTGATCTCGACGGCTAGCTGCCACGATAGAGGTGGAACCCGCGCGGGCTCCACTGGGAGATTACCGGATCACGTTCGGAAACCAGGAAAATCCGAGCATGACCATGCATCGGCCGCCTTGACGGCACGGTCCGCGCCGGAGCAGTGATCGCTCACGGCGTGGGCCCGAGCAGCATTGCCCGCGTACGGAGGGAGAGCGCATGGACTTCGGAATCTTCACGGAGCAGATACGGCGCGGCAGCAGTCAGGGCGAGTGGTTCCAAGAGCTGCTCGATCTCGCCGACGCGGGCGAGCAGTGGGGACTCGACGTGGTGTGGCTGGCGGAGATGCTCGTCAACCCCGCCCGCTCGGTGCCTGTCGGCGCCCCTGCTGGTGGCGAGCTGGATCGTGGCCCGCACGCGCCGCCTGCGCGTGGGGACGGCCGTGCAGCTCCTGCCGCTGAATCACCCGCTCCGCGTCGCCGGCGAGGTCGCGACGCTCGATCATCTGAGTCAAGGGCGCTTCGACTTCGGGATCGGGCGCAGCGGCGGACCGCGCGCCTATGACGCGCTCGGCGTTCCGTACGAGGAGAGCCAGGCGCGACTTCTTCGAGGCGCTCGAGGTCATCCTGACGGCGTGGAAGGGCGAGCCCTTCAGCTACGAGGGCAAGTTCTATCGCTTCACCGAGACGACCGTCACACCGCGCCCGTATCAGCAGCCCCATCCGCCGGTCCGCATGGCCGCGACGACCGCCGAGACGTTTCCGCAGGTCGGCCGGATGGGTCTGCCGATCTTCGTGGGACTTGCGCGGCATGAGCATTCCGGAGCTGTCCGTGCACGTGAAGACGCTATCGCGAAGCCTGGCGCGCGGCCGGTCATCCCGGCGACGGCGGCGTGTGCCTCCGCATTCCGGTGTACGCCGCCCCGACCGAGAAGGCGGCGCTGGACGAGCCGGAGGAGACGATCACGTATTACTTCCAGCGTCAGGCCGATCTGACGCGCGCGCCGATCGGGCGCGCCGGCACCGGACCGGTGGAGCGCCGGGTCACGCAGGCCAAGACCTTGTCGACCCTCTCGTATCCCGGAGATCCTCGACACCAAGGTGGCGTTCGGCACGGGCCCGGCGCTCGTGGATCGCTTCGCCAAGCTTCGGGAAGAGCTCAGTCTGGACGGCGTCGCGGCTGAGCTGAACCCGGGCGGGCTCTTGCCGATGGAGCAGGAGAAGCGCAGCCTCCAGATCCTCACCCAGCAGGTGATGCCCGCGTTCAAAATAAGGAGCGTTCCAGATGGCCACACGCGACAACGGCGCCACGAAATTCGAGACGGTACGCTACGAGCCCAAGGGCGCCATCTGCCACATCGTCCTGAACCGCCCGGAGAAGCTCAACGCCGCCAACGATCAGCTCGTCGAAGAGGTCAACGACGCGCTCTTCGAGTTCGACGCCGATCCCGAGCTCCGTGTCGCGATCATCAGCGGCGCCGGCCGCGCGTTCTGCTCCGGCGCCGACGTGCGTCAGCGCCAGCTCCGCACCCGCGACGAGCTCAAGCGGCTGGGCGGCCCGGCCGGCCGGCGCTCGCGCGAAAACGGGCTCGCCGACACCGTCAACTGGAAGCCGGTGATCGCCGCCGTCCACGGCTATGCGCTCGGGCTCGGCTACTCGTTGTCGCAGTCGTGTGATCTGGTGGTCGCGGCCGCGGGACGAAGTTCCAGATCCGCGAGGTGCAGCGCGGTCTCGCCAGCGGCCAGCACTGGGTCGCGACCTGGTTCTGGACGGGCAGCCGCTTCGCGAACGAGGTCGCGCTGACCGGCCGCATGTTCACGGCCGAGGAGGCGCACCAGCACGGCATGGTGAATCGCGTGGTGCCCGGGCCGGAGCTCATCTCCGCCGCCGAGGCGCTGGCCGCGGAGATCCTCGAGAACCCGCCGCTCTCCGTCCGCGCCAACGTCCGGGTCATGCGCTGGTTCGTCAACGAGATGCAGCGCCAGTCCCGCTACTACACCCAGGGACTCGGCCTGCACCTCAGCGACGACTTCCAGGAATCGGCCCGCGCCTTCATCGAGAAGCGCAAGCCGAGCTTCAAAGGCCGCTAGCGGCGAGCCGGAGCCCGGTGAGCCGGGGGCTGGGGGCGCGAGGGCTGCGTCACCCACTCGCCCGAATCGCAGCTCTTCGAGCTGCGTACGGGACGAGGGGGTCCCACTTCGCCGCTCGCGCACCCCCGAGCCCCCGGCTCGCCGGCGCCGACCGACCTGTCGGGCTTAGCTCGGGATTTCTCAGTCGGCGAACTGGGCGGCGCGCCAGCGGAGGGCGGCGCCCAGGCCATCTTTCTCGCGGATCTCGTCGAATTGCATGCCGACCTCGGTGCGGGCCGCGTAGAGGGCGGCCAGGATGTCGAGGCCGGAGTTGATCGCGTTCCGGAAACCGGCGGATTCCGGCGCCGCGGTTGATGGAGAGCTTGGTGGCCGCGAGCGCCTCCGGCGAGATCAACGCCATCGCGCCGCGCGTATTTCAGGGTCGCCGCCGCCAGCTCGGCTCTCGGGACCACGCGGTTGACCATTCCGTATTGCAGCGCGGTCTGCGCGTCGATGGGATCGCCGAAGAAGAGCAGCTCGCGGGCGCGCTTGAGACCGATGATGAACGGCATCACGAGCGCCGGGCCGACGTTCGAGAATCGGATTTCCGGCTCGCCGAACAGGGCATCGTCGGCGGCGATCGTGAGATCGCACATCATCACGAGCTCGCAGCCGCCGCCGAGGCAGTGGCCCTGCACGGAGGCGATGACCGGCTTCTTCATCTCCCACGGCGTCATCTCGAGCTGCACGTCGTCGGTCAGCGATTCGTGCCACGCCAGCGCGTTGCCGCGCCGGGAGGCCCGCGCCGGGTTCGGCGAGATGTCGTAGCCGGCGCAGAAGCTCCGGCCCTCGGCGCGCAGGATCACCACGCTGGTGGCCGGGTCGCGGTCGGCTTCGTGGAAGCGCTCGACCAGCATCTTCTTCAGCTCGGGGCTGATGGCGTTGAGCTTGTCGGCTCGATTGAGCGAGACGATGCCGACGCTTGCCGTCGGCGGCGTACGTGACGATCGGTGTGGTCATGGCGGCTCCTCAGGAATCGGACGGTGTCGGGATCACGAGCGAGATGCGGTTCTTGCCTCCGACGTGCGCGTACTCGACGCGCTCGGCGATCGCGGCGACCAACGCGACGCCGAGACCGCCGACCGGCCGCTCCTCCACGCCGAGGCTGTCGTCGGGCACACGGACTCGCGCGAACGGGTCGTACGGGCGCGCCGTGTCCTCGTAGGTGAGCGCGATCGACGCCGGGCTGGATCGCGAAGGCGAGATACACGGGCGCTTCGGTGTCGGTCCCGTGGCCGTGCACGACCGTGTTCGTGAAAAGCTCCTCGACGAGCAAGGTCAGCCGGAGACACGCCTTGCGCGGTACGCCGTTCGTCGCGCAGATGTCGGCGATGAATTGCGCTACAGCGGGTAGGGTATCCCGACGGGCCGGGAAGGTCCGGTGGTGGTTTCCGGTATTCGCGTCGTGGCTCGTGCGCGCCTCCGGATCTCGCGAGATGGCTCGACCGACTCGGCTACTATATATACATCGGGTTGCGCGTCGGGCGGCTGTGCATTCCGGAATCGGCCCGACGATTGCGAGAAGTACGAGGAGGACACCATGAGATCCAGCGTTGATTGCTCTGACCTTGCCGATGGTTCTGGCCTTCGGTGTCGCGCTCGCCGCGGCCCAGGATGCCGGACAGATCAAGACGTCCAAGGGCTCGGCCCAGATCGAGCGGTCCGGTCAGAAGCTCCCCGCCAGCGTCGGCCAGGTCGTGCAGCAGGGCGACGTGGTGACCACGGGCGCCGACGGCTCGGTCGGTATCACGTTCCGCGACAGCAGCCTGGTCTCGATCGGTCCGGACAGCGTGCTCGCGATCGATCGCTTCGTCTTCGACTCGACGACGCACCAGGGCGACTTCGACACCTCGCTGAAGCAGGGCACCCTGGCCGTCGTTTCCGGCAAGCTGGCCAAGCAGTCGCCCGACGCGATGAAGGTGCAAGACGCCGGCGGCGATCCTCGGCGTGCGCGGGACCGAGTTCCTTGTTCGCACCGGCCCGGCGAAAGACTGATCCCCTGCCCGCGCTCGGCGCGACATCTCGTCTGGCTCGCGCCCTCGCGCTGACCGCTCTGGTCGGCTGCGCCAGCCGGAACGATCTGTACGTCCTGCTGCCCGGGCAAGGACGGAAAGACCGGCGCGCCTGGTCGTCGAGCAGCGAGCGAAAGAAGCAGACGCTCGATCACGCCCTACGCCGCGGCGCGCGTGAAGAACGTCGGCAGCGTCAGCGGCACCAAGAGCTCGGAGACCGAGGTGAAGCAAGACTTCGGTCCGGCGCTCGAGGCGCAGCCGCAACGGCCGGTGTCCGTTCTTCCTGTATTTCCTCGCCGACACCGACGAGTTCGCGCCGGAGTCCAAGGCGCTCGTCAACCAGATCTTCGCCGAGATCGCCCGCCGGCCGGCGCCCGAGATCGTCGTCATCGGCCACACGGACCGCGTCGGGCATCGGTGCAGTACAACGACGCGCTGTCGCTGCGGCGCGCCGAGCGCTGTCGCGACGAGCTCGATGAAGCTCGGGATCCCAAGGTCCGGATCTCGGTGGCCGGCCGCGGCGAGCGCGAGCCCGAGGTGCCGACGGCCGACGAGGTCGCCGAGCCGCGGAACCGCCGCGTCGAGATCAGCGTCCGCTAGGTCCCTTCCAGCGCAGCACCAGGATCGCCAGGTCGTCGGACTGCTCGACGCCCTCGGCTGAACCGGCCGACCTCCCGACGGATGGCGCCTCACCGACGTCGGCGGCGCTCGTCCGCGTGCCCGTCTTCGTCCAGCAGCGCCTCGAAGCGGCTCCGTCCGTAGAGGCTCGGCCTTCGGCGCTCATGCCGCCTCGAGTCACGCCGTCCGTGACGAGGCAGATGCGTGTCGCCGGGCGTCCAGACGGCGCGCGCTCGCCGTGTAGGGAAAGCGATCGACCGCGCAGAGCGGCGGCCCGCCGCCGTCCGCGAGGCGCAGGATGGGCCGGTCGCCGCTCGGCAGCAGAGGTAGGGCGGCTCGTGGCCGGCGTTGCAGTACTCGAGCAGGCCGGTGCGCGTGTCGAGGATCCCGGCCAGCACGGTGACGAAGAGCCCCTCGGCGTTGTCGCGCGAGATCTCGGCGTTGGCCTCGCGCATCACCGTCTCGACCGGACGCGCCTCCGCGCAGCGCCGCGCTCTTGTAGAGCGCCTTGCTGACGGCCATGAAGAGGCTGCCCGGCACTCCCTTGCCGGACGACGTCGCCGATCAGGAAGAAGATGCCGGTCGCGATCGAGCGCGAAGAAGTCGTAGAGATCGCCGCCCACCTCGCGGCGCCGGCTCGAGGAACGCATAGAGGTCGAGACGCGTGTCGCCCGGAAACACCGTGGTGGGCTGCGGCAGGCTGCTCATCTGAATCCGGCGGGCCGCCTCCAGCTCGCCGGCGAGCCGGGCCGCCTGCTCGCGCTGCTGCTCGATCGAGCGGCGCAGGATCTGTCGCTGGCTCTCGGCCTCGGCCAGCGTGACGACCAGCATCGCCGTGAAGAGCGCGCCGAGCGCGAGCGACGGGAGCGCGGCGTCGAACAGGAGCCCGCGGTGGAGATAGGCGAGGAACCCGCCGGCCCACGTCGAGGCCGACCAGGAGCGCGAACGCCCCGACCGAGGTCCGGACCGCCAGTCGCGGCACCACCAGCACGAGTCCGAGACCGCCCAGGAGCAGCACGGCGGCCTCCGTCCACGCCGTGGCGCGGGGCCGGGACAGGAGATCGCCGTCGAAGATCGATCTCGAGGAGCTGGGCGTGGATCTCCACGCCCGACATCCGCTCGGTCACGGGCGTCGCCTGGTAGTCGGACAGGCCCGAGCGCGGTGACGCCGATCAGGACCAGCTTGCGCTCGAACAGCATGGAGATCGACCTTTCCGGCGAGAACGTCGGCGGCCGAGACGAAGCGCGCCGGATCGGTTCGCGAGAAGCGGAGCCGCACGCTCCCGTCCGGCTCGGTGGGAACGAGAAGGCCGCCGATGCCCACGCCCTCGACGCCCGCGGCGCCGACCCGCACGGTGAGCAGCGGCGCGCCGGTGGCGACGCGGAGGATCTCGACCCCGAACGACGGAAGCACGGCGTCACCGGCGGCGGCCAGAGCGGCATGCGGCGCACCACGCCGCGCTCGGCCTCGAAGTTCAGGAGACCGTGGCCCTTCGCGACCCGATCGATCTCCTCGACGCTGCGCAGGGTCGCCTCGAAGCGCGGCACGAAGCGGCTGGGATCGCCGCCGATGGTGCGAAGCGGCGCCTGGCGAACCGGCTGGGCCGGCCGGCCCGGATCGCGCTCGAGGCCTGCGACGCCCAGCACGACCGGCCGTCCGCCGAGCGCCTGGGCCAGGACCGCGTCGTTGCTCGGCAGCTTCGAGAGCTCGCGGACCAGGCCGGGGCCCATGCCCGGGACGAACTCCGGCACGCGTCCCGGGAGAGCCGATCGGCCTCGGGCATCACCAGATCGATGCCGATCGCGGCCGGGTTGCGCCTCGGCCAGCAGGCCCACGAGCCGGGCGAGCCAGGTCCGCGGCCACGGCCACTGTCCGTGCAGGCGCAGGCTCTCCTCGTCGATCGCGACGATGACGGCCGGGGCCGAGCGGCGAGCCCGCGGTGCCCAGCGCTGATAGGCGTCGAAGCCGGCCAGGCGAATCACCCCGAGGCCGCAGCAGGTCGGGCGCGAGCCCGACGCCGAGGAAGATCGCCAGCAGCAGCAAGCCGAGGGGTTGACCGCGACGGCCGCGCAGAGCCCGGACCCACACCTGCTCCGACCAGTGCATCCGGGTCAGAACGCGGGCGTCAGAGAGCGATCTCCATGCCGTCGTACGCCGCCAGGATCTCCACGCGCCGGTCCCCGCGCGTGATCTCTTCCAGTCGCCGCGTCTCCGCGAGCAGCGCGGCGATCTTCTGGTCGTCGGAGAGGGGCTCGTGATGGTACAGGCAGAGACGCTTGGCGTGAGCCCGCTGACACAGCTCCAGGCCGACGATGTTGCTCGAGTGCCCCCAGTCCTCCTTGATCGACGTCGCCTCGGCGAGCGAGTACTGCGAGTCGAAGATCACCAGATCCGCGTCGCGGAAGAACTCGACGAAGGACTGGACCTCCGCGAGATCGTCCTGCTTGTGCTCCGGCGTCCGTGGAGTAGACGACGACGCGACCGGCCCGCTGGAATCGATAGCCGTAGGAGTCGCCGCCGTGGCGCTGGAGCTTGGCCTTCACCGAGAGCCCCGCGACCTCGTACTCGCGCCCGGGCTCGAGCCGCACGAACTCGATCCGGGCGCTGAGCCCGGAGTAATCGACCGGGAAGAACGGCGGCGCGTGCTGGCGCCGGAAGGCGTCCTCCAGCTCGGCGTGGCAGCCGTAGATCCGGATGTGGTTCGTCGGCGTGTAGATCGGCAGGAAGAACGGGAAGCCCATGATGTGGTCCCAGTGAACGTGGGACATGAACACGTGAACGGTGTGGCCGCTCGACCCGCGCGCGGCGAGGACGTCGTTGCCGAAGACGCGCGCGCCCGACCCCAGGTCGCACAGGACATAGTCCGTCGAGCCCGCGTCGAGCTGGACGCAGGACGAGTTGCCGCCGAACGTGTGGGAGACCGCGAAGTCGACCTCGTGCTCGAGAAAGCTCGCCGCCTTCTCCGGCGTGTCGAGCGAGCGCCCGGCGGCGCGCACGAGCGTCGCGACGAGCTTGCGCCGGATTTCGGCCGAGGTCATGGCCACGGGGATCGAGCCGCGGGTTCCCCAGAACCTGACGCGCAGGCCCGCGTCAGGCGGCATCGAATGCGGCCAGGGCCGGCGGCGAGAGCTGCGCGAGGCCCTCGCGGACCGACGGGAACACGTTGAGGACCATCGTGAAGCGCGTGATGTCGAAGATCTCCCTGACGTTGGGCTGCAGCGCGGCGACGCCGATCGCGCCGCCCTGCGCCTTGGCCTGCTTGGAGGCCAGCATCAGCACGCGGAGCCCGACGCTGCTGATGTACTCGACGCCCGCCAGATCGAGGATGATTCGATCCTGACCCGCGGCGCAGCGAGCCAGGTGCGGAGCCAGCGCCGCCTTGAAGCCTTCCGACGTCGAATGGTCGATGCGCCCCGCCGGGGCGAGCACGACCGTGTCGGCGTACCGCTTCGGCGTCAGCTCCATGTTAGCTCCCCGCATCCGAGATGACACGTGGTGCAGGTTTCAATGCTATCACCAGCCCCGTCCGGAGCGATCATCATGCCTTGACCGCGCGGGCCGATCCAGCGCAGTATCGGCGACAGCCAGCCCCTCACGAGGACACATGGATCTCGCGCTGAACGACATCACCGTGCTCGACCTGGGTCAAGTCATCGCCATGCCCTTCTGCACGATGCTGCTCGCCGACATGGGCGCGCGCGTCATCAAGGTCGAGTCGCGGGAGCGGGGACGCGAGCGCGTGTCCCTCGGCATCAAGCGCACGCGCAACGGCGTCGAGGAGCGGGTACCGGCCGCGCAGTATCGCGAGCGGAACAAGCTCGGCATCACGCTCGAGCTCAAGTCGCCGGAGGGGGTCAAGCTCTTCAAGGAGCTGGTCGGCCACGCGGACGTGGTGACCGAGAACTTCAGCGTGGGCACGATGGACCGCCTGGGACTCGGCTACGAGGAGCTCCGGCAGGTGAAGCCGGACATCATCTACGCCTCGATCACCGCGTTCGGCCAGCACGGTCCGTACGCGCCGCAGCGGGGCTACGACATGCTGGCGCAGGCGATCAGCGGGTACATGAGCATCACCGGCTTCCCGGAAGGGCCGCCGACCCGATCCGGTCAGTCCATCTCGGACTACTACGCCGGGATGCTCTGCGCCTTCAGCATCGTGTCGGCCCTGCACTACCGCCACCGCACCGGCAAGGGCCAGCGCATCGATCTGGCGCTGCTCGACAGCCCGCTGATCGCGCTCGACAATCTCGGCGAGCGCTACACCGTCGGCGGCGAGGTTCTCACGCGGGCCGGCAACGTCTCGTTCGGCGGCTCGAGCTCGGGCATCTATCCGACGGCCGACGGCCACGTGGCCATCGCGGCCGGGGCGAGCGACGCCGTGTGGCGCCGATTCTGCGAGCTCATCGGCCGGAGCCGATCTGACGCGCGATCCGGGATTCGCCACTGCGGCGGCGCGGCGCGACCGCCGGGACCAGGTCGCCGCCATCATCCAGGGATGGACGGGGCAGCGCTCCCGGGCGGAAGTGGTGCAGCGTGCTGTCGTCGGCCGGCGTCCCCGCGGCGCCCGGTCAACAACGTCGTCGAGATGGTCGCCGATCCACAGGTGCAGGCGCGCGAGATGTTCGTGGAGACTGGACCATCCGACCGTACGGGCGCGTGAAGACGACGGGCACGCCGCTCAAGCTCTCGGAGACGCCGGGGCAGATCCGCTGGCTCGCGCCCATGCCCGGCGAGCACAACGAAGACGTGCTTCGTCGGCCTGCTCGGTCACTCGCGCGAGGATCTCGCTCGCTGGAAGGCCAGCAGGCGTCATCTAGCGCTCTCCGCTCGGCAGGCGGGACCGCCGGGCCGGCGGGGTGTGGGAGGGGTCGCCGGACCACGCGGCACGCGTCCGCTGCCCCTGTGCGGCTGGGCTCCATCCGCCGGCGCTGATACTGCGTCCAGTCGTCCGCGTCTGGCGGGCACGCGGTCGCCGCTGGCGACGCCTCCCACGACTCCCCTCGCCGCCCTGCGCGCCCCGTCACCGCGAGCGCTGGAGCGCTCCGCCTGCAGCCCGGCCGGACCGGATCAGCGGAGGGGGACGAAGATCGAGACTCGGGGCTCGGGGCCGACTTCGCGGGTGACGTGGCCCTGGCCGGTGAGGTCCTCGGCGATCAGGATGTCGCCCGGGCCCAGGCGGCGGACCGTGCCGTCGCCGATCTCGATGTCGACCGCGCCGCCGAGCGTGAACACGGCCGCGCGGCCGGGGGCGTGATGCCAGGGATTCGACCGGTCGGCGTCGAAGCGGCGGATGACGATGCCGCTGCCGGGAATCAGCTCGGCGCTCGCCGACTTGTCGCCGCGCGGCTCGAGCTTCGGCACGATCTCCTCGAAGTGCGACTTCCCGTCGGAACCGGCGTAGATGCGAATGATGGCCATGTGAATCTCTCCTGATGGTGTCACCGCGAGCTCACGATCAGCGCGCGTAGCTCCTGGAGGTGCTCCGCCTCGTGACTCCGCGGGACGATGACGATGTCGTCGAAGCCGAGCTCGCGCAGCCGGTGCAGCCGCTCGCGGGCGGTCTCCCGAGAGCACTTGAGGTCGCACGGGTCGTCGGGGCCGTCGGGGCTCTGCGGCTGGCCCAGATGCTCGACCACGTTGGTGACGACGGCGCGCCGGCCGCCGAGATCGCGAAACCGCTTGATCCCCTCGCGCAGGAGCCCCCAGTTGCTGCGCGCGCCCGATCCCACCCAGCCGTCGAACTCACGGGCCGCCCGCTCGATCCACCGCGAGCCCGCCCACGAGCCGATCAGCACGGGCGGCCCGCCGAGGGCCGCGGGCCACACCGGCGCCAGCGAGGCGGCACCCACTCGCTCGCCGGCCCAGAGCCGCCGCATGATCGACAGCGACTCGTTCATGCGCCGGAAGCGCGAGGCGAAATCGAGGCCGAGCGCCTCGAAATCTCCGGCGGTCGATCCCGCTCCCACGCCGAGCCGCAGCCGGCCGCCCGACACCAGATGGGCCGTCAGCACGCGCTGCGCGAGCTCCACCGGAGTTGCGCAACGGGAGCTGCAGGACTCCGGTCCCCAGCTCGACGGAGCGCGTCACCGTCGCCGCGACCGAGAGCGCGGTGAGCGGGTCCGCCATCAGCCATCCGCGACCGATGGCGTCGAACGCCCAGATGCTCTCGAACCCGGCCGCCTCGATCACGCTGCGCGGCGTCGGCGAGGCTGCGGGCGCCGGGCGCCGGTGAGCTTCGTCCTCCTGCGGGCAGGCTCAGTCCGAAACGTGTCATGGGCTCCTCGTGGCTCCGCACGCAAGATATGCCAAAGCGGCGAGAAAGACGAGCCCAGTTGCGCTAGTATGACCGCCGGCGGACTCGAACGAAAAAGGAGCGAGACATGCGTTTCGGGATCTTCACGAGCATGGGCAACACCACCTGGGCCAACGTGCTGGACCTCTGGCGCCACCTCGAGGCGACGCGCTGGGACATCGCGTGCGTCACCGACCACTTCATGCCGAACAACAAGGAGCGCGAGGGCACGACGCTCGAAGGGTGGAGCACGCTCGCGGCGCTGTCCGCGCTGGTTCCGCGCCTCCGCGTCGGGACCATCGTGCTGGGCAACACGTACCGCCATCCGGCGGTGGTCGCGAAGATGGCCGCGCAGGTCGACATCATCTCCGGCGGCCGTCTCCTGCTGGGCCTCGGCTCGGGCTGGCAGCAGAACGAGCACGAAGCCTACGGCATCCCCTTCTACACCATGCGCGAGCGGCTCGAGCGCCTGGACGAGGCGTGCCAGGTGATCCGGTCGCTCTGGACCGAGCGCCGCGCGACGTTCAAGGGGCGCTTCTACCAGCTCTCCGACGCGCCGCTCGAGCCCAAGCCCGTGCAGACGCCGCACCCCGAGCTGATGATCGGCGGCGGGGGCGAGCGCATCACGCCCGGATCGTCGCCAAGCACGCCGATCACTGGAACGTCTGGGGCGGGCCGGGTGTCGCGACCCGGAAGGGCAAGATCCTCGACGAGCACTGCGCCGCGGTCGGCCGCGATCCCAAGACCATCCGGCGCTCGGTCAACATGGCGCTGCACATCACCGACAAGAAGGACGAGGTCGAGGCGCTCGCCGACACGATCGCCAAGCGCATGGGCCGCGCACGCCGCCGACGCCGCGCGACACCTGCCTGGCCGGCACCCCGGACCAGATCCGCGACAAGCTCGATCAGCTCCGGGCCGCCCGGGTCGACACGGTGTTCGTGCCGACGATGTTCCGGCCGCTGGACGAGCTGCGCCGCGACCTCGACCGGTTCATCGCCGAGATCGCTCCCGCGTTCCGGTAGCGGATGCCCCGACCGCTCGGCGGACAGATCCAGACAGTGCTCGGAGCGGTGGCGCCGGATGCGATCGGCATCACGCTGCCGCACGAGCATCTGCTGATCGACTTCAAGGTGATGTTCGCCGAGCCGGCGGCGGCCGCGACAAGGCGCGCGCGCGGGAGCCGGTGAGCCTCGCCAACCTCGGCTGGGTCCGCCAGAACTTCAACGCGAACCTCGACAACCTGCGGCTCCAGGACGAGCAGGTCGCGCAGGACGAGATCCTGCTCTTCAAGCAGGCCGGCGGGCGCACCGTGGTCGACCCGACGCCGACGACGATCGGCCGTGATCCCCGGGCCCTCGCGCGGATCGCCCGCGCCACCGGGCTCAACGTCGTGATGGGCGCTGGCTACTACGTGCGCCGCCTCGCATCCGCCCGGACATGGACCGCCGCATCGGTCGACGACCTCGCGCGCGAGATGATCGCCGACGTCACGTCCGGCGCGGGCGACACCGGCATCCGCGCCGGGCTCATCGGCGAGATCGGCACGACCTACCCGTGGACCGACAACGAGCAGAAGGTGCTCCGCGCGGCCGTGATCGCCCAGCGCGAGACGGGAGCGCCGCTCATGGTCCATCCCGGTCGCCACCCGGCGATGCCCATGGAGCTGGCGAAGTTCGTCCAGAAGGAAGGCGGCGATCTGCGCCGCACGATCATGTGCCATCTCTGCCGCACGATCGCCGACGTGCGCGCCGTGATCGACCTCGCCCAGACCGGCATCTGGCTCGAGTACGACCTGTTCGGGATGGAGAACTCGTTCTATCCCTATAACCCGAGCTTCGACATGCCCAACGACGGCGGCCGCATGGCCCACGTGCTCGCCCTCGTCGCCGCCGGCCATCGCGACCAGATCTCTGCTGTCGCACGACATCGCCTACAAGACCTCGCTCGTGAAGTACGGCGGCTACGGCTATCACCATCTGCTGGTGAACGTCGTGCCGCGCCTGCGCGCCAAGGGCGTGGACGACGCCGGGCTGCGCCGTCTGCTCGTCGAGAACCCCGCCCGCGCCTTCGCCTTCTCGTGAGCGAAGCCGGCAGCGGTCGAGAACTGCGCCGCGCCGAGCCGTGGGCTCGGCCGCGGTACCGGCCACGGCTTCGGCTCCGGCTGGATCAGCGGCGTCCCGGCGGTCACCTGCGGGGCGCTCGGCTACGGCGGCGTGCTCTGCTTGCTCTTCCGAGCTGGCTCACGACGCCGTCGGCGCGCGCTCTTCATCCACTGACCTCGTCCGTTCCTGATCTACGTCATGCTCGTCCTGGGCTTCGGCCTGGGCGTGCTGAGCGCGGTCCTGCGCCGCCGCCGGGTCCTCGGCTTCACCGGCGTCGCCCTCGCCACCGCCGGCACGCTGCTCGGCGGCTCGACTGCCGAGGGTGGGAGCCTCGGCGGCACCACCGCCGTGGGGCTCGACTGGTTCCTGCTGAACCTGCTCGTCCTGGCGCTGATCTTCGTCCCGCTCGAGCGAGTGATTCCGCGGTTGCGCGAGCAGCGCGGTTTTCCGCCGGGGCTGGACGACCGACCTCATGCACTTCGCGATGAGCCATCTGCTGGTGCAGGTGACGGTCGTGCTGACGATGCTGCCGGCGGCGCTGTTCTTCCGGTGGGCCACGCATCCCTGGCTCCAGGACGCGGTGGCGTCCCAGCCGCTGGCGCTGCAGTTCCTCGAGATCGTGCTCGTCGCCGACTTCACCCAGTACTGGGTGCATCGGGCCTTCCATCGGGTGCCCTGGCTCTGGCGCCTGCACGCCATCCATCACTCGTCCGAGACGCTCGACTGGCTGGCGCGGCTCGCGCCTGCACCTGATCGACATCGTCATCACGCGCGGGCTCTCGTTCGTGCCGCTCTACGTGCTGGGCTTCGCGCGCGCCGGCGGTCTATGCGTACCTCGTCTTCGTCTCGTTCCACGCGGTCTTCATCCACGCCAACGTGCGCGTCGGTCTCGGCGGCGCTCGAGCTGGGTGCGTGGCGACGCCGCGCTTCCACCACTGGCACCACGCGCGCGAGCCGCGGTCGACAAGAACTTCGCGGTGCACCTGCCGTGGCTCGATCCAGCCTTCGGCACCGCCTACCTGCCTGACGGGCGCTGGCCGGCGGCGTACGGGATCGACGGACATCCCGTGCCCGAGGGCTACTGGCGCCAGCTGCTGCCTGGCCGTTCCGCCCCTGAGCCGCTCGGCCCCTGTCAGCCGCGCACGCGAAGCGACTTCGGTCGTAGCGGTGGCGCGAGCTGGCGCACGAGCCGGCACGACGCTCTGCAGCGCGATCTCGACCTCCCAGCGGCCGCTCGCCACGAATGTCGCCGGTGACGCCGTCCGGGCAGGCGATCCAGCCGAGCCCGACGGCGCGGCCCACCGGTATGGCCGTAGGCGCCTGACGGCGATGCGCCCGACGAGCGCGCCGTCGCGCCAGATCGGCTCGTCGTGATAGAGGAGCGGCATCCGGGTCGTCGAGAGACGAACACGGCGAGCCGCCGAGTGAGCGGCTTCCCGCGCTGCGCGCCAGCAGGGCGTCGCGCCCGGTGAACGACGCGCGCTTGTCCAGGCGCACCGCGAACCCGAGCTCGGCCTCGAACGGCGTGTCCTCGCCGCCGATGTCGTGCCCCCAGCTGCGATAGGCCTTCTCGATGCGCAGGGAGTCCATCGCGTGGTAGCCGGCGTGACGCAGCCCGAGATCGCTCGCCGGCCGCGACGACCGCGTCGTACACGCCGGCCGCGAGCTCCGTGGGAACGTACAGCTCCCAGCCCAGCTCGCCGACGTAGGTCACCCGCGACGCGCGCACGGGCGCCGAGCCGAGCCAGATCTCGCGCGACGCCAGGAACGGGAACGCCTCGTGCGACGAGGTCGGCGTCGGTGAGACGCGCCAGGAGCTCGCGCGAGCGCGGGCCCATCACGCCGAGGACCGCCTGCGCCGAGGTGACGTCGGTGAGCACCGCCCGCGCGTCGCCCATGTGACGGGCGATCCAGTGCGGTTCGTGCGTCGCCGCCGCGGCCCCGGTGACGATGAAGAAGGCGTCGGCGGACAGCCGGCGTCACCGTCAAATCCGCACTCGATGCCGCCGCGCGAGTTGAGCATCTGCGTGTAGACCATGCCGGCCGGGCGGCACGTCGACGTCGTTGGCGCAGAGGCGCTGGAGCACCGCGAGCGCGTCGGGCCCCTCCAGCCGGAGCTTGCAGAACGAGGACTGATCGAAGAGCCCGACTGCCTCGCGCGCGGCGCGGTGCTCCTCGGCCGAGCACGAAAACCAGTTCTGCCGGCCGTAGCTGTAGCGGTAGACCGGCTCCATGCCGGCCGTCGCGTACCAGTTCGGCGCGCTCCCATCCCATCACGCGCGCCGAAGCAGGCGCCGCGCCGCGCGAGCCGGTCGTGAAGCACGCTGCTGCCGCACGCCGCGCGCGGTCGCCGGCTGCAGATACGGCCAGTGCACGGCGTAGAGCGCGCCGACCATCTCCGACCGTGCGGTCGCGCAGATAGCGCGGGTTCGCCTGGAATGCGGCGCCACCCGGCGGATGTCGACGTCCCACAGATCCATCGGCGGCTCGCCGCCGACGATCCACTCGGCCACCGCGCTGGCCGGCGCCCGCCCGCCGAGGCGATGCCGATCGAGTTGAAGCCGGCGGCGACGTAGAAATTGCGGCATCCGGCGCCTCGCCCAGCAGATAGCGCCCGTCGGGCGTGAAGCTCTCGGGGCCGTTGACGTGGCGGCGCACCGGCGCCGGCTCGAGCGCGGGGATCCGGTAGCATGCCTGCTCCATCAGGACCTGGAAGTGCTCCCAGTCCTCGGGGATGAGCGAGAAGGCGAAGTCGGCCGGAATGCCCTCCATGCCCCACGGCTTCGCCACCGGCTCGAAGCCGCCCATCAGAGACCGCCGACTTCCTCGCGCACGTAGATGTAGCCGTCGGTGTCGCGGCAGCACCGGCAGGTCAGGCGTCACGCCGGCCATGGGCTCGGTGACGATGTAGAAGTGCTCGGAGGCGTGCAGCGGCACCGTGACGCCGGCCATGCGCCCGATCTCGCGCGCCCACATGCCGGCGCAGTTCACCACGAACTCGCACGCGACGTCGCCGCCGGTTGTGCTCACGCCGGCGACCCGCCCGTTCTCGACGCGGATCGCCGTCACCGCCGTGTTCTCGAGAATCGTCGCCCCGCCCTGCCGGGCGCCCCGGGCCAGCGCGAGCGTCGTGTCGATCGGGTTGGTGCGCCCGTCGCGGGCAGCCACAGAGCGCCGACCAGATCGTCGGTGCGCATGAGCGGCCAGCGGCGCCCCGCCTCGGCGGGCGTGACGACCTCCACGTCCACGTCGAAGCAGCGCGCCATCGAGGCGAGGCGCTTCAGCTCGTGCATGCGCTCGCCGATTCCGCGCGAGGCTCACGCTGCCGGGGCGGCGGAAGCCGGTGGCCTGGCCCGGTCTCCGCCTCGAGCCGCTCGTAGAGATCGGCGCCGTACTTGGCGAGCCGGGTGAGATTCTGCGTCGCGCGCAGCTGGCCGACGAGCCCGGCGGCGCGCCAGGTCGTGCCGCAGGGAAATCTGCGCTGCTCCAGCAGCAGCACGTCGCGCCAGCCGAGCTTCGTCAGGTGGTAGGCGACGCTGCAGCCAGCGATGCCGCCGCCGATCACCACGACCCGCGCGTGCGGAGAGCGAGCCGGCCACCGCGCTATCCGCGCTTGCCGGGGCGGGCGGCGAACCCGGGCATGACGCGGGCTATGGCCCTCGTCCCGTGGCGTCGGGATCGTCCGCGCGGGGAATTCCCGGTCGGCGTAGCGAACCAGCACGTCCTCGCCGGAGCTCGACGCCGAGCCCGGGCGCGGTCGGCACGGTCAGATAGCCGCGGTCGACCCGGAAGGGATTCACCGCGACCTCCGCCGCGCGCGACTCGAAGTTGACGAAATACTCGGTGATCAGGGAAATTCGGGATCGCCGCCGACACGTGCAGCGTCGCGGCGAGCCCGACGGTAGTGCTGTTGTAGTTGTGCGGCGAGAACGACCACGTGGTAGGCCTTCGGCCATCGCCGCGATCTCGCGGAGCTCCTGGATGCCACCGACGTTGCAGACGTCGGGGTTGATGATGTCCGCGGCGCGGCGCTCGAACACCTCGCGGAACTCGGAACTTGGTGTAGAGCTCCTCGCCGGTGACGATCGGCAGTCGGATGTCGCGCCGGCACTCGGCGAGGGCGCTGATGTCCCGGGCCGACACCGGCTCCTCGAACCAGAACGGCTCGAAGGGCTCCAGCGACCGCGCCACCCGCACGGCGTGCATGGGCGCCAGCCGCCGATGGACCTCGATCAGCAGATCGACCTTCGGCCCACACCGCGTCCCGCACCGCGCGAACGGTCTCCACCACCTGCTGCTCGGCCTCGCGCGGAGATGTGCGTGCGCCACGGCCCGGGAAGGGGATCGAACTTGAGCGCGCCGAAGCCGCGCGCCACCGTCTCCTTCGCCTTCGCCGCGTAGCGTCCGGCGTCCTGGCGCCCGAATACCAGCCGTTCGCGTAGACGCGGATGCGCTCGCGGCACGGCCCGCCCAGCAGGCTCACCACCGGCACGCCGAGCCGCTTGCCGGCCAGGTCCCAGAGCGCCTGCTCGAGCCCGCTCACCGCACTCCAGAAGTCCATGGCGCCGCGCTTGCCCGCGAAGTCGTGATAGGCCCAGTGCGTGAAGTGGCGGATCTGTCCGGCGTCGCGTCCCACGAGATACCGCCGAGCTGACGCACGTGGGCCACGATCGACTGGTCACGGTCCGCCTGGGTGTAGCACTCGCCCCAGCCGTGGAGCCCGTCGGAGGTCTCGACCTTCACGAAGAGCCAGTTCTTCCCGTAGCCCGGATCGACGACGAACGGCGTGACAGCCGTAATCTTCATGCGCTGAGCACCTCCGTGGCTGCCATAGTATGCGCGCGCCGCCGCGGTGAAATAGTGACTTGCTGCGCCGTATGCGATCACCTATCCTGCCTCACACACGAGCGGCAACAGGGAGCGTGGCTTTGACCATGATCGGTGCGTGAGCTGATGCCAGCCCGGCGTGCTGGCTCTGATCGTCGCGCTCGTCGTCGCCACGCCGCCCGGCGAGGCCGCGGCGAAGATGTTTCGGAATCGCCGTCCTCGCGAACGAATCGCATCCCCCGCGCTCGATGGGCTGCAGCATGGGCTCCGCGACCTCGGCTACCTCGAGGTCGCGACGTCAAGCTCGAGTACGTGGGCCGGGACACGCTCCGAGCGCTTCGACTCGCTCGCCGCCGATCTCGTCCGCGGGAAGCCCGACTTCATCATCACCTGGGGCACGCCGGCCGCCCTGGCCGCCAAGAAAGCCACCGCGACCATTCCCATCGTGATGGGCGCCATCGGCGACCCCGTCAGCGTCGGCGTCGTCACCAGTCTCGCCCGCCCCGGCGGCAACATCACCGGGCTCTCGTCGCTCGCCATCGAGCTGAAGCCAAGCGGCTCTGAGCTGCTCAAAGGCGCTCGCTCCGCAGATCTCACGGGTGGTGGTCCTCCTGGAATCCGGACAACCCGGCGTTGCAGGTATCCTCGAAGACCGCGAGCGCAGCGGCCCAGACGGCTCGGCCTGAAGCTCTCGTTCGTCTCCGTGACCGAGGCGCCCACGCTCGAGGCCGTCCTGGACCTCGTCGGGCGGCAGCGTCCGGACGGGCTCCTCGTCATGGCCGAGCCATCGCTGATCGCGCAGGGCGGCCAGATCGCCGCGTTCGCGAGCAAGAGTCGGCTGCCGGCGGTTTATCCGTACCTCGAGCACGCGCAGGCCGGAGGGCTCTGACCTACGCGACGAGCTACTACGATCTGTTCCGGCGCGCCGCGACGTTCGTGGATCGCATTCTGAAGGGCGCCAGACCGGGCGACCTTCCGATCGAGCAGCCGACGAAGTTCGAGCTGATCATCAATCTCAAGACCGCCAGGACTCTCGGCCTGACGATCCCGCCGGCGCTGCAGGTTCGTGCCGATCGGATCATCGAGTAGCCCGTCGTGGCGTACGCTCCCCGCTGAAGCCGTGGAGCCCAAGATCCGGGTGTGGGTCGTCTTCGGTACAGGCAGCTGAAGCTCGGCGCCGGCCGAGCTCAGCTGTCTCCGTCTCATCGACGAGCGCGGGGTCGCTGCGGAAGGCCGCGGCCGAGTTCGGCATGTCCTATCGCAACGCGTGGGGCTACCTTCAGGAATTGGAGCAAGCGGCCGGCTTCCGCTTCGTCGAGCGGACACCCGGCGCCGGGCCACGAAGCGGCATGCGCCTGACTCCCCGCCGGCCGCGACTTCCTCGCGTGCTACCAGAAGTTTCGGCGTGGCCTCGAAGAGGCCACCCGCCGTCACTTCGCCGGGGCGTTCAAGGGCAAGGAGTTCAGGACGCGGACGCGATTGCCAGAGCGATCCGCTCGGACGAGAGCGGCAGCTCGGTGAGCCGCACGCCCGTGGCGTCTGCGATCGCGTTGGCGATCGCGGCGGGCGCCGGCACGATCGGCGGCTCGCCGACGCCCCGCGCCCCGAAGGGTCCGTGCGGCGCGGGCTTCTCGACGATGATCGTCTCGATGTTCGGCAGGTCGGCCGCGGTGAGCTTGCGGTAGTCGAGCAGGCTCGGGTTCGTCAGCCGCCCCTTGTCGTCGTACATCAGCGCTTCGGTCAGCGCCATGCCGAGGCTCTGCACGGCGCCGCCCTGCATCTGGCCTTCGATCTGGAGCGGGTTGATCGCCTTGCCGACGTCCTGGACGACCACGAAGTCGTGCAGCGTGAGCTCGCCGGTGTCGGGATCGATCTCGATCTTCGCCAGCTGGGCGCAGAACGCCGGCGCCTGCACCGAGAAGGCGGGATGGCTGGTGCCGAGCACCGGCTCCACCTTGGACATGTAGAGGTTGCCCTTCTTGCCGATCTGGGCGAGCGTGATGCCCTTGTTCGGCACGCCCCGCACGACGACCTTGCCGTCGTCGATCTCGAGGTCGTGCACCGAAGCCTCCAGCTCCTTCGGCGGCGATCTCCGAGCGTCTGGTTCCGCGCGTTCTCGGCGGCTTGCATCACGGCCACGCCGACGGTGTAGGTGCTCTTGCTGCCGCGCGCTGAGCCCGGTCATCGGCGCCACGTCGGTGTCGCCCGTCGTGATCTTCACCTTGTCGATGTCGACGCCATACGCCGTGGCGGCGATCTGCGCCAGCGCGATGTTGGTCCCGGCGATGTCGACCTGACCCGTCAGCACCTGGAGCGTGCCATCCGGATTGAGCCGCACGGTGGCGCCGGTCGGCTGAAGACCGCCGAGCCAGCCGCCGAGCGATAGCCCCGTCCCGCGCAGGCCGCAGCCCTGCGGGCTGCTCGCCTTCCATTCGGCGCGCTTCTTCCACAGCGGATGCTCCGCGATGCGGCGTCAGCACCTCGGCGGCGCCGTTGCTGAGCCACGCGCTGGCCGCTCGCCATCTTGTCGCCTTCGCGCTGCAGGTGGCGCAGCCGGAACTCGACCGGGTCGGCGCCGATGGCGTGCGCGAGCTGCTCCATGTGCGAGTCGATCGCGAAGATCGTCTGCGGCGCGACCGGCGCGCGATAGGCGGCGATGCTCGGCTTGTGCGTGAGCACCTCGAAGCCGCTTGACGTCGAAGTTCGGCCACAGGTAGAGGCTCGCCAGAAAGACGCCGCTGACCGCCAGCACGGCGCCGGAGAACGCGCCGGACTCGAGGATGGCCTCGCCCTCCAGTCGCCATCAGCGTGCCGTCCCGCTTCACACCCGCCTTCAGCCGGATGATGACCTGCGGCGCCGGCATGCCGGCCTCGCAGCTCCTCGCGCCGGGTCATGACGTAGCGCACCGGCCGCCCGGTGGCGCGCGCCAGGATCGCCGTGATCGGCTCGCACAGCGCGCGGATCTTGCCGCCGAAGCCGCCGCCGCACTCCATCGGAATCACCTTGATGCGGTTCTCCGATAGCTCGAGGACGTCGGCCACCTCGGAGCGAGTGTTGAACGAGCCCTGCGTGCTCGCCCAGAGCGTCAGGTTGCCCGCCGTGTCCCACTGCGCCAGCACCGCGTGCGGCTCGAGATAGCCCTGGTGAACCATCGGAACCCGGTAGGTCTTCTCGATCACGACGTCCGACTCGGCCAGGGCCTTCGCGACGTCGCCGCGCTGGAGGCGCGACTGCTGGGAAATGTTGACCGCCTTCGCCGGCTTGGCCTCGGTCGTGACGCCGCCCACGCTGCCGTGGGCCATCGCCTCGCTCGTGTCCGCCTCGGTGCCCGGCGTCGGCGACCGGCGGCGCGCCGGGCTTCATGGCCTCGAGCGGATCGGCAGAGACCGCCAGGACTTCGTACTGCACGTCGATGAGGTCGAGCGCCTCCTCGGCGATCGCCGGCTCGTCGGCGGCGACGGCGGCGACCGGCTGGCCGACGAAGACCACGCGGTCGATCGCCAGCACCGCGTGCGCCCGCGTCGGCGCCTTCTTCTTCAGCTCCGGGATGTCCGCCGCGGTCAGGACCGCCCGCACGCCGGGCAGCGCGCGCGCCGGCTCACGTCGATCTTGAGGATGCGCGCGTGAGCGTGCGGGCTGCGCAGGAGCTTGGCGTGCAGGAGGCCTCGCGGGCTGAGGTCGGCGACGTACTGGACCGCGCCGGTGACCTTCTCGGGGCCGTCCGGGCGCAGGATGGAGAGTCCGATGCCCTTCACGTCGCGCGTGGTCTTCATCACGGTGGACATGCGTCAGCTCCTCCGGCCGGACGCGGCGCCGGCGGTCTCGGTGATCGCGGACAGCATCTTCGTGTATCCGGTGCAGCGGCAGAGATTGCCGGCGATCCCGTAGCGGATCTCTTCCTCGGTCGGATGCGGGTTCTCGGTCAAGAGCGCGGCGGCGGCCATCAGAACTCCGGAATGCAGAAGCCGCACTGCGGGCACGCCGTGGCGGACGAACGCCTCCTGGAGCGGATGGAGCGCGCCCGGCTTGCCGGAGCCCCTCGATCGTGCGAACCACGTGACCGCGAGCCTGCATGGCGAGCACGAGACAGCTCGCGATGGGCTTGCCGTCCAGGTGCACCGTGCACGCGCCGCAGTCGCCCGTACCGCACCCTTCCTTCGGGCCCGTCAGGCCCATCCGTTCCCGCAGCGCGTCGAGCAGAGTGTCCCAGGGCTGGACGAGCACCTCTGCCGGCTCGTCGTTCACGGTGCAGCTCAGAACTTGCTTGGGCACGTGATGTTCCTCCCGGAGATCTGGTGCCGCGCTCGCGCGCGGCGAGCGGTGGTCAGTGTGCGACGCGTCAGGACGCGCACGAGATGGCGGCGGAAGTCGGCCGAGCCACGCTGATCGCTGATCGGGCTTGCCGCCTCGACCGCGAGGTCGGCCGCGCGCGCGATCCGCTCGGGCGTCACCGCCTGCCCCTCGAGCGCCTGCTCGGCGGCGGTCGCGCGGAGCGGGACCGGCGCCACCGCGGCGAGCGCGATGCGCGCCTTGGTGCAGACGCCGTTGGCCAGCGTCAGCTGCGAGGCCACACCCACCACGGCGATGTCGAGCTCGCGGCGCGGCGTGTGCGCGCAGGTAGTTGCCGCCGCTGTGGGCGCCGGGCGCCGGCATGGCCAGCTCTACGAGCAGCTCGTCCGGGGCCAACACGGTGCGCCGGACTCCCGTGAAGAAGGCCGCGATCGGTACGCGCCGCTCCCCCTGGGACCGGTGATGACCGCCTCGGCGTCGAGCGCCAGGAGCGGCGGGGCCATGTCGGCCGACGGCGCCGCGTTACAGAGGTTGCCGCCCAGCGTGGCCAGGTTTCGCACCTGCACCGAGCCCACGAGGGCGCCGCTCTCGGCGAGCGAGAGGAAGCGGGCGCGGACGGCGCGGTCGAGCTCGAGCGTCCGGGCCGTCACCGCGGCACCGATCCGCAGTCCCTGCCCGTTGGCCGGCTCGATGGCGCGCAGCCGGGACACGCCGGACAGATCGATCACGACGGCCGGCTTCAGCAGGGCATTTTTCATCTGCGGCAGGAGGTCGGTGCCGCCCGCCAGCAGCTTCGCCTCGGACCCGTGCCGGGCGAGGGCTTTCACACAGTCGTCGAGACTTCCGGGAAGGACGAGCTCGAATCGTCGCACGCGAGGTCTCCGCGAAGACTCGGTTGGCCTGGAGGCGCTCGAGCCGGGCTCTACTGCGCTTCGGACAATACTATGCTCACTGGAGCATAGTCAACGCTCGGTCGAGCCCCACAACCGGCCCGCCGTTGGTGTACCTTAGCACATCGTCCAGAACCCATCATCTCGCGGGAACCCGGAAGGGCGAGGAGGAGACACGCATGCGGATCGGCTTCATCGGGCTCGGCAACATGGGCGGACCGATGGCCCTCAACGTCCTCGAGGGCCGGGCACACGATGGTGGTGACCGACCTCCGCCACGAGCTGGCGAAGCCGCACCTGGCGCTGGGCGCAGTGTGGGCGGATACGCCCAGGGCGGTCGCGCAGGCGAGCGAGGTCGTCTTCACCTCGCTCCCGGCCCGCGCGAGGTCGAGGCGGTCGCGCTCGGCCCCGACGGCATCCTCGAGGGCGCCGCGCGCGGGACCCTCTACGTCGATCTCTCCACCAACTCGGCGACGCTCATCCGCAAGATCCACGGCGTGTGCGCCGCGCGCGGGGTCGACGTGCTGGACGCGCCGGTCAGCGGGGCGTCCCCGGCGCGCGCTCGGGGAAGCTGGCGGTGCTGGTCGGCGGCGACGAGGCGCTCTATCGCCGCGTCAAGCCCGTGCTCGACGCCATCGGCGACAAGGTGACCTGGGTCGGCGCGATCGGATGCGGCACGGTCGCGAAGCTCGTGCACAACATGGTGTCGGCCTGCTCGCGCATGGCCATCGCCGAAGGCATGACGCTCGGGGTGAAGGCCGGCGTGGCCCCCGAGGTGCTGCTCGACGCCCTGTCCAAGAGCTCGTTCGGTCAGATGCGGGTGCTCGAGGACATGATCCCCAACACGGTGTTCCCCGGCGCGTACGACGACGTGAACTTCGCGCTGAAGCTCCTGCGCAAGGACGTCGGGCTCGCCACCGAGCTCGGCCGCGAGTACCACGTGCCCATGATGATCGCGGCGATCGCCGAGCAGCAGCTCGAGGAGGCGCTCGCGCCGCGGCTGGGGTGACAAGGACTCGATGACGTTCTTCAAGCTCCAGGAGGAGCGGGCCGGCGTCGAGCTGCGGACGAAGAAGCAGGGAGCGTGACACCATGAGCGACGCGCTGACCGGAATCCTCGAGACGACCACAGGCGGAGCGGCCGGCGACCGGGCTTCGTCTTCACCGAGGGCCCGCTGTGGCACCCCGACGGCTTCTACTATTTCGTCGACATCCGCCAGAGCTGCCTGTACCGGCTGACGCCGGGCAAGGAGCCGGAGCTCGTACGGGCCGAGCACCGGCGAGGGCAACGGCACGACGTTCGACCTGCAGGGCCGCCTGGTCATCTGCGAGGGCGGCAACCGCCGCGTCACGCGGTGGTCCACCGGGGGCCAGAGCGAGGTCCTGATGGACCGCTTCGAGGGCAAGCGGCTCAATCGCCCCAACGACGTCGTCTGCAAATCCGATGGGAGCATCTACTTCACGGATCCGGGCCTGCGCGTGCCGCTCGCCGAGCGCGAGCTGCCGTCCGCGGGCGTCTATCGCATCGCGCCGGACGGCAAGACCACGCTGGTGGCGGACTGCGAGTATCCCAACGGGCTCGCCTTCTCACCGGACGAGCGCGTGCTGTACGTCGCCAACACGCGCTGGGCGCAGTACATCCACGCGCTCGAGCTCGACTCGGCCGGCGCGCTCGTGCGCCGGCGCATCTTCGCCGACATGTCGTCCGGACGAGACGGACGGCGTGCCCGACGGCATGAAGGTCGACGTCGAGGGCCGCGTGTTCTGCACCGGGCCGGGCGGCACGTGGGTCTTCGCCCCCGACGGCACGGCGCTCGGGCATCATCCGCACGCCGGAGGTGCCGGCCAACCTCGCCTTCGGCGGCCCGGATCTGAAGACGCTGTTCTTCACCGCTCGCACCTCGATCTACACTCTCCGCGTCCGGACGCCGGGCCAGCCGCATCCCTGGTATCGGATCAGACGGTAGCGAAAGAAGCACAAGACGATGACCATCAATTTCGGAACGTTCCTCTTGATGCAGTCGCCGTCCGCGCGCTCCTCGCAAGGAGATCTACGCGCGCGGCCTCGAGATCGCCCAGGCCGCCGGAGAGCCTCGGCTTCGGCAACGTCTGGCTCGCCGAGCACCACTTCTCGACGTATGGCTATCTCTCGCGCCCGGTGCAGCTCGCGACCTACATCGCCGCGAAGACGACGCGGATCCGCGTGGGCACCGCCGTCATCGTCGTGCCGCTTCACCATCCCCTGGTCATCGCCGAGGAGATCGCGACGCCTCGACCTGCTGGCCGGCGGGCGCGTGGACATCGGGCTCGGGCGCGGCTACCAGCCCTACGAGTTCGAGCGCTTCGGCCTCGAGCTGGAGAGCGGCCGGGCGCGCTGGGAGGAGTCGATCGACATCCTCCTGAAGGCCTTCGAGGGCCGGCCCTTCACCTACGACGGCAAGCTCTTCAAGATCCCGGAGACGTCGGTCTTCCCGCAGCCGCTCCAGCAGCCCCACCCGCCCATCTGGATCACGGCGCAGAGCCCGGAGTCGGTGGAGGCGGCCGTGCGCCGCGGCTTCAACGTGCTCACCGGCGGCTTCGGCGTGCCGATCGAGCGCATGGCGGAGTTCCGCCGGCTCTTCGATCGGCTGGTGGCCGAGTTCAAGCCGCCCCATCCGCTCCGGATCGGCGTGCAGCGCGCGGTCTACGTGGCCGAGAGTCAGGCCGACGCGCGGGCGGCCGCGCGAAGAGGCGCGCTGGAACATGCGCGTGACGCTCTCCCTGCGCAACCAGTACGAGCGCGTGGAGCGGGGCCGCGCCATCCCGGTGCCGGCGCCGAAGGAGCCCGACACCGACGACCTGCTCGACCGCTTCCTGATCATCGGCACGCCGGACACGTGCATCCGTCAGATCAAGCGCGTCGAGGAGCTGGTGGGCATCACGCACTTCAACTGCAGCTTCTGGTTCGGCGACCTCGAGCACGCGCGCGTCATGCGCTCGATGCAGCGGTTTCGCCTCGCGAGGTTCTGCCGGCGTTTCGCTGAGATGGGCCCAACGGAACACCGCGCCGTCCCTCGCCCCTTGCGGGCCGTCTGGCGGCGCCCCCGGCCGCTGAGCGCAACGACATACCCGAACGCCAACCCTCCAATCCATGAAACGGAGAACCAGATGACCGTTACGAACAGGCAATCGGGGACGAATGTGCATGAGATTGCCGACGGGATCTATCGCGTCAACACGCCGGTTCGGATCGAAAGTGCAGGCGGGTTCTCGTTCAATCAGTACCTCATCGTGGACGACGAACCCCTGCTCTTCCATACCGGCCTGCGAAAGATGTTCCCACTCGTGCGTGAAGCGGTGACGAGCGTCTTGCCCGTCGAGAGGCTGCGTTACCTGGCTTTTTCCCACGTCGAAGCCGACGAGTGCGGCTCTCTCAACGAATGGCTTGGCGGTGGCCCCGCAGTCTGTGCCCGTGTGCGGCTCCGTCGCGGCCATGGTATCGATCGGTGACCTCGCCGACCGGGCGCCCCGCGCGCTCGCCGATGGTGAGCGGCTCTCGCTGGGCAAGCACTCCGTACGGTGGTTCGACACGCCGCATCTGCCGCACGCGTGGGAATGTGGCCTTCTGACGGAAGAACGAGACATCGACGCTGTTTTGTGGCGACCTGTTCACGCGGGGTGGCGCCGACCTTCCACCAATCACAGCGTCCGACATACTCGGGCCGAGCGAGGGTTTCCGCCGGGCGATGGACTATTTCTCACACACGAAGAACGCCCGGGTGATGCTGGAGAGACTCGCAGCGGCGAACCCCACCACGCTCGCATGCATGCATGGCAGCGCATGGCGTGGCGATGGGGCGAAACTGCTGCGTGCTCTTGCTGAGGCGCTCTGCTTGATTCGGCTGGCGCGAGCGGATCGGATTGTCGAGTGACGACACGGCGCGCGTCGGCCCTCTGCACCCAGGGCGTCAGCTCGTGCCCCACACCTCGCGCGACGTCGAGGGCGAGGGCGAGCTTGCGCTTCTGGTCGTCG
>ERZ1370068.6298-contig-5290_pt1 | contig 28809 bp, 39 predicted proteins | sample MGYA00561227_ERZ1370068 | MGnify/ENA primary metagenome ERZ1370068 (study PRJEB38410, sample SAMEA6850437) | metagenome | study: Metagenomic assessment of the ecological functions of the soil: analysis of the soil microbiota associated with the...
GTACTTCGTTCAGTTACGTATTGCTCATCAGCCGTGTCAATGCCAACGCAGTGGCAGGCCAATCAGCGCATTCCGACTCCAGCCAGCTTCATGCCCTGGCCGAGCACCATGTGCTGCATCGGTAGCGCGCGCACCGAGCGCGATGCGGATGCCGATCTCGCCCGAGCGCTGCGTGACGGAATACGCCATCACGCTGTAGACACCGGGCTCGCGAGGCACCAGCGCCAATGCGGCGAACACGACCAGCAGGAGCATCGTCAGGCGGCGGTCGACGCCATCGACGCTGGTCGACGAAATCACTGCATCGTGCCGGGGTTGGTCAGCGGCAGGTTCGCATCGGCGCGTCGCGCAGCGCGGCGCACGCTCACGCGCAGCGAGCGCACGAGGATGCGCCGTCGGTGCGCACCAGAGATCGCGGTAGAAATTTTCCGGCCGCTGCAGCACCGGATGAGAACATCTCCGCCGCCGGCGCGGTGGTCCAGGCTCGCGGTATGCGTGTCGGCGACGACGCCGACGACTGCCTGCTGCCATTGCGCCATCCCGCGATCAGCTTGCGCCCGATCCGGGTTCTCATCGCCAGAACAGCTGCTTCGCCATCGTCACGTTGATGATCGCGACCGGCGTGCTTTGCCGGCGTATCGCGCTCGTCAAAGTCGCGGCCGGCCTTGAACGGGGTGCCGAGCACCGCCGAGCGGCTGGGGCTGATCAGGTGGCGGATCGCCGAAGGCCTGCTCGCTCATCGGCGGCACCGGACGGCCGACCACGGCATATGGCGACTGGCCCGTTGTTGCCGCTGAGCGGCGGGTTGTCGCTCAGTGCGACGGGCTTCGCGCCGGGAATCTCCTGCAGGCGGTGATACAGGCGTGAAGATAGAAACTCGCCGATGCCTTCGGTGCGCGGCGAAGGTGACTGCGCCCGGCGGCACGACGACCGAAGCCGGAAAAGACGCCGTCGGCACGGAACCCGGGTTGGACGTTCTGGATGCGCACGAAGCTCGAGATCAGCAGGCTGAAGTTCACGACCAGCAGCACGAGCGATCACGGCAATCTCGCCGATCAACAGCGCGCTGCGGAAGCGGTTGCGCGTGCGGTCGGATCGTCGAATCGCGGCTGGAATCCCTTCGGCGCATCGTTGACAGCGTGCATCGATGCCTGCAATGCCCGGCACGATGCCCGGGAGAATCCAGCCCGGCAACGATCGACACGCCGAGCGTGAACGCCAGCGCAGAGCGGATCGGGCGAGGATCTCGTCGCGACGCGCGGAATGAAATTGTTGCCGACACGCGTATGAGCAACTGGAGCTCAACGCCGCTGAGGATCAAGCCGAGCACACCGCCAGCGAGCGAGGGCGGCAGCGCTTTCGGTGAGGAACTGCGCGACGATGTGGCTGCGCCGCGCGCCGCAGCGCGAAGCGGATGCCGATTTCCTTGCGCCGACGCGAGGAAGCGAGCCACAAGGTTGGCGACGTTGGCGCAGGCGATCAGCAGCACGGCGGCGACGGCTGCCGAACAGCGTCGTGCGTAGGTGCCGTCGCTGGTTGCCGATCAGGCTCGTCGAGCAGGCAGCTCGGCGGTGATCGGGCGGACTGGCGCGTCGGCGTGGGCCGGATTGCGCCTGGCTGCGTAGCTACCTGCCGGATGTCCCGTCCATCGCCGGCGCGCGCCTGGGCGGTGCCTCGACGCCGGGCTTGCAGGCGGCGCGTACGACGGTGCCGAAGAAGAAGCCGCCGTCGTCGATCTGCTTGCGGTCGAGGAACGCGCGCTGAACGGCCGCGGGCGTGGCGTGAGCAGCGGTCTGCGCGCAGCGTGGGAAGGCCGACTGGCTTTGCGGCAGCGCGCCGACGATGGTGCGCGCCTTGCCGTCGAGCGTGAGCCGACTTGCCGACCGCGTCGTGCGTCGCTTGCCGGCGTAATGCTTCCGCCAGTAGCCGTTGGCGCAGGGGATCATCGACTGGCCGGGCCGCCGGGCTTGTTCTCCCTCGGCAGGGGAACGTCCGCGCCGCCTGCGCCGGCCTCGACGCGCCGAGCAGCGAGAAGATAGTTGCCCGGACACGATGATGCGCCTGGGTCCGCTCGGGGTCGCCGGCGCCCGGTCACCGTGTAGGCGTTTGCCGAAGATCGCCACCGAGAGGTCGCCGAACACTTCGCTGGCGCTCGCGCAGCGGCCCGAGCATGCGCGGCCACGAGAAGCCGGCCTTGGACGATCGCTTGAACTCGGGCGCCGACGAGTGGCTGCACGAGCCGCTCGGGGTGCGCGTACGGGCAGCGAGGCGCAGGAAGATCGCGTCGACGAGGCTGAAGATGGCGGCTGTTCGCGCGCCGATGCCGAGGGCGAGCGCGAGCCACCGCGACGGCGGTGAAACGCGGGCGACTGCCGGAGCGAACGAAACGCGAACTTGATCGTATCCATCCCGCCGGGACCTCACACTATTGTCATTTCAAAAACGCACGACCGCCGGTACGCCGCAACGCCAGCGTCCGACGTACCCCGCTCATATCAAGGATGCTGCAAACTCCATCCGCGGTCATGCCTTCGATGCGGGAAGCCGGCGAAGGTTACCGCGGCCTGTTCGTCAAGACGCGTTGCCCAATCCGCTAGCGATCGTCGTCAGGCCAGATGCGCAATCGCCGCCGTCGCCGCGTCGCGATTCGCATCGTCGAATTGCGCCGTCACGATCCCGCTTCGATGCGTCGATCGATCGGGCAATGCACGTTCACGTCGATGCCGTCGGGATACGAGCGCGGAACGTGGGAACACCTTGATGCCGCAGGGCGCGGCAGAATCGATGCTTCGCCACGCCGGTATCGTGAACGTTGTTGAGATCGGTCGTCGTGTCGGCGCCCTGGAGCAGGCGGGAGCGCGTTGCCGGCACGATCAGGTGCAGGAACCCCGGTCGTGCGGCAGATCGAGCAGTTGCACTCGATCGCACTCGATGCGCGCCGGTGCATCGACCTCGAAGCGGGGCCGCGGCCGCAGTGGCAACCGCCGCGATGCGTGACAAGGGTGTTCATGCCGAGGGCAACACGTAATACGGGTTGGCGAAGTACTGCAGCACGCTGCCGCCGAGCACGAAAAAGGTGCCACAGTGCGTGGTGGTAGCGCAGCGAACGCCAGCGGTAGAACAGCACGCCGGCCGTGTAGCGGCTGACGCCGCCGCCAGGACAGCGGCCCGAAGTCGGCGTCGGCAACGCGGCGACGAGCGGCTTGATCGCGACCAGCCCCGACCCAGCCCATGGCGATATACAGCGCCACCATTGCCTGGCACGGTGGCGGCGCGCGGAGCTCAGCTCGAGCACGGCGACCGACCGCAGCCAGTGTCCAGATGATGCCGAACAGCGTCCAGCCCCCAAAGTGCCGCGCAGCGCGTGAATCAACGAACGGCGTGTAGGTGCCGGCGATCAGCAGGAAGATGCCCAGGTGATCCGAGCGTGCGCAGCTTTGCCAGCGGACAGCTTTCGTGCTGGTGGCGCGGTGATGCCCAGCGTCGACGTCGTTGGCAGAGCGCGATCAGCGTCGCGCCATAGACCGCGCAGGCCGCGATGGCGCCTGGCGCTTCCGGCGAGCACCGGCGCGTTGAGCAGGACGCCGACGCCGATAACGAGCGCAGGGCCACGCTGGCAACAGCCGGATTCGGCGCTCGTTGGCGAGTTCCTCGCCGAACGTGTAGCGCGCGCTCGCGACCTCGACGGACATCGTTCCCCATTCAGTTACGGGCAGCGCGCGGCTGCGGCCGCGTGTTCCCAAAAATAACTTTCGTTTTGTGCAGTGCCGCAATCGGGAAGCGTTGAACGCTGATCAACGCCGGATTACGCGGATTCACGCGGATGAGAACCGGATCCGGGCGGTTCGAGTCCGGTCAACATCGATCGATCGGTCACTCTTTCGGATTTGCTCTGATCCGCGTTGATCGGCGTTGATCGCGTCAAAGAACAAGAATCCGCTTATTCAAGCCTACTGCTGCGCACCCGGCCGGCCATCCTCGACGTTAGAAAGGTCGCCGGCGTGCGCCCGCCCGTACGCGGCGATCGCAGCGTCGTCGACGATGCGCAGGTCGGTGCGCCAGAGCTCCGGCGTAATTTCGCCAGTACAGATAGCCGCGCCAGCGCGCTGTCAGGTAGCGGATATGCGGATTGTGCGGCAGGGTCGCGCGCGATCGCTGCGCAGTCGGCGATCGCTGGAGGGTGATCGACGTGCCGAGCGAATTCGGTTGCGACCGGCAGCGCCTTCGACTCGGCGAAATCGGTCTTCAGGTCGGTCACGTAGAACGCGTGCATGTCGCCGCCGAGCGCAATGACGTTTTGAACCTGTGCCGCCTCGATGAGTTGCAGCAGGCGCGAGCGTGCGCCGGCGGCAGCCGTCCCGGCCGTCGGTCCAGACGTCGTAGCCGCCATCGGCCGCGCGATGCTCGAACGGCGCGATCAGCGTTTGCCGCTGCGCGAGCACGTTTCCAGCGCGCCGGGCTCGCGCCCAGTCCGTCAGCGAGCCGTTAACCTGTTCCGCACCGAGCATCGTCCTGATCGCGCGCGTAGCGCACTGTTGCAGTCGCGCACCATTTCGCCCACGCTCGGCACAAGGATGCGGCGACCGGTACTGGTGGCGGTCATCGAGCAAGATTGATGCCACCAGACCGCCGAAGTCCACGCGCGACTGCATCAGCATGGCGCCGCCCGCATCCGGGCGACGCTGCGCGCGCGGCGGCATGTGCTCGTAGTACGCGCGATAGGCCGCCGCGCGTCGCATCGCAGCGAACTTCAACGGGTCGCCTCATCGTCGTTCGGAACGAGTCCGGCGTAGTCGTTCGCGACATCGTGGTCATCCCAGGTCAGCAGCCACGGATAGGCCGCACGCGCAGCGGCGAGGTCGGCATCGCGCAGCGGCCAGCAGGCGTGACGGTTTTGCGGTGAGTCGTCGAGCGTGAAGACGGCGCGCGGCGCATTCGTGCCGTCAGGATACTGCGCACCGCCATGATGCTTCGTAGATCGTAGTCGCCGACAACGTGCACGATGAAATCAGGTCGTCCTCGAGCATGTGCCGGTAGGCGCAGAACCAGCCCTGCTCAAAATGCTGGCATGGGCGCGACCGCAATGCGCAGCCGCGCTGCGGCCGAGCCGGAGGTGTGCCGGCAGCGTGCGCGTGGCGGCCGACTCGGACTCGATACGCCGCCGATGAGGAAGCGGTACCAGTACCAGCGATCGGCCTGCGGGCCGTCGACTTCCACATGCAGCGAATGCGCCCACTCGAGGCGACGCGATCGCCGTGCCCTGGCGAGAGCCAGGTGCGCGAAGTGCGGATTCCGTGGCCACCAGCCAGTCGACCGGCAGGTCGAACTCGGCCATGCCGCCGCCGTTGAGCGGATCGGGCGCGATGCGCGTCCACGGCACCGTGCCGATCCGCCGACCCCGGATCGCCCGACGCCACGCCGAGCGAAAACGGATGCTCAGTGGCGGAATTTCGACTGTGTGCCAGGATGCGTGCCTGCCGCCGGTGTCGGCACGATGCCGGCCAGCGCCGCCATCGCCTGCAGCCAGCGCCGCCGGGTCGGATCGAGGTTGAAGCGGCCGGACTTTGTCCGGAATGGATTGGAGCCGGGACACGACACCGGTGCATGCGGGCCCGAGCAACGCCCCCAAGCGGGCGCACGCAGCATCGTCAGTCAGGATTGCGCCTTCATGGCGCGCGTGTTACACGCCGTTTGCACACGATATCGCGAGTTTGCTTTACGGACGGCGAAAAAGCATCAGGGGGCGTCCTTGCGAACGCCCCCGACGATACTTCAATGTTGCGATTGTGCGAGCGGGGTAGCTTACTTCGCCCGGCTGATCGTGAACTTGCCGAACGAGATGCCCCAGTTCGACACCCTCGCCCGCGCCGGCGAGCGCAAGCGAAACAGTTCCCTTGGTCGCCGACCTGGGCAGTCCGCCCGCCAACGACGACGCCGGCACTGGCATCGCCCTGTGCGTAGGAGCCGAACAAAGTCCGACACGTTGTTAACGTCCGGAGGAGCTTTGCCCTTGCCGTTGTCCTATCTGGGACTTGCGCGGCGGTCAAAACCGCCGCCGTTGGCGACGATGGTGACCGGATAGCTCGTGCCGTTGTTGCACGTGATCACGCCCGTGCCACCTTCGGAGTGCTTGTAGATCGCCGACCAGCCCTTCAGGGTTGAAGCGCATTTCACAGTCGATTTTTCCCTCGGCGCTGGCGCGGACACTGTACAGGCTGCTCGCGGCGAGCAGGGCGCCAGTGAGGAAGCATCAAATGTATCGGACGAATTCGCATGGCTGCCTCCTTGGTTGTAGGGGTTCTTAAAAACCGCTTGCCTTGAACCCGGGCCATAGGTGGCAAAACGTACCACGAACGAGCGGCAGCACCCCCAGCCCCGGCTAAACGCGCCGAGGTCGGCAATCAGGCGGCTTGATCCGGGGCTGAAGCGGCAGCGCCAGTGCGCGGCGCGACGGTCTCCGCGAAGATCAGCCAGACGATACCGACGATCAACAGTATCCGGAACGAGCAGATGCGCCAGGGCGAAGCCGAGCGCGAGCACCGTCGCACCGCCGGCGGACGCAGGCGCCGAAGCCGAGTCCCGCCGTGACCAGCACGCCGGCGCCGATCAGCTTGAACCGGCGAAGACGCGCAGGACCAGCCCGAAAACGGCGAACACGACGACGAGGGCGAAGGCGCCGGCACCCAGAGCCAGCGCGAGCGGCAGCAGGGCGAGCAGTGGCAGCGCGCCAGACCCGTCAGCAAAGCGCGCCGCCGACCAGCATCAATGGGAACAGCACCAGCAGCTTGAGCATGACGTCCTCCGCCACGGTAGGGACCTGTCGTGTACATAGGATGCCGCATGCGCAAACGCAAGTCATATATGTATGCTATACATGGCATATGGCATCGACAATAGCCTCGCCCGGGCAAACCTCGCCGGCCGGCGGGGTTCGCCGGGCCGGTAGCCGTAGCCAGTATTGCGCTGGCATTGCGCACGCAGTGGCGCCTGCCGGCGGGCAGCGCTCCAGCTATCGGCGCAGTCGACAGGGGGCAGGACCATGGCCAAGTTCGACATGCTGGTGCATCTGCGCAGCCACGAAGGCGAGTCGCATGGCCGCGTCGGTCCGCACTGACGCTGGCGCGACGCCTCGACATCCTACGTCTACGGCCTGTACGTCGCGCCGATGGGCTCGGTCGCGTTCAGCACGCCGGAGACGCGTCGTGTTCCAGGTCCACGAGGCCGATCATCTGTACGCCGAGGCGTCGGCCCAGGGCGGCTGGTGGAAGTCGCTGCTCGAGCAGAACGGCGTCGCCGGCGAGTGGCTCGTCGCGCAGGGTGAGCCGGTCGAGGCGATCTGCCACGCGGCGCGCTGGTGCGATCTCGTCGTCGCGAAGCGGCCGATACTCAATCCCGACGCTCCGCTAGGCTGGGGGCACCGTTTCGCGAACCGTCTTCGGCGCCGGTGTGCCGGTCGTCGTTGTGCCGGAAATGTGCAAGATCGGCGATCTCGGCGCGCGCGTGCTGATCGCCTGGAATCACAGCCGCGAAGCGACGCGGGCAATCCGCGGAGCGCTGCGCATTGCTGAAGCAGGCGCGAGCAGGTCGTCGTTCTCGATGGCGCCGAGCAGCCGGAGGCCTCGTCGGTGCGCGCCACCTGCCGCAGCTCGACCTTGCCGTACTGTCTCGCGCCACGGCATGCACGGCCGAATTTCCGAGCGTTCACGGTGCGCAGCGACTACGGCGCCGGAGATTCTCGAAACGGCACCATGCGATGCAGGCCGACCTCATCGTCATGGGCGCGTGGGGCCATTCGAGGATTGCCGAGCTCGTGCTCGGCGGCGCGACACGGCATCTGTTCCAGCTCGGCGATCTGCCGCTGTTCGTCGGCGCACTGACCGGAGCCATTTTTTCGTCACTCCGGCGCAGCGAGTTATCGTTTTCGCTTTGAAAATTGACCGAAGTGCGACTTCCCTCGCCGTGCGGGCGAATGAAAGGTTGCTGAAGCGGTGAAAAAGAATCAGATGGTATCCCGCTTCACGCGGGAATGACGAACAAGCCTACGGCATCCACCGACCAGCGGCCGTCTCGCGTGGTCGACGGCGGATATTTGCTACCAACAGCGCGCGCGGGGCGGACGGGCCGTCGGCGCGAATGCGCCGCCGCAGTTCGGGCGGACGCCGTGGAGCGTTCCGGTGCGCGCACTTGCGCGCAGAACGTGCACTCGAACGAACAGATCCAGCGCGTCGACTGCCGCGTCCGGCGGCAAAGTCCTTGCCGCAGCACTTCGCAGTGGCAGCGCAAGTTCGAGCATCGGCAGTTTCCTGATTTTGCCTCAGGGTGTCGCAGCCGGCAGGCGAGCTTGTCGCGCAGCGCCGCCTCGACCTTTCCGGCGCGTCGCCGCCGCTGCGTTTGTATACAGTATCGCCGCTTGCGCGCCGACGAGAACAGGTCCCGGTGTTGCCCTTGCCGCCGTACAACGCCGCGATCGGCATCGCCGTCGCGGACGAGCGTGAGCGTGCTGCCTGCGCTCGCTTGCAGTTCGGCGACAGGATCGCCGTCCTCGTCCTTGAAGTCGATCGCGTAGACGTCGAGCTTGTCCTTGCCGGCGGCGTCGTAGACTTTATGCACAGGTAGGGCATCAGCGCCTTGCAGTACGGGCACCACGTCGCCCAGAACAGCAGCACGGCCGGCCGGCGCAGGTGCTGCGCGGCTGGAAGTCGGATCGACTGCCGCCGTCGGCGCCCTTTGCCTGCCCAATGCGGGCACCTTGGCCTGCTGCGCGAGCGGCTATGGCAAAGACACTGCGAACAGACAGCATGGAGGATCTAACATGGACGACCGCAAACGCATCAAACTACTCGCGCATCGATTCGGGACATTGACGGCGGACGCCGTTGTTGCCTTACGCCGCGAAAGTATGCGCGACCGGCGCTGGGTTACTTTCGTGTCAGCAGATGCCACATGAGTGCAGCGATTGCAGCTCCGCGCAGCTATCGCTACTACGACTTCATCCTCGGCGCGTTCGTCTGCGTGCTCCTCTGCTCGAACCTGCATCGGGCCCGGCCAAGGTCGCGACCGTGAACCTGCCGCTCGATCGGCGACTTCACTTTCGGCGCCGGCGTGCTGTTCTTTCCGATCTCGTACGTGTTCGGCGACATCCTGACCGAAGTGTACGGCTACGCGCGCGCGCGCCGCGTGATCTGGTCGGGCCTCACGGCGCTGGTGTTCGCCTCGATCATGGCCACGCGTGGTCGTCAAGCTGCCGCCCGCGGCCGGCTGGACCGGCCAGGCCGCATACTGAAAGCATCTTCGGCCAGACGCCGCGCATCGTGCTTCGCGTCGATCACGGCGTTCTTCTGCGGCGAATTCGCCAACTCGTGCATACTTTGGCAAAGAATGAAGATCTGGACCGGACGGCAATGCGCTGTGGTCGCGCGTGCGTCGGCTCGACGATCGCCGGCGAGAGCGTCGACTCGCTCGTGTTCTACCCGTGCGCGTTCCTCGGCGTGTGGGAGACCCAAGCTCGTCGATGACCGTGATGCTCTCGAACTACATCCTCAAGGTGCTGTGGGAGAGTGCTGGCGACGCCGCTGACCTACCGCGATCGTGGCGGCGCTCAAGCGCGCCGAGCACGAGAACTACTTCGACCGCGGATACGCAGTTCACGCCGTTTCTCGCTGAAGGCCTGATTTTCGAGAAATCCCTCGAGCGGCGAGCCGGCAACACGGGCACGCTGCACTGCGCCGGCTTTAGCGCCAGCGACGAACGACCTTGTTTGAAACCCGGCGCTCGACGGATGCGCGGCGCTTTCCGCGCGTGCGCGTGCAGAGTACATTGCGAGCTGAACGCGCGTGCTGGGAGTCCGATGCGTCATTGCCTGTTGCTGCTTTCATCGCTGCTGATCGCCGCATGTGCGCCAGCCGCGCGTCCAGCCGATCTGCCAAGCTGCCGGTACGCTCGCCGCGAACGACAATCGCGCGGCGGCGGGCACGCTGCAGGACGGCGTGCTGAAGCTCGCAGTCTCGAAGTGACCGAAGGCGACTGGCAGGCGGAGCGCGCTCCCGGCGTATCGCATGCTTCGCGTTCGCTGAAGCCGGCAAAGCGCGCATCGCGCCGGGACCGCTGATCCGCGTGCCGCAGGGCACGATGGTCGACGTTCACAATTCGACAGCCGGATCGGCAGGCGACCTGTGTCGATCCACGGACTGCAGCGCGTCCCGGCATCGACCGCGACCGCTGCATGTCAGCGCTCACGCCACGGTGCACGCGCGATTTTCCGCGCGGACCGTTCCGGCACGTTCTACTACTGGGGCACGCTCGGCAAGCCACTCCGAGGAGCGCGAGGCCGCGACAGCGACAACGGCTGACCGCGCGCGCTGCATCGTCGACGAGCCCGGCGCGACGCCATCGACGACCGCATCTTCATCATCAGCGCCACGGCGCGGCAAATGAAGGCGGCGACGGCGTCAGCGCCTGGGCGATCAACGGCCGCTCGTGGCCGCAGACCGAACGCCTTTCGTACGCTGTCGGCGAGGCGGTGATGCTGGCGCTGGATCAACGCCACCGGCGCTCGCCACCCGATGCATCTGCACGGCGTATTTCTCGCGTCACCAGCAGCGGCGACAATCATGCACGACGTTGCCGCGCACTTAGCGAGCGCAGGCAGAACGAGGTCGTCACGCAGCGGATACCGTCCTGCCAGCACGATGGCAATGACGATTGGCGGGCGCCGCACGCGGGCAACTGGCTGTTCCACTGCCACCTGCATGTTTCACGTGATGCCGGAAAATCGCATACCCGGAACCGCAGTGGTACGACGACTACGCGACAGCCTCCGCATGACGAGCATATGGCCGGGCTCGTGCTCGGCATCCATGTCGCATCGAAGGCGCGCCGGCGGATCGCGGCAGCGACCGGCGCCGCCGCGACGCATCCAGATGCGCGTCGCCGAGCGTCCCGGCGTGAACTTCGACGGCGTACTACAAGCGGCGGTGCCCGGCGTCGGCTATGCGATCGACGGCTCGCCGGTCAGCGCGCCGGGACCCGCGCTCGTGCTCGAGCGCGGCCGCCCGTCGAGATCACGATCCACAACGCGCTGACCAACGCGACATCCGTGCACTGGCACGGCATCGAACTGCAGAGCAGCTACTGACGACGGCGTGCCGCACTGGGGCGTCGACGGCGACCGCGTGACGCCGTGGATCGATCCTGGCGGCAGCTTCGTCGCGCGTCTTCACGCCGCCGCGCACCGGTACGTTCATGTACCACACGCACTTCAACGATTACGCGCAGCTGACCGCCGGTCTGTACGGCGCGTTGCTCGTCATCGAGCCGGGCCAGCCGCTCGGACGCGGCACGACCGATCACACCTACGTGATCGGCCAGGGCACCGGACCAGGACCGAAGGACCCGATCCTGCTGAACGGGACTACAGCGAATTGCCGAAGACGAGCTGGCGCGTCCGGTTCGCAGCAACGCGTGCGCCTGATCGGCATCACTGGCGTGCGGACCGTGCGCGTGCGGCTCGCTCGCGACGGACAGCCGAGCGGTGACGTGGCGCGCGCTGGCCAGGACGGCGCCGACCTGCCGGCGTGCGCTGGCGACGCGTGCGCGACGGCCGAAGTCGATCTCAGTCCCGGCGAAACCTGGGACTTCGCCTACGGGGCCGACGGCGCGCGGCAAGTTGCGTCTCGAGGCCGCGCGTGCCGCAAGACGAGATCGCCGCCGGCGTCACGCGTCGATCAGCCGTCGAATGAGTCGACCGATCGCCTCAGTCGAGCGCGTAACCGAACTGCTGCCGGAACTGGTCGGCGAATTCGGCGTAACGTGAAGCGCTGGTTCTGCGTGCCGGGATGCTCGACCTTCAGCGCGCCCATCAGCGAGGCCATGCGGCCGACCGTGTCGAGTCCATGTCGCTGCATCAGGCCGTAGATGAGGCCGGCGCGATAGGCATCGCCGCAGCCGGTCGGGTCGGACACGCGGCGTTCGTGCGCCGGCGGAATGTGCAGGTTTCCTTCGGTCGTGTTGATCTGCGAGCCTTTCGGACCGCGCGTGACGACATACGCCTTGACCCGCGACGCGATGATCGTTTTCGCTCCAGCCGGTGCGCTGCTGCAGCAGGTTCGACTCGTAGTCGTTGACGCGTGACGTACTGCGCCTGCTCGATGAAGGCGCGGAACTCCGTCGCCGTTGAACAGCGGCATCGCCTGGCCGGGATCGAAGATGAACGGGATATCGCGCTCGCGCGAACTCGGTCGACGTGCTGCAGCATCGCTTCGCGCCCGTCCGGCCCGACGATGCCGAACGTCACGTCCGGCACGTCGCGCACGTGGTTCTCGTAGCTGCGCATCATCGCGCCCGGGATGGAACGCCGTGATCTGGTTGTCGTCGAGGTCGGTCGTGATGAACGCCTGCGCCGTGTACAGATCGTCGATCGGCTTGACCTGGCTCAGGTCGATGCCGCACCTGGTGAAGTGCTCGCGGTACGGACCGAAGTCCTGCCCGACCGTGCCCATCGGCACCGGATGGCCGCCGAGCAGCTTGAGGTTGTAGCTGATGTTGCCGGCGCAGCCGCCGAACTCCTTGCGCATGCGCGGCACGAGGAACGACACGTTGAGGATATGGACCTTGTCGGGAAGGATGTGATTCTTGAACTGGTCCTGGAACACCATGATGGTGTCGTAGGCGAGCGAACCGCAGATCAGGGCTTTCATGTTCTGGTGCGTGGGAGTGAGGCTGGTTGAGCGCGAGGGGCTGGCGAGGGCTCGAGGCTGACGAGTTAGAATTGCTGCCAGAGCATCGTCCAGCCTTTGCGCAAGGCGTATTGTTCCAGATTCGGCGAGCGCGCGCGGGTTAGCCGCCTTCGCGCGCAGCCCTCGGCCCTCAGCTCCCCTGCCCTAGCTTCTCGCGCAACAGCGCATTGAGCTGCTGCGGATTGGCCTGGCCCTTCGTGCCGCTTCATCGCCTGGCCGACGAAGAACTGCAGCAGCTTTGTCGTTGCCGCCGTGGTACTCGGCGAGCTGCTTCGGGAATTCGGCGATGATCGCGTCGATCAGCGGCGGCGAGTGCGCCCGTGTCGGATATCTGGCGCAGGCCGCGTGCGGCGATGATCGTGTCGGCGTCGCCTTCGCCGGACCACATCGCGGCGAAGACGTCGCTCAGCGATCTTGCCGGAGATCGTGCCGTCGCGACGCAGCGAGCAGAGTTGCGCGCAGCTGCGGCGCACCGACGCGCGTCGCCTCGATGTGCAATGCCGGCGTTCGTTCAATGCCGCCGACAACTCGCCGAGCACCCAGTTCGCGGCGAGCTTCGCGTTCGACCCGGCGCGTCGCGATCCGGCGCTACCGGCGTGTTCGACACCGTGCGCCGACCAGCGCCGCCAGCGATGCTTCGAAGTAATCGGCGGTCGCGCTGGTCGCTGCACAGCTGCACGGCGTCGGCCTCCGGCAGGCCCAGAGCCGCGGACGTAGCGCGCGCGGCGCGCGTCCGGCAGCTCGGGCATCTGCCGCTCACGATCGCGGTGATATCGGCATTCGCTCACCGTCAGCGGCGGCAGGTCGGGATCGGGAAGTAGCGATAGTCGTGCGCGTCTTCCTTGCCGCGCATCGGCCGCGTGTCGGTGATGGTCGGCGATCGTAGAGCCGCGTCTCCTGCGACGACCGCTGCTCGCCGTTCTCGATGCGCGCGGATCTGGCGCTCGATCTCGTATCTCGATCGCCTTCTCGACGAAGCGGAACGAGTTGAGCGTTCTTGATCTCGGTCGCGCGTGCCGAGCTTCGTTTCACCCGCGCGGCGCACCGAGACGTTGGCGTCGCAGCGGAACGAGCCTTCCTGCATGTTGCCGTCGCAGATATCGAGACAGCGCACGAGCGCGTGCATCGTGCGCATGTAGGCGACGGCCTCGGCCGCCGAGTGCAGCATCGGGCGCCGACACGATCTCGAGCAGGCGGCGTGCCGGCGCGATTCAGATCGATGCGCCGACATGCCGCGTGGAAGTGCGTCGTGCAGCGACTTGCCGGCGTCCTCCTCGAGATGCGCGCGCTGGATCTCGACGTCGATCATGCGGCCATCGTCGAGCACGACGTCGCACGCGGCCGCCGCGCACGATCGGCAGCTCGTACTGGCTGATCTGGTAGCCCTTCGGCAGATCGGGGTAGAAGTAGTTTTTGCGCGCAAATACACGATGCGGCGCGCGATCTGCAGCCGTTGACCGCAGGCCGAAGCGGATCGGCCATTGTCAGCGCGGCGCGGTTCGGCACCGGCAGCGTGCCCGGGCAACGCGACGTCGACGACGCTGGCGTGCGTGTTCGGCTCGGCGCCGTAGGCGGTCGAAGCGCCGGAAAAGATCTTGCTCGCGGCGTTGAGCTGGGCGTGGATCTCGAGGCCGATGACGGCCTGCCAGCCCGGAGGTGAGCGCGTGCAGGTGCGGAGTGCGCCGCGTTCACCGGCACGCGCTGCGTGCCAGTCGGTGGCGCTGCTGGAACTGGTGCGCGGCGCTCGAGCAGGCGCGCTTCGGCGAAGGCCGGCGCGACGCAGTTGCAGCCCGACCGGCAGGCCGCGCGCTGAAGCCGCGCGGGAACCGAAGATCGCCGGCAGACCCGCGAGATTCACGCGCGACCGTGTTGACGTCGGCGGCGTACATCGCCAGCGGATCGTCGGCCTTCTCGCCGAGCTTGAACGCGACGGTCGGCGCGGTCGGTCCGGCGATCAGGTCGACCTGCTCGAACGCCTCGGCGAAATCGTTCGCGATCAGCCGGCGTACGCGCTGCGCGCGCAGGTAGTACGCGTCGAAGTAGCCGGCCGACAGCGCGTACGTGCCGATGAGGATGCGGCGCTTGACCTCGGCGCCGAAGCCTTCGGCGCGGCTGCGCATGTACGAGGTCTTCGAGCGATCGCTCGGCGTCGCGCTGCAGCGATGGCCGAAGCGCACGCCGTCGTAGCGCGACAGATTGCTCGACGCTTCGGCCGGCGCAATCGACGTAGTACGCCGGGTATCGCCAGTTCGCGCGTGCGGCAGCGCGATGTCGATCGAGGATCGCGCCGCAGCTTCTCCAGCTCCGCCAGCGCTGCGCTCACCGTCGCGCCGACGCCATCCTCGACGCCGTCGCCGAAGATAGCTCGCGCGCGACGCCGATGCGTATACCTTCCAGCGATCGTGGACAATGCGCCGACGTAGTGCGTCGACCGGCCGCTCGCATGCTGGTTGCATCGCGCGGGTCGTGGCCGGCGATCGCCGCGAGCACGTGCGCGCAGTCCTCGGCCGCTACGCGCGAGCACGCCGCCGCAGTCCAGGCTCGACGCGAACGCGATCATGCCCCAGCGCGACACGCGGCCGTAGGTCGGCTTCAGTGCCGGTGATGCCGCGAGAACGCGGCCGGCTGGCGGATCGAGCCGCCGGTGTCGGTGCCGGTGGCGAACGGCACGATGCCGGCGGCGACGGCGGCAGCCGAGCCGCCGCGACGATCCGCCGGGCACGCGCGTCGAGATCCCAGGGATTGCGGACCGGGCCGAAGATAGCTGTTCTCGTTCGACGAACCCATCGCGAACTCGTCCATGTTCGCCTTGCCGATCGTCACCGCGCCGGCGCGCGGCGAGCGCGTTCGACGACGGTCGCGTCGTACGGCGGCACGAAACTTTCCAGCATTCGCGAGCCGCAGGTCGTGCGGATTCCATTTGTGCAAAAATATCCTTGTGCACAAACGGAGTGCCGCACAGCGCGCGATGCGGCGCCACGCGCCAGCGCGCGGTCGGCGCGCTCGGCTGCGGCGAGCGCGTGCCCGCATCGAGCGTGAGTGATACGGGCATTCAGCGCGGCGCATGCTGGCGCGCGCCGCGTCAGCGCTGCGCGCCGCGCCAGTTCGACTGCCGAGGTTTCGCCTGCGCGAAGCGACGCCGCGCCTGCTGCGCAATGGCGGAACTCACGCCGCGCCTCACTCGATGACTTTCGGCACGAGGTAGAAACCCGCCGCGCGCTTCCGGTTGCCAGAGCCAGCAGCGCGTCGGCGCGATCGCTCTCGGTCACCGCGTCGGCGCGCCAGATCAGCGCCTGCGTCGTGCGGATGCGCCAGTCGGCTCGATACCGGCGACGTCGGCCGCGCCGAGGCGGTCGGCCAGTTCGAGCAGGCGGCCGAGTTCCGCGCCGCGCAGGCGCGCAATTCGCCGTCGGCTATTGGCCAGGCGGGCAGAGTCGCGCGATATGGCGGACGGTCGCGCTGTCGATCGGCCATGGTGGACGACGCAGGGTGTTTTGCGGCATAGCAGCATCCTCGATTCGCCGGCGATCGCGCAAGCCGCCGGCGCTGCCAGGCGCAAGTCGCGAACAACGTCGTGAAATGCGCGCGCATTTTCTGCCAGCTGCAGGTGAAATCGCGACTTGCCGCTTAACGGCATTTTCCCTTGCTTCGACTGTCCCCGGTTACTACACTGACGCGCTTTTTCCCTTCTTCTGACGTGCTGCACGGCGCCGCGGTCGCCGCCACCGGATTTAGCGATGTTCAAAAGCTTCCGCGGACTGTTTTCCAATGACCTATCGATCGATCTCGGCACCGCCAACACCCTGATTTACGTGCGCGGCCAGGGCATCGTGCTGAACGAGCCCTCGGTCGTCGCCATCCGCCAGGACCGCGGTCCAGGCGGCCCGCGATCGGTCGCCGCCGTCGGCACCGAGGCCAAGCGCATGCTCGGCCGCACGCCCGGCAACATCGTCACGCGTGCGCCCGCTGAAGGACGGCGTCATCGCCGACTTCTCGATGACCGAGGAGATGCTCAAGCAGTTCATCCGCAAGGTGCACCGCTCGCGCATGTTCCGGCCGAGTCCGCGCGTGCTGGTCTGCGTGCCGTGCGGCTCGACCCAGGTCGAGCGCCGCGCGATCAAGGAGTCGGCCGAATCGGCCGGCGCGCGCGACGTGTACCTGATCGAGGAACCGATGGCCGCCGCGATCGGCGCCGGCATCCCGGTGCACGAGGCGCGCGGCTCGATGGTGCTCGACATCGGCGGCGGCACGTCCGGAAGTCGCGGTGATCTCGCTCAACGGCATCGTCTATTCGCGCGTCCGTGCGCATCGGCGGCGACCGCTTCGACGAGGCGATCATCAACTACGTGCGCCGCAACCACGGCACGCTGATCGGCGAATCGACGGCCGAGCGCATCAAGATGGAGATCGGCTGCGCGTTCACGCAGACCGAGGTCAGCGAGATCGAGATTTCCGGGCGCAACCTCGCCGAAGGCGTGCCGCGCATGTTCACGATCAACTCGAACGAGATCCTCGAGGCGCTGCACGAACCGCTGGCCGGCATCGTCAGCGCGGTGCGCTCGGCGCTGGAGCAGACTCCGCCGGAGCTGTGCTCCGACGTCGCCGAGCGCGGCATCGTGCTGACCGGCGGCGGCGCGCTGCTGCGCGACATCGATCGCCTGATTTCGACCGGAGACCGGCCTGCACGTGCACGTCGCCGACGATCCGCTGACCTGCGTCGCCCGCGGCGGCGGCCGCGCGCTCGGAGCTGGTCGACCAGCACGGCGGGGATTTCTTTACGGCAGAGAGTTAAGAGCAGGGGCGAGGGGACGAGGGGCGAGGGACGAGCGTGGTGTGCAGTTCGTATTGGGCGCATCGGCTCGGACTCGGCCCCAGGCAGGCATGACACTGATGGTTCGCGCATTTCCTCGTTGCAGTCTCCGTTCGACCGATCGTCAACGTGTGTTCGCGCAGCCGGCGCTCCTCCGGCTGCTCGCGGCGACTTCTTCAGATCGTGCACGCCGGGGACGCCTGGCGGCTGCTGCTCTTCCCTCGCCCCTCGCCCCTCGCCCCTCGCCCCTGAGCTCGCACCGTGTCCATCGCCCGCAATGACTCCTCGCCGCTGTTCGCCGACGAGCGCGCTGGGCACGCTGAAGCTGGTTGTCTACCTGGCTGCCGCGGTCATGCTCATGGTGGCCGATCATCGGGGCGATTACACCGCATGACACGTCCGCGCGACGCTGAGCATTGCGATCGAACCGTTGTACCGCGTTGCCACGCTTCCGGCACGAGGTCGGCCACGACGCATCAAGCTCGCGCTCGCCGACCGCAACGCAGCTGGCCGAGCGCAATGCGGAACTGGGCCAGAAAGCTCATGTTGGCCGAAGCAGCGCTGAACCGCTATGCGGCGGTGCAGGAACAGAACCAGCGCCTGCAGCGCCTGCTCGACGTGCAGCGCAGCGCTCGGTCTCGGCGCGCGCAGCTTGCGCGCCTGATCGATGTCGATCCCGGTCCGTTTCATCGACGCATCGTGCTGAACCTCGGCAGCGCCGACGGTGTCGCGGTCAATCAGGCGGTGATCGACGGGACCGGCGTCATGGGCCAGATCGTCGAGACGCTGCCGCACACGAGCACGGTCATGCTGATCACGAATCCGGCGCAGCGCGATTCCGGTCGCGATCGAACGCACCGGCCTGCGCACGATCGCCAAGGGCGGCAGCAATGCCGATACGCTCGAATTGCCGAACATCCCGATCAGCGCGCCGGCGTGAAGATCGGCGACCGGCTGATCACGTCGGGTCTGGGTGGCATCTATCCGGCCGGATTTCCGGTCGGCGAAATTCGCGCGATCGCCAACGACGTCAGCGGCATGTTCGCCGCCGCGGCGCTGGCCACGCCAGGCGCGGCGCTCGACCGCAGCGGCGAAGTGCTCGTGCTGCACGAGTGCCGGACGCGATCAGACCACCCGACCTCGCGCCGCCGAATGGTCCGCCGGAGTCGCTTGCTGGCGATGCGCCGGCGCCACCGAAGGCGGAAAAGCAGTGATCGCGTGACGGCATTCTGAAGCAGCCCCCCCCTTGCCCTCCCCGCAAGCCGGGGAGGGGAGTGGATCATGCGCTGCGCGCGACCACGTTATTTCATTGAAGCTGTGAACCGCTCGCGCGCGTCCAACCTGATGTTCTGGGGCGAGCCTGGCGATCTGCTACGTGTTGCAGCTGATGCCACTGCCGCCGGTGCTGCTGCCGTTCAAGCCGTTCTGGCTGGCCCTCGTGCTTATCTACTGGTCGCTGGAAACGCCGGAGCGCGTCGGCCTCGGCTTGATGTTCGTGCCTTGGCGTTGCTCGGCGACGTGCTCGCCGGCGAGTTGCTCGGCGAGCAGGCAGCGCGCTTGTGCGTGCTCGGCTTCATCGTGCTGCGCTTCCGTCCGCGCCTGCGCTTCTTCCCGATGTGGCAGCAGGCGCTGGCCGTGCTCGCGCTGCTGCTGAACGACCGCGTTTCCTGATGATGATTCACGCGTTCGCCTGCGGCGACCCGATTCCGCCCGCGTCGTTCTGGCTCGCGCCGCCCGCTGGCGCAGTGGCCTGGCCATGGCTGTTCCTGCTGCTCGACGACCTGCGTGCGCGATTGCGCGTGCACGGTAAGCCTGACATGGCCGGACGCGTGCGATGAATGCGCCCCGCCTCGCACTGCGCGTCGAGGACGTCGCGGCACGAGTCCGCGCTGCTTCGCACGCGCGCGATCGCCGGCTTCCTGCTGATCGTCGCCTGCCTGTCTGTGGCTGGCGCGCGCGGTTCTTCTGCCTGCAGGTCAACCGCCACGACGAATTCATCGGCGCGCTCAGTTCCAACCGCATCTCGATCCGCACGCATCGTGCCGAGCCGCGGCCTGATCTACGATCGCAACGGCGTGCTGCTGGCCGACAATGTCGCGGCGTTCCGCCTCGAAGTCGTGCCCGAGCAGGTTCCGCACATGGACGCGATGCTCGAACCAGCTCAGCGCAGTCGTGCCGCTGAGCGATGACGACATCCAGCGCTTCAACGCGCTGCGCCGGACCAAGCGCCCGTTCGACAGCGTGCCGCTGCGTCTGAAACTCAGCGAGGACGAGATTGCCCGCTTCTCGGTCGGACGCTGGCGTTTCCCGGCGTCGACGTCGTGCCGTACCTGACGCGCTCCTATCCGTTCGGCGCCGGGTTCGCGCGCGTCGTCGGCTACGTCGGTCGCATCGACATCAGCAGAAGCCAGCCGGCTCGACGCCGATCTGTATTCCAGCTCGACGCACATCGGCAAGACCGGCATCAGAGCGCAGCTACGAGGCGCAGTTGCATGGCAAACCGGGGTACGAGCAGGTCGAGGTCAACGCCGACAAGCGCGTGCTGCGCTCGATCAAGCGCGAGGCACCGACGCCCGGCAGCAATTTGTACCTGACGATCGACTCACGCCTGCAGAGAAGTTGCCGAAAGACGCGTTCGCCGGCCGCGCCGGCGCGGCCGTCGCGATCGATCCGCGCAACGGCGAGGTTCTCGCCATGGTCAGCGTGCCGAGCTACGACTCGAACCTGTTCGTCAACGGCATCAATCACATCGACTACAACACGCTGCTCAATGCCGAGGACCGGCCGCTGCTGAATCCGCGCGCTGTCCGGCAACTTCCTGCCGAGCTCGACGGTGAAGCCTTACGTCGCGCTGGCCGGGCTCGAGCTCGGAGTGCGCGCAAGCCCGAAGACACGATCGTTTCCACCGGCGAGTTCCACATTCCCGGCGACAGCAAGCGTGCGCTATCGCGACGACGTGCGCTGGGGCCATGGTCGCGTCGACCTGCGCGCAGGCCATTGCGCAGTCAGTCAACACGTACTTCTACGGCCTGCGCGCTCGAGATGGGCATCGACCGCTTCTCCGCCACGCTGGCTGGCAAATTCGGTTTCGGCAGCGCCGACCGGCATCGACCTGATCGGCGAGTCGTCCGGCGTGCTGCCGTCGCGCGAATGGAAGCGCGGGCGCTTACAACCAGGCCTGGTATCCGGGCGAAACGGTCATCGCCGGCATCGGTCGAGGGCGCATGGGTCGTCACGCCGATCCAGCTCGGCCAGAGCGGTCAGCGTCATCGCCGCGCGTGGCGTGCGCCGCCCGCCGCATCTGCTGCACGCACGTGCAGGGACGGCATCCAACACCGAGCCGCGGCTGGCGCCGACGCCGACGTCCGCAGCCGAACTTCATCCGCAATGCGGCGAACTGGACCGCGGTCGAGGAGGGCATGGTCCGCGTCGTCAACACCCCGAGCGGCACCGCGCATGGCTCCGGCGTGGGGCTTTCCTGTACACGATCGCCGGCAAGACCTGGCACCGCCGAAACGTTTTCGCGCACGGACGAGGAATGGACCAGCATCGGGACTTCGCCGATCACAGCGCCACCAGGTGCTGTTCGAGGTGTTTCGCGCCGGCCGACGATGCGCGCATCGCGGTCGTCGTCGCGCTCGAGGCCGGCCGCAGCGGCGCGCACGACGCGCGCGCCGATCGCGCGCAAGATCCTCGATACCTGGCTGCGCTTCGACGATCCGCAGCTGGCAGGAGACGCCGCCGTGATCGAACTCGGCGCAATCGAACCGTTCCTGCTCCGGCTGCGGCTGCGCGTCTGCTGCGCGCCTTGCAGCGTCCCGCGCTCGACCTGCCGCTGCTCGTGCGCGCTGCTACTGCTGGCGTCAATCGGGCTGATGACCCTGTACAGCGCGAGCAATCTGGATCAGCATCTGGTGTTCAATCAGGGCGCGCGCTTCGTGCTCGGCGGCTCGCTGATGCTGCTGATTGCGCGCGTGCCGCCGACGTTGCTGCGCAACTGGACCCCGTGGCTGTACATCGCGAGCCTGTTGCTGCTGATCGTGGTCGAAGTGCTCGGTGAAGGCCGTGGCGCGCATCCGCTGGCTGGATCTCGAAGATCATGCGCATTCCAGCCGTCCGAACTGGTCAAGCTGACACTTGCCGATGATGGCCGCGTGGTACCTGCATGCGCGCGAACTGCCGCCGCGCTGGACCGCGCTGGCCTCGCTCGCACTGCTGATCGGCGCGCCGGCGCTGCTGATCGCCAAGGAGCCGGATCTCGGCACTGCGCTGCTGGTGGCCGCCAGCGGCCTGTTCGCCGTGTTCCTCGCGGGCCTGGCCTGGTGGCGCATCGGGCATGGCGCTGGCCGCACTCGGCGCGGTTGACGCGCCGCTGGCCTGGCATTTCATGCACGAGTACCAGCGCAACCGCCTGCGCATGTTCCTGGATCCCGAGTCGATCCGCTCGGCAGCGGCTCGGCACATCATCAGTCCGAGATCGCGGTCGGCTCCGGCGGACTGGTTCGGCAAAGGGCTGGCACCAGGGCACGCAGTCGCAGCTGGAGTTCCTGCCCGAGCACACCACCGACTTCGTATTCGCCGTGTTCTCGAGGAATGGGGCCTGATCGGCGTGCTCGCTGCTGCTCGCCTTGTATATTTTTATCGTCGGCCGCGGTCTGTGGATCGCCGGCAATGCGCGCGACACGTACTCGCGCCTGCTCGCCGGTGTCGATCAGCATGGCGTTCTTCGTCTATGCCATGGTCAACGGCGGCGCGATCACCGGCCTGCTGCCTGTGGTCGGCGTGCCGCTGCCGCTGATCAGTTACGGCGGCACCTCGGCCGTGGCATCGCTGCTCGCCGGCGTTCGGCGTGCTGATGTCGATCCACGCCGCCAGCGCCTGCCGCCGCGCTGATGCTGCTGAACTTGCCGGCGTGCTGCGTCCGCGCGCGCGCTGACGGGTCTCGGCAATCTGATGCTCTCTTTTCGGACGGAGTTGCGCGGACGGACGCCGGATAAAACAGAAGAAAACGGGAACTCAAGGCCTGCGCGGCTTCAATGCCGCGATCGCGTCCAAACGCAAGCCGATCGCTCGCGACCGCGCCTCGCCTGCGAGCCTCCACTCTTACTGATCACTTCTTCATCTGTAGTAAATCCGTAATCCGCGTCCAAACCATTCGTTTCAATCTGCGATCACGCAGGACGCGGATCACGACAGGTTGTCGATATGCCGTTGCCGCGGCCAGGTTACGCAAGGCTGCGGCGGCGTTCCATGCTACCGGCCGCCACCGCACAGCCAAATCCTGCGGTCGCCGACGCCTGTCTTTCCGTCTTCACGCCATCTGTGCCGGACGCTGCTCGCGCGGTTACGCCGCCGGGCACCGGGTTGTTCCCGATGCGGCCGCGCTGGCCTCGGCCGAGCGAAATTCGCCGACGAACTGGCGCCGACAGCCATCTGAAGCGCGAGAACGTGCTCGCCACGCTGGCCAAGGCGCGCTACCAGCAGAGCATCATCGATGCGATCTCGCGCCCGGCCGAAGCCAAGCCGTGGAAGGACTACCGTCCGATCTTCGTCACCGACCGGCGCATCGACGACGGCGTGGCAGGTTCCTGCGCGACCAATGCAGCCCTGCTCAAGCGCATCGAGAAGCGAGTTCGGCGTGCCCGCCGGTGATCGTGACGATCCTCGGCGTCGAGACGAACTACGGGCGCATCACCGGGCGCTACCGCGTGCTCGATGCGCTGGCGACGCTCGCGTTCGCCTATCCGCCGCGCCAGGACATTCTTCCGCAGCGAACTCAAGCAGCTGTTCCTGCTGCACGCAGCCGATGTCGCTATCCGACCGACCGAGCTGATGGGCTCGTACGCCGGCGCGATGGGCTGGGGCCAGTTCATGCCGAGCAGCATCGCCAATTTCGCGCGCGACTACGATCGGCGACGGAAGAGTGGATTTGTGGAGTTCGCTGCCGGACATCTGCGCCAGCGTCGCCAACTATTTCGTCGCGCATGGCTGGCAGAAAGGCGGCCGGTCGCGGTGCGCGCCGAGGTCGCTGCCGACGCGCGCGCGCATCACGCCGGCCGGACTCGAGCCGGCCTACCCGCTGCAGCAGCTCGACGAATGGGGCTACGCGCGCGACAGAACGACGAAGCTCGATCCGGATGACGCCGGCGACGCTGATCGTGCTCTCGACGGCGCCGACGGCTGCGAGCCTGGCTCACGTTCGAGAACTTCTACGCGATCTCGCGCCACAACAAGAGCCCGCTGTACACGCCTGGCGGTGCTGTCAGCTGAGTCAGGCGATCGCCGCCGCCGCCGGCAACCGCGGGCCGTGAGCGATGCCTCTGGCTGCGCGCGCGTGCTCGCGGCGACTGATGCTGGCGTCGCTGGTCGCTGCTGACCGGCTGCGCGACATCCGCGCCGCCGCCAGCGGCCGGGCGCAGCGCCACCGCGCGGCGAAATCGGCGCCGCCGGCACAATCCGGCAGCCGCTACAGCCAGGACCAGCGACTCGACCGCCCGGCGGACCGCCGCCGGACGTCAGCAAGATTCCCGAACCGGTGCCCGAAGGCTGAAGCGCGCTCACAATACGGCAACAAGTCCGCCGTACCAGCTGTGCTCGGCGAGACCTATCAGCGTGCTGCCGGAGGCGCAACGGCTACGTCGAGCGCGGCATCGCCTCCTGGTACGGCAACAAGTTCCACGGCTACACCACGTCGACGTTCGAAAAGTACGACATGTACGCTTACAGCGCCGCGCAGCAAGACCCTGCCGCTGCCGAGCTACGCGCGCGTGACGAACCTCGAGAATCGGCGCGCAGCGTGATCGTGCGCGTCAACGATCGCGGGCCGTTCGTCGCCAGAACCGCGTCGATCGACCTGTCCGTACGTCGCCGCGGTCAAGATCGGCGTATGGCCGAAGGGCACGGCAATGGTCGAGGTGCGCGCGATCGATCCGGACGCACTCCGGAGGCGGAACCGGCTGCGCCGCGCGCTGTCTCAGCGCGCGCCTCGACTGCGGCGCCAGAAAACGCCCAAACCTGCGTTATACCTGCAGGTGGGCGCGTACGCCGCACGCGCGAATGCCGAGCGCGCGGCCGGCGGTGCGCGCGCACATCTGGGCGACGTGCGCATCGTCACGGCGCAGGTCAACGGCAGGATCGTGCAACGCGTGCGCCTCGGCCCGCTCACGGACGTCGACGAGGCCGACCGGCTCACGCCGAAGGTCCGCGCAGCTGGGGCTTCCGGCGAACCGCGCGTGGCGATCGACGACTAGAGACATTCGATCAACCGCAGCAACCGCAGCAACGGAATCGACGATGAAGTATTCGCAACATTGGTATCTTTGGCCGCATTGCCGCCGCTGTTCCGATCGTGCTCCGCGGCGCCCGACGTCTGCGCGCGCGCCGCAGACGCACGCCAAGACCAGCACGCAAACCGGCGCAGGCGCAAGGACGTCGACGAGCGGCTCAGCCGCGCCGGCCAATCGACCACGCGCCGCCGGCCGATGCCGCGCGCTGCCGCGCACGAAGCCCGGCGCGCTCAACGTGCCGACCCGCCCGCCGCCGTCGCTGACCGCGAAGAGCTGGCTGCTGATGGACTACGCCACCGGGCCAGTGCTGGCCGAGACCAACGCCGGACGAGCGCGTCGAGCCGGCGTCGATCACCGAAGGTCATGACCTCCTACGTCGTTTCGGCCGAACTCGGCGGCCGGCAAGATCAAGATGGACGACAGGTATTCATCAGCGAGACGCGCGTGGCGCGGCGGCGGCGCCGGCACCGGAAGGCTCGACGAGCTTCCTCGCGCTCAACAGCCAAGGTGCCGCTCGAAGGACCTGTTCGTACGGCATGATCATCCAGTCCGGCAACGACGCCGCGATCGCGCTGGCCGAGCACGTCGCCGGCTCCGAGGAGACGTTCGCCGCAGCTGATGAACCAGTACGCCGCCAAGCTCGGCATGACCGGCTCGCATTTCGCCAACGCCTCAGGCCTGCCCGATGCCAGCCACTACACGACGGCGCACGACATCGCGCTGCTGTCGCGCGCGCGTTGATCCGCGACTATCCCGAGGACCTACAAGATCTACGCGATCAAGGAATTCGCAGTGGAACGGCATCACGCAGCACAACCGCAACTTCGCTGCTCGTGGCGCGATCCGACCGTCGACGGCATCAAGACCGGCCACACCAACGAGGCCGGGCTTCTGCCTGACGACTTCGGCCAAGCGCGGCGACCAGCGCCTGATCGCGGTGGTCGTGCGGGCACGCCGAGCGAAAGCAGCGCGCCGACGACAACCAGTCGCTGCTGCAACTACGGCTTCCGCTTCTATCGAAACGCACAAGCTCTATGCAGCCGGCAAGCCGCTGGCGCAGCCGGAATTGTGTGAAGGGCGCAGCACCATCGATCGCGCTCGGCGTCGACTAGCCGAGGATGCTCGCTCGTCAGCTGCCCGCGCGGCCGCTACAACGATCTGAAGGCCAGCATGGACATGCCCAGCCGGCTGATCGCGCCGTTCCCGAAGGGCCAGCAGGTCGGCACGCTTGCGCGTGCGCTCGGACGGCAAGCCGCTGGCCGAACGCCCGCTGATCGCGCTCGACCGATGCGCCCGGCAGGCGGCTTCTTGGAGCGCCTGTCCGACGGCATCCTGCTGTGGTTCAAGGGCGACAAGTGAAGAGCGGCGTATCCGGCGGTGCCGATACGCGGTGAATGAGCAGGGCCGAGGGCTGGAGGGCTGGCTGGCTGAAAACGGGTGCGCGGCTTCCTCGATCTTCGGCCCACTTTTCAGCCCCTTAAGTTGAGGGGGCTGGGGTCTGTGGGAATAATCGCGGCGCCATGCGGCAGCCCAGGTGCGGATCGGGAACCGTTGAGCCTGGCACATGAAATCTCTCGACGACCTCAAGCCGCAGAACCCGGGCAGGGTTTCCAGTTTCCGGGCGTGTTCGAAATCACCGCGATGGGCACGGCCGACGTCGGATCTCGGACGCGCGCGTGCCCGGAATCGATCGCGGCGCTCGGCATCGGCCGTGCTCAACGGCAGCCTGCGCACGCGTCCGTCGGCGCGAAGGCAGCTTACATCTGCGGTCAGCGTGACGCTTCACCTGCCCATCGCGAGAGAAGTACGAGGCCGGTCCACGCGGCGTTGCGCGCGGACCCGGATATCCGGTGGACGTTGTGACCGCATCGGCAATCAGGCCTACCCAACCGTCCGACTGCACGCCGACCGACGCTCCAGTCCTCGACGTCAAGCGTGTTGTCACTCCTGTTCGTCGGCTACCCCGGCCTGCCAGCCTTACGACCCGATCTGGCGCGCGATGCAGGCGTTCACGGACGCGCGCGGCGCCGGAAACGCCGGACGAGCTCTGGGTCGTCGAGCACGAGCCGGTGCTCTACGCTCAGCCAGGCCGGCAAGTGGGAGCATGATGCTGGATGCCGGGCGACATCCCGGTCGTGCCGGTCGATCGCGGCGGCCAGGTGACGTATCACGGATCCGCGGGCAGATCGTCGCGGCTATCCGCTGCTCGATCTGCGCCGGCTCGGCATCGGCGTGCGCAGAGCTGCGTGCACCGGATCGAGCAGGCGGTGATCGATACGCTGGCCGAATGGAACATCGTCGCGCGCGCGCAAGGACGGCGCGCCGGGCGTCTATCGTCGGCGGCGCCAAGGTCGCGGCACTCGGGCTTCCCGATGCGGCGCGGCTGCACCGTTCCATGGTCTGGCGTTCAACGTCGACATGGACCTGGAGCTGTTCGACCGCATCAATCCCTGCGGTTTTCAGGGCCTTGCAGGTGACCTCGGTGCTAGACTTGGGCGGCCCGTCGAGCGCTGGCCGACGGTCGAAGCCAGTCCTGATCGACAACTCGCGCGCAGTTCTGCGCTCAACCGGTGCCCGACCGACGCCCCGTTCCGGCCCTGAGCCATGCGCGAGCGACCGAACTCCTGCCTGGATCTCCATGGTGGCCAGTCCGCGTCCGCTCACGGACGATGCCAGTCCGACCGTCGCAGGCGATCCCGCGACCGCATCAGCGGCATCCGCCGGCGTCGCTCGCAGCGCTGGTCGACAAGCAGCTCGGCGGGCGACAAGATCGCGCGCGCTCGCCGGTGCAGTTCGCCGACTGCGCCGATGCTGCGCAAGCCGATCGTGGATCCGCGTGCGCATTCCGCCGGGCAACGCGGTCGCGCAGCTCAAGGCCAAGCTGCGCGAGAACCGCCTGGTCACGGTCTGCGAGGAAGCCAGCTGCCCGAACATCCACGAAGTGCTTCAGCCACGGCACCGCGACGTTCATGATCCTCGGCGAGGTCTGCACGCGGCGCTGCTCGCTTCTGCGACGTCGCCCACGGCCGGCCGAAGCCGCCGGATGCCGACGAACCGGCTGAACCTGGCGCGCACCGATCGCCGACATGGGCCTGCGCTACGTCGTGGTCACCTCGCGTCGACCGCGACGACCTGCGCGATGGCGGCGCCGCAGCATTTCGCCGACTGCATCCGCGAGGCGCGCGCGCTGACAGCCCGACGCATCGAAGATCGAGATCCTCACCCCCGACTTCCGCGGCAAGGGCCGCATGGAGCGCGCGCTGGAGATGCTCGCGCGGCGACCCGCCGGACGTGTTCAACCACAACCTCGAGACCGTGCGCGGACCTGTACCCGAACGTGCGTCCCGGGCGCCGACTACGACTGGTCGCTGACCCTGCTGCAGCGCAGTTCAAGGCGCAGCACCCGGACGTGCCGACCAAGTCCGGCATCATGCTCGGCCTGGGCGAGACCATGGAGCAGGTGCAGGGCGCGCTGCGCGATCTGCGCGCGCACGACGTCGACATGATCACCATCGGCCAATACCTGCAGCCGACGCCGCACCACCACCCGGTGATGCGCTACTGGACGCCGGAAGAGTTCAAGGCGCTCGAGGACCTACGGCATGGCGCTGGGCTTCAGCCACGTCGCCTCCGGCCCGCTGGTGCGCTTCCGTCCTACCACGCCGGACCAGATGGCGCATGCGCAGGCTATGTAAACGTCGCCTAACCTAGAGAATTGGGAGGGCGGCGATGGATCGCCGCTTTGCGATCTTCGCAATCAGGGACGATTGCAAAAAGTACGGTTTCGCAGTCAGGACGATTAGAGGAGCGCGTGGTTCAATCCAGAGCATGCGCTTCAAATACGGTGATCAGGGACGACCTGAAACAGTCGATGAACAATCCTGCATGCGGGGAAACGAACACATAACCAAAGGCGTAGCTTTTAGGAAATTGCCGTAAGACTTTTTCCTGAGCAATACGTAATTGAACGAAGTATTAC
>ERZ1370068.750-contig-10686_pt1 | contig 28805 bp, 30 predicted proteins | sample MGYA00561227_ERZ1370068 | MGnify/ENA primary metagenome ERZ1370068 (study PRJEB38410, sample SAMEA6850437) | metagenome | study: Metagenomic assessment of the ecological functions of the soil: analysis of the soil microbiota associated with the...
CCCCTCCTTGTCGGTCACCGTCGCGGTGATGCTGATGACGTCGACGCCGGATTGGAACAGCCGGTCGTCGCGCAGCGGGAGCTGTTGCGCGGCGAAGACCGTGATCGCCGCCGCCGCAAAAAGACGACGGAGTGGCAGGCTTCGCATCACGCGATCTTATGTTATGGCGGCGGCACCCACCGGACCCTTTTTCACTGGTTTTCTCGAGCGCGCTGGCACGCGCGCAGTGCTTCGGCCGCAACAAGGTCCAGAGACCGCATCCTTCGACAGGCTCAGGACGAGCGCTCATGGTGAGCTTGTCGAACCACGCGATCTCCGCGGCGCAAAGTTTTTCGGTTGACTCAGCTGCGGTTGGCGGCGATAAATAGAGTCTTGTGAAGTCGATCTGGCTGTTGCGCGTGCTCGTGTTGTTGGGCCGGGGCTGCCTCCGGCCTGAGTCGCGCTGCGTTCATGCGGATCGTCCTCACCGCAACAGCGTCGGACGACCACAACTCAGCGGATCCCAGGCCCGGAAGGCGCAACGCCTTCCAGGCTTACTTTCAGGCCAGGCAGGCCTGACGGCCCGCGCTACCGAAGATGGGGCTTATGAACACGAAGATACTCGGATTTGCCGCCGCGGCTCTGGTTGCGCTCGTCTCGCTGCCCGCGCCGGCTCACGCCCAATCGCTCAACGGTCTCTGGGACGCGACGGTCGTCGTCAACAACGTCGACGTGCCGTTCCGGCTTCGAGCTCTCCGGGAACCGGATCGGCGGTCGCGCGGATCGTTCTTCAACGGCGACGAGAAGGTGACGTCGACGACCGGCAGCTTCGAAAACGGCGCGCTCGTTCTCAGCTTCGACGAATACGAGACGAAGCTCGAAGCGACGCTCGAGGACGGCACGCTCGAAGGTCAGTATTCGCGCGGCAGCCGCGGCGCGCCGTATCCGTTCCAGGCGAAGCGGTTCACGCCGGTCGAACGCCGACGCCGCGAACGATGCCGCCGATTGCGGGCCTGTGGAACGTCCAGGTGAAGAGCTCGAAGGGCGAGCTGGCGTGGCAGTTGATCGTGCGGCAGGCCGGCGCCGAAGTCTCCGCGGCGATCCTCCGCGTCGACGGCGACACCGGCACGCTGACCGGACGCGTATCGCCGACGGCAAGTTCGTCCTCAGTCACTTCTCTGGTGCGCGGCCGCTGCGCCTCGAGCTGACGCCGCAGAGCGACGGCACGCTCGCCGGTCGTCCAGAACAAGGACAATCCGCTGACGGCGCTGCGCGTCCGAGGTCGCGCGCGCGAAGGGATTGCCGAGCCGAGCGATCCGTCGCGCTTCACCAGCGTGAAGGATCCGACCGAGCCGTTCCGTTTCAGCTTCCCGGATCTCAGCGGCAAGATCGTCTCGAACACCGACGATCGATTCCGCGGCAAGGTCGTCATCGTCAGCATCTCCGGCAGCTGGTGCCCGAACTGCCACGACGAGGCGCCGTTCCTCGTCGAGCTCTATCGCAAGTACCACGGCCAGGGACTCGAGGTCGTCAGCCTGTCGTTCGAGGAAGCAGGCGCAGCTGAAGAATCCGACCCGGCTGCGCGCCTTCAACAAGCGCTACGGCATCGAGATACACGGTGCTGCTGCCCGGCGAGCCGAAGGAATTGACCGACAAGGTGCCGCAGGGCGTGAACCTCAGCTCGTTCCCGACGACGTTCTATCTGGGACGCGATGGACGGGTGCGCGGCGTGCATGCCGGATTCCCGGGCGCCGCGAGCGGCAAGTTTCACGAGGAAGCGAAGACCGAGATCACGGCCGATGTCGAGCGCCTGCTCGCCGAGCGCCTCCCGACGTCGCAGCAGTAAGGCACGCGCGATATAGTTGGCCTCGCATGAAACTGATTCGTTTTGGCGAGGGCCGGTCGAGAGCGCCCCGGCGTCCAACTTCCCGACGGCTCCCGGGTCGACGCGTCCGCGTTCGGCAGCGACTACGACGAGAACTTTTTCGGCAGCGACGGCTTGCCGCGGCTGCGCGGCTGGTCCGAGCGGGATGCGTCCCGTGCGCCGCGCGTGCCGCCGGAGACGCGGCTGGGCCCGCCGGTGTGCCGGCCGAGCAAGATCGTCTGCATCGGTCTCAACTTCCGCGACCACGCCGCCGAGAGCGGCATGGAGCTGCCGAAGGAGCCGGTGATCTTCTTCAAGGCGTCCTCGTCGGTCGTCGGGCCGAACGATCCGCTCGTCATCCCACGCCACAGCCGCAAGGTGGACTGGGAGGTCGAGCTCGCGGTCGTCATCGGCGCGCGCGCGAGCTACGTGACGCCGGAGGAGGCGCCCGCGGCACATCGCCGGCTACCTGCTGCACAACGACTATTCGGAGCGCGAGTTTCAGCTCGAGCGCGGCGGGCAGTGGGTGAAAGGGAAGAGCGCCGACACGTTCGCGCCGCTCGGACCGTTTCTCGCGACGGCCGACGAGATCCCCGATCCGGGCGCGCTGGCGATGTGGCTCACCGTCAACGGCGAGACGAAGCAGAAAAGCTCGACGTCGAACATGGTCTTCAGCGTCGCGCATCTGGTGAGCTACGTCAGCCAGTTCATGACGCTGCTGCCCGGCGACGTGATCAGCACCGGCACACCCGCCGGCGTCGGCCTCGGCGTCAAGCCGTCGCCCGTATATCTCAAGCCCGGAGACGTCGTCGCGCTCGGCATCGACCGCCTCGGTGAGCAGCGGCAGCAGGCGATCGCCAGCAACTGACCGTCGTGATTCATCCGGCGGCGCACATCGGCGAGGTTCATCTGAACATCTCGCGTCTCGATCGATCCATCGAGTTCTACGAGACGCGCCTCGGCTTCTCGCTGCATCGCCGCGACGCGCAGACGGCGTGGCTCGGTGCGGGCGGACCCGATCTGCTCGTGCTGTCGCAGGGCGACTTTCTCCCGCATGTCCCGCACGCGACCGGGCTCTATCACTTCGCGATCCTCGTTCCGTCGCGCCGCGATCTCGGACGCGCGCTGCGGCGCCTGGTCGACACGCGGACACCGCTGCAGGGCGTTGCCGACCACGGCGTGAGCGAATCGCTCTACCTCGGCGACCCCGACGGCAATGGCATCGAGATCTATCGGGATCGGCCGCGCGAGCAGTGGCCGTTCGTCAACGGTCAACTCCGGATGGGCGCGGACCCGCTCGATCTCGGCGCGCTGCGTCGCCGAGGATCGCGACCGCGACGAACGCGGCCTCGATTCCGCGACGGTCATCGGCCACGTCCACCTGCAGGTCTCACGCCTCGATGAGGCCGAGCGTTTCTACGCCGATGTGCTCGGCTTCGACCTGACGCAGCGCTACGGACCCGCGGCGCTGTTCGTGGCCGCAGGCGGCTATCACCATCACATCGGCATGAACACCTGGCACAGCGCCGGCGCGCCACCGCCTCCACCCAACGCGATCGGCCTCAGGCACTTTGTCGTCGTGCTCCCGAACGATGCGGCGCGCGCCGATGTCGAGGCGCGCCTCCGAGCCGCGAACATTGCGTTCGAGAGCAGACCGGACGGTCTCCTGGTCCGCGATCCGTCACAGAACGCCATTCTCTTTACGCTCGTCTAGCGCGTGTTTGTTGTGCGTGGCGTCCGCCTTCAGGCGGACCGCGAGGTCCAGCTAAAGCCGGACACCACGGACTGTGGTTGTGTGCAGGCGTCGAGGCTTGCCGAGACACAGCCGCGGTAGGATGTCGCACCCCTTTGAGGAGTTGACGATGCCGACCGCGTGCCGCTTGCGGCGAACGCCGCTGAGCCTGGACTTCGATTTCGAAGGACCGCCTGGACCCGTGACGCTCGAGATCGACGGAACCGCCGGCACGGTTGCCTTCGAAGCGGTCAGCGATGACGGAAAGGCGGTCGGCCCGCTGCCCGCGAAGGAGATCACCTTCACGATCGCCGCCGGCATCACGCACCTGACCGTGGTACGCGTTCAGCGACCCGAAGGCCGGGAGGGCATCCTCCGCGAGAAATGCGTCGACCGGACGGCGCTGATCGACGTCCGCGCCGGCGAGCCGGCCGTCCTGTACCGAATCCACGCGTCGGTCGCCGCGCCGGTGACCGCGTGACGCGCGCCGGCGCGCTCTCGTGCGTGGCGCTGCTCGTGACGGCGTCGCGCGTGGCCGGTCAGCCGTCGCCCGCTCCTCAACCAAGCGCGGCGTCTGCAGCGTGTCAGGGCGCGGTCGAACTCGTGCGGAACGCGACCGCTCCGGCCGATCGACAGGCGGCCGCGACCGCGCTCGTGACCATGAACCTGCATCCGCGCTGCTTCTCCGAGATCCTCCTGCGCGGCCAGATGCAGCGCGATGCGTTCGCGCGCTTGCTCAAGGCCTTCGAATCGAGCCGCACCGACAAGCATGCCGGCTCGATGACCGGGATCGGCGGATCGACGAACCTGGTCGCGAAGGGGACGACGGCCAAGGTGCTGTCGTTCGCGGCGGATACGGCGCTCTCACGCAGACGGTGAACAAGCAGGTCGTGACCGTGCAGGGCAGTCTCGACGGCGTGCCCGCTGCGCTGGTTCGTCAACGCGTGCTGCCGCACTGCCCGGCCGGGGCGAGCAGCCCCGACTGTCTGCACAGCGGCGTCTTCGAGACGCTGCGCCGCGCTCTCGCACGGCGTGTCGTTCGACACCAGCGCCGGCGCGCAGCAGACCATCGGCACGGCGGCCGGTCCGCCGAGCGGCACGGCGCAGCCGGTCACCTTCGCTGCCGAGGGCCACTCGATCGTCGCGGCGAACGTGCGGATCAACGTGTTGAGCACCCGCGACGTGAGCTCGTCGGCGTTTCAGGCGGCGTGGCTCAAGGCGTTGAAAACGCAGTCGAGCGCGCAGCTGATGAGCGTGTCGGCGCAGGCGCTCCTGATCGCACTCGACGAGCTTCTTCAACCGATTCTGGGCGATCCCGCCTACCGGGCCTGGCAGCAGGAGACCATCTCGCGGCTCGCCGGCGCGGCGGCGGACAAGATCGACGAGATCTGGATCGATCGCGAACGTGCGCTGGCGGCGATGATCGAGCGCGACCACGCGCCGCTGGTCGAACGCGCCGCGGAATTCTCGCGCGCGCTGACGTTATCCAGTTCGAGCAGGAGGATCTGGTGCGCAGCGTGGCCGACACGCCGGTGCTGGCGGTGCAGCATGACCTTAAACGAAGCAACGATCAGCTGGCGACGTCGACCGTTCGCGCGCTCTTCGACAAGGGTTCGGCACCCGCTGGTCGGTGGCCGCCAACGGCGCCGTCGAGTTCTACAACGACGATCCGCCGGCGAGCGTCCCGGGCGCGACGCGGGTGCGCGACGCGCAGTTCGGCGTCCAGGTGCAGCGCGATCTGGGCACGCTCCCCTCGTCGGCGCCGCCGCGATCAGCGGCACGTCGCACTTCCAGTATCAGAACGGGCCATCGATCCTCAAGGTGACGCCGGGCGCGCCGGTTCCCGGCATCACCTTCACGCCGCTGCCGAGCACGGCGTCGCTGGTCTTCGCGGACACCGGTCACCTGCACATCGCGCAGGTCCGGCTCGTGCTCGGCGCGCCGTCGTCGAGCGCGCGGTTTCCGTTGGGGATCAGCTACTCGAATCGCACCGAGTTGATCGACAAGTCGGCACTGCGCGCGCAGTTCGGCGTCAGCTACGATTTCGATTCGCTGTTCGCGCGCTGATATCGGAAGACAATCTCCACCACGGAGGACGCGGAGGACACGGAGGGGAAATCCTGGCTGTACACGACACCATAGCGCCTCCGTGTCCTCAGTGTCCTCCGTGGTGGAGAGCTCGCGCCGATCGGATATAGTTCGCGCCATGCGAAGACGATCGATGCTTCTCGCGCTGTTCGCCACCGCGGCGATCACGGCCGGCACGCCGCGCGCGCAGACGCCGGCCTACGACCTCGTCATCAGGAACGGCCGCATCGTCGACGGGACCGGCAGTCCGTGGTACCGCGGCGACGTCGGGATCCGCGGCGATACGATCGCGCGGATTGCGCCGCGCATCGAGACGTCCGCTACGGCGGCCACGCGCACCGTCGACGCGGCCGGCAAGGTCGTCGCGCCCGGCTTCATCGATCCGCACACGCACGCACGCCGCGGCATCTTCGACGTCCCGACCGCCGACAACTACGTCCGCCAGGGCGTGACGACGCTCTTCGAGGGACCGGACGGGTCGTCGCCGATCCCGCTGCGGCCGTTTCTCGATCGCGTCGCGGCCACACACATCACCCCGAACTTCGCCATGTTCGTCGGCCAGGGATCGATCCGCGATCAGGTGATCGGATCGGTCGACCGCAAAGCGACGCCGGCCGAGCTCGACAAGATGCGCGAGCTGGTCAGGCAGGGCATGGAAGACGGCGCGTTCGGACTGAGCTCGGGCCTGTTCTACGTGCCCGGCACGTTCACGCCGACCGCCGAAGTGGTCGAGCTCGCCAAGGTCGCCGGGCGGATGGGCGGCATACACGTCGCACATGCGCGACGAGGCGTCGCACGTTCTCGACAGCGTTCGCGAGACGATCGAGATCGGCGAGAAGGGCGGCCTGCCGACGCAGGTCACGCATCACAAGATCATCGGCAAGGCGAACTGGGGCAAGAGCGTCGACACGCTGCGGCTGATCGACGAGCGCGCGCGCGCGGCGTGGACGCGACGATCGATCAGTATGCCCTACACCGCCTCGTCGACCGGCATCGGCTCGGCGCTGCTGCCGTCGTGGGCGCTCGAAGGCGGCCGGCAGAGCACGCTGAAGCGGATGCAGACGGCGTCGACGCGCTCGGAGATTCGCGCCGAGACGATTCGCCTCATCAAGCGAAGAGCGCGGCGGCGGCGATCCGCAGAACGTGCAGCTGGCGCGCTGCGACTGGGATCATTCGCTCGACGGCAAGCGGCTCGGCGATGTCACGAAGAAGCGCGGCTTCGATCCCACCGTCGAGAACGCGGCCGACACCGTGTTGTGGATCGTCGAGCAGGGCGGCTGCTCGGGCATCTTCCACGCGATCAACGAAGACGATCTGCAGCGTATCCTCCGCCATCCGGCGACGATGATCGGATCGGACGGCGAGGTGCCGATCTTCGGCCAGGCCAACCCGCATCCGCGCAGCTACGGGACGTTCGTGCGCGTGCTCGGCCGCTACGTGCGCGAGCTGAAGACGATCACCCTCGAGGACGCGGTGCGGAAGATGTCGGCGTATCCGGCGCAGCGCACCGGCCTGGCCGATCGCGGTGTCCTGCGCGAAGGGTTGAAAGCGGACATCGCGGTGTTCGATCCGAACACGGTGCGCGATCTGGCGACCTTCGAGCAGCCGCACCAGTATGCGGAGGGCGTCTCGCTGGTCGTCGTCAACGGCCAGATTGCGTTCGAAGATGGAAAGATGACCGCCGCGCGGCCGGGCCGCGTCCTCTACGGTCCGGCGCGTAAGTAGTCGGCGGATCGCGCGCGCCGTTCGGCGTCGAGTCGCGCCAGCCAGGCGTCGAAGCCGCTGACGATGATCGAACTCGGCGTTCGTCGCGTCGCTGCTGATGTTACGAAATCGAAATCCAAACGTCGCCAGCCGGCTGACGTGAGCCAAAACAGATCACCGCGGCGGCCCGCACTTGACAGCGCGCAAACTTGGCCTACCTCATTACGCCTGGAGGTCAACATGCCCTGTCCCCGAGGGTCCGGCTAACAGTTTCGGTATTGTGACGCTCGCCGTTTCGCTCACCGTCGTGCTCGCGCTCGTACGCGTGCGATGTCGATTATCGAGACCGGCCGCACCTGGCGACGTTCTCGCCGATCGCGGAGGTGACGCCGTTCATCACGACGTCGATCGTTCCGCAGGCTGTCGTCGTCGTTCCCTTTTTCGGATTCGGATGCTCGTCGTTCGCCACGAATTTCGATTTGGTGATCAAGGTGTTCGGGACGAGCGATCAGTTCCTGCGGGAGACGTCGTTCCGGCTGCTGGACGGAACGACGCGCGGCTCGACGCCGCTGGTCGTGTCGACGAAGGATCTGGAAGGGAAATTCGGTCCGACGTTGATTCACGCCGGCTCGTCGCGGTCCTTTGGGTTCGCGCCGCAGTTCGGGTGCGGCTTCTCGCCGCAGCCGCAATCGATGTCAGCCGACGTCGTGCTCGTGGATAGCGCGGGCGGGCGTCACGATCAGTCGATCGTCGTGCCGATTCAGTAATTGCAATCAGCGCAGCGCCGGGCGCGGCACGTGGTGTCCGCCTTTAGGCGGACCTCGCGAAGTCCGGCTGAAGCCGGACGCCACGCACATAGGAAAGCGGTCTCAGCGCAGGGCCGGGCGGGCGATTCGGTCGGGGATGAAATCGCGGCCGCGCACGGCTTCGACGAGGTTCTTCGCGCCGCCGACGAACGGAATCGCATCGAGCGCGGTATGCACCGTGCCGCCGACCAGTCCCTTCCGCCGGATCGCGCTGCCGAGCGTGACGAGCGCGATGGCCGCGCCGATCCATGGAACCGCCCGCGTCAGGCGTCGTGTGGCCTTCCAGCCGGCATACCGGCTCAGCTGTTGAGTCATCGTCATGCCCGAGATGTGGAGCAAACCGTGTTCCGGTTCGCTTATCATCTCGGGCACACGACGCGAGGAGCACCCATGTCCGACGACGATCTCAAGGCCGAAGTGGAACGCCTGAAAGCCGAGAACGAGCAGTTGAAGTCCCAGCGCGGTCGAAGTGGCGGGTTGAAGGTCAGCGAGAAGGGCGGCGTCTCGGTCTACGGGCTCGGACGCTTTCCGGTCACGCTCTACAAAGAACAGTGGGCGAAGCTGCTCGGCATGGCCGACGAGATCCGCGCGTTCATCAAGGAACATGATTCGGAGTTGAAGACGAAACCGGAGGGGTAGCGGCATCGTGACGATCGCGAGTCATGACACCCGACGAAGCGGTCGCCATCGACCTGGTCGACACCGACGTCATGTTCAAGCGTCACTGATGGTGGCGCGCTGTCAGACGCGCTCGGCGCTCTGGGCGCTCAACCCGACGCCGATCGATCAGTCGTCTGAATCGCGGGTCGGCACGCAGCGGGTCGTAGCGCGGGTTCACGCACAGCCGCGCGAGCGCGCTCGACCGCTCGTCGAGGCCTTTCTCCAGCCACTCCATCGCGCGATCGACGTCGCCGAGGCCGAGGTAGATCTCGGCGATGTACGGCGCCGCGACGCAGCGCTCGCGCGACGATTCGATCAGCGTGCGGAGCCCACGCTCGGCTTCGGCGCGCCGGCCGGCGATCGCGTGCACGCACGCAAGCGCCGCCGCCGCCATCGCGCCGCCGTTCGAGAGCCGGTGCGCCGTTTCGAAGGCGTCGATCGCGTCGTCGCACATCCCCTGGCTTCGAAGACCAGCCCGAGGCGGTGGTGCGTGGCGACGAACTGGCGATCCATCTCGAGCGTCTTCCGCAACTGCGCGAGCGCCTCGTCGAAGCGGCGGGCGTGATAGAGCAGCCAGCCGGCGTTGGTGTTGATGATGAGCGACAGCGGTTCGAGCCGGCGCGCGTGCTCGATCTCGATGCGCGCTTCGTCCATGCGCTCGGTCATCATCAACGACAACGCGTAGCGGTGGCGCGCCGCCGCGTAGTGCGGGTTGAGCGTCAGCGCGCGCTGGAGCGCCCGTTCGGCGCCGGGCCAGTCGAAATCGTAGGAGAAGCGGATGAAGCCGAGGGCGGCGTGCGCTTCGGCGAGCGTCTCGTCGATCTCGAGCGCACGAGAGACGGCGGCCTTGGCGTGCGGGAAGGTGCTGGTCGGCGGCAGGCCGCCCATCACCACGCCCTGCAGGCCGAGGATGATGTGCGCGTCGGCGAGGCCCGCATATGCCTGCGCATAGTTGGGGTCGCGATCGATGGCCTGCTCGAAGCAGCGGATCGCGGCCCCCGCGCCTTCCACGGTCCGCTTGCTCCAGAAGAACCGGCCTTTCAGATAGGCCTCGTGCGCCTCGGGGCTGTCGGTGTCGTGCCGCGCCAGCGACTGCGCTTCCTCAGTGGTCAGGCGAAGGGCGAGCTGCGCGGTCACGCGCTCGGCAATCGAGTCCTCGACGGCGAAGATATCGGTCGATCGTTCGTCGAAGCGATCGGCCCACAGCGTCGATCCGGTGCGCGTCCCGATCAGTTGGGCGGTCACGCGAATGCGACCCTCGGATCGCCGGACGGTTCCGTCGACGACCGATTCGGCGTCCAACTCCCGGCCGGCGGCGACGGCATCTTTCACCGCGCCTGCGTACCTCAGAACCGCCGTCGTCGGCCTGACGACCACTTGCGTGAGCCGAGTCAGCCGCGCGATCACGGCGTCGGCGAGCCCGATGCCGACATAGTCGTGCTCACCGTCCGGCGTCAGATTCGTGAAGGGGAGAACGGCGACGGTGTGCGCGATCGTCGCTCGATCGCTGTCGAGCGTCTTCACCGGTGCGACGAACCGGTATCCGCGGCGAGGCAGCGTGACGATGTAGCGCGGTTCCTTGCGGTCGTCTGCTAACGCTTTTCTGATGTCCGAGATCGCCTTCGCCAGACTGTTTTCTTCGACGCTGGTGTCCGCCCAGATCTGATTTATAAGGAAGTCCTTCGTCAGCGCGCGCCCGCCGCTCTTCACGAGCACGAGCAACACCTCGAAGGATTTTGGCAGCAGCGGCACCGCGGTTTTGCCGCGCGCGAGCGTCTGCTCGGTCTCGTCGAGTCGAAATGGTCCGAACTCGTAGGCGCGTCGGTCCCCGGTCGTACTCGTCATCTTTCACAACAATTTCAGAAGTCTGGAAAGACCTTCAGGCGTTCAACGGGGAACAATCGCCGGGTGTTGAGCCGTACGGCGCAAATCGAGTGTAGCACCACTATCAGCGCAGACGTCGTCGCTGCCGCGCCGCAGCCTTTCACCTGGCGCGAATGGATGGTCTGCGCCGTCGCCTGTGTCGGCTTCGCATTCGACACCTACGAATTCATCGTCTCGTCGCTGATCGTTCGCCCGGCGCTCGTCGCACTGCGGCGCGAACCGATCGGCAGCGTCATGTTCAACCGTGCCGCGGGTCTGCTGTTCTATGTGCCGCTTGCGGCCGGCGGCGTCTTCGGACTTCTCGGCGGATACCTCACCGATCGGATCGGCCGCCGGCGCGTCCTGGTGTGGAGCATCGTGCTCTACGGCGCCGCGGCCGCCGCGTCAGCCTGTGCGACGTCCGTGTTCGATCTGTTGCTGTGGCGGTCGATCGCCGTGAGCGGTGCGGCGGTCGAGTTCGTCGCCGCGCTCGCGTGGGTTGCCGAGTTGTTTCCGGCCCGCGCTGACGCGAAGCGGCGTGACTCGATACTGGGCTACACGCAGGCGTTTTCGGCGGCGGGCGGCCTGCTGCTGACAGCGGCGTGCTACGTCGCCGTCACTTACGGCGACTCGCTGCCCGCGATCCGCGGCGGGCACGAGGCGTGGCGCTACACATTGCTCTTCGGTCTGGCGCCGGCGCTGCCGCTGATCGTGATCCGGCCGCTCCTGCCCGAGTCCACGGTGTGGCGCCGCAGGAAGGCGGACGGGTCATTGAAGCGGCCGCGCATCGGTGCGCTGTTCGATGCCGTCCACCGCCGGACGACGATCGTGGCCACGCTGCTGACCGCGTGCAGCTACGCCGCGACCTACGGCGCAATCCAACAGATTCCGCGCATCGTGCCCGGACTCCTCCAGGTCCGGCGGCTGGCGCCGATCGCACAGGAGCAGACCATCAGCGCCGTGCATCTGTTCAGCGATCTCGGCAACATCGCGGGGCGCATCCTCTTCGCCCTCGTGGTCGTCCGCGTTGTCGGCGACCGGCGGCTGCTGCGATGGCTCGTCGTCCCCGCGCTGATCGTGTTTCCCTGGTTGTTCGTCTTCGCCGCGCAGTCGAGCGTGGACGCGCTGAAGCTCGGCGCGTTCGTCGCCACGGTCCTCATGACCGCGCAGTTGAGCTTCTGGGGCAACTATCTCCCGAAGATGTTTCCCACGCACCTGCGCGGCACGGGTGAAGGATTCGCCACGAACATCGGCGGACGGTTGGTCGGAACGTCGGCGGCGCTCGTGACGACGACGCTCGCCAACGTGATGCCGGGAAGCGCGGCGGTACAGCTCGCGTACGCGGCGGCGATCGTCGGCACACTGGTCCATCTCGTGGCGGTCGTCGGCACCTTTTCGCTGCCCGAAGCAGACGGCGCACCGCTACCGGACTGAAGGAGGTTCATGTACGTCTTTGACAACGCCGCCGAGCAGACGGCGGCTCGCTTCGTGGCGCTCGCACGTCTGTTCGACGAAGGCACGATCCGCCACATCGAAGCCCGCGGGATCCGGCACGGCTGGCACTGTCTCGAAATCGGCGGCGGCGGCGGATCGATCGCGGCATGGCTGGCGCAGCGTGTCGGCCCCGAGGGACGTGTACCTCGTGACCGACCTCGACACGCGGTTCCTCGATCGGCTTCATCTGCCCAACGTTGAAGTCCGGCAGGCGGACGTGATCGTCGATCCGCTCCCGGCCAATCGTTTCGATCTGGTCCACGCGCGACTGGTCGTCATGCATCTCGCCGACCGGGTCGGCGCCCTGCGGCGAATGGCCGCCGCGTTGAAAGCCCGGCGGATGGCTCCTCGTCGAGGACTTTTCGATCGGATCGACCGGTGCGGCGACGTCGCGGACGCTCGCCGCCCTGCGTGCGGTGATGGATGCGCAAGGCGTCGACCTGCAGTGGGGCCGGACGACGCCTGGCCAGCTTCGCGCGCTCGGCCTCGAAGACGTCGACAGCGAAGGCCGCGTGTTTCTCTGGCGCGGCGGCACGCCGGGCGCGGCGCTGGTCCGCGCGAACTACGAACAACTCACGGACGCGATCCTCGCGAGCGGTCTCGTGACGCGAACCGAATTCGACGACGACCTCGCGAAGCTGGCCGACCCCGCCTTCGAGATGCGATCGCCGATCTTGTGGGCGGCCTGGGGTCGATGTGCGTTGACGCAGGAGGACTGAGCATGTCGGATCGAAATCTCATTGAGCGGTATCGGGTAATTGTGATTGGCGCCGGCCAGGCGGGACTGAGCATCGGCCGTCGACTCATGGAAGCGGGCGTCGACGTGCTCATCCTCGAAGCGGCGACTCGAATCGGCGAGAAGCGTGGCGGCGGCGGTGGGACTCGCTGCGGCTGTTCACCGCCGCGGAGCACGTGGGTCTTCACGGCTTCCCGTTTCCCGGCGATCCCACCGCGTTTCCGACCAAGGATCAGATGGCCGACTACCTCGAAGAGTACGCGCGTCGATTCAAACTGCCGGTACGATTCGGCACGAGAGTCGACGCGCTCGATCGGAAGAACGATCGATTCACGATCTCCGCCGGCGGGAACCGGTTCGAGGCGGACCAGGTCGTCATCGCGACCGGACCCTATCAGGCCGGGCGTGTGCCGGTGTGGGCGGCCCATCTCGATAAAGCGATTGTCCAGATTCACTCGGAGGAGTGTAAGAACACCTTGCAGCTGCGCGCGGGCGCCGTGCTCGCGGTCGGCGCGGGCAACACCGGCGCGGAACTCGCGCTGGCGGCGGCTGCGGCCGGTCATCGCGTCTTTCTATCCGGCCGCGACGTCGGCCAGGTGCCGTTCTTCTTCCACTACGCCAACGGACGGCTGTTCTGGTTCCTGGCCACTCGGGTGATCACGGCCGGCACTGCGATCGGCAGGAGAATCCGCGAGAGCGTCCGCGCCGGCCACGGCGGACCGCTGGTGCGCATCCGAAGGAACGAGATCGCCGCCGCCGGGATCGAGCGGGTGGCCCGCGTCGTCGGATCGAAAGACGGCAAACCGCTCTCGAAGACGGCCGGGTGCTCGACGTCGCCAGCATCCTGTGGTGCAGCGGCTTCCGCATGAACTTCAGCTGGGTGCATCTGCCGATCTTCGCGTCCGACGGCTACCCGTTGCACGACGAAGGCCGCGTCCCGTCGGTGCCCGGCCTGTATTTCATCGGCCTGCCGTTCCAGCGCAGCTTGTCTTCGTCTACGCTCGTCGGCGTGGGCCGGGACGCGGCGCTGGTCGCAGGCTGGATCGTGGAGAGCCTGAAACGATTGGGCTCGTCCGTTGCGAAGCATCGTCATGAACATCACGATTCTCGACGACTATTTCGATACGCTCAGGACGCTTCCGCTGCTTCCGGAAGCTGGACGGACATCGAGGTCGACGTCTGGAACTGATCACGTCCAGGACACCGACGCGCTCGCCGAGCGGCTGAAGGACACCGAGGCGCTGGTCCTGATTCGCGAGCGGACCGCGATCCGCGCGCCGCTGCTCGATCGGCTGCACCGGCTCAGGCTGATCAGCCAGCGCAGCGTCTACCCGCACATCGACATCGACGCGTGCACGCGCCGCGGCGTGATCGTGTCGTCGGATCAGCATCCCGGCACGCCGTCGTACGCGGCGGCGGAGCTGACGTGGGGCTGATCCTCGCCGCGATGCGGCAGATTCCGCAGCAGATGCGCGCGCTGCAGGCGGGCCGGTGGCAGATCGGCGTCGGCCGACACGCTGCGCGGCAAGACGCTGGGCGTTCACGGCTACGGACGGATCGGCAGCGCCGTCGCCGGCTACGGGCGAGCGTTCGGGATGAACGTGATGGTCTGGGCACGCGAGGAGTCGCGCGCGCGCGCGCAGGCGGATGGCTACGACGCGGCGCCGAGCCAGCAGGACTTCTACGCGCAGTGCGACGTCGTCTCGCTGCACCTGCGCCTCGTCGCCGAAACCCGCGGCACCGTCACGGCCGCCGATCTGTCGCGCATGAAGCCGACCGCGCTGCATCGTGAACACGAGCCGCGCGCCGTTGATCGAAGAAGGCGCGCTCGTCGACGGCGCTCCGCGCCGGCCGGCCGGGATGGCCGCCGTCGACGTCTACGAACACGAGCCGCTGCACGACCCGAGTCATCCGCTGCTGACGATGGAGCAACGTCGTGTGCACGCCGCACATCGGCTACGTCACCCGCGACGAGTACGAGCTGCAGTTCTCCGACATCTTCGATCAGATCGTCGCGTACGCCGACGGACGTCCGATCAACGTCGTCAACCCGGCGGTGCTTGGGTAACCGCATTCATTTTGCCGAGCACCTGGTGCTTCCGCAGCCGGACGTAGAGCTGCGTTCTCGACAAACCGAGCCGGGACCGCCGACCGCCGGGCCTGAAAGGCCCGGCCTACGACCATTGCGCGTGTACTCGTAGGGCGGCCCTTTCAGGGCCGCCGCACGATCACCTCTCGGACGATTTCACGCCCGGCTGCGCGAGTGCGGCGTAGACCAGCTTCGACGAGTCGGCGCGGAAGTTGAAACCGTCCGGACGGTTGCCCCCTGCATCTGGATCATGCCGATGAAGGCGAGATCGTTGACCGGATCGATCCAGAACCACGTGCCGGCCGCGCCGCCCCAGTAGAACGTTCCGTTGCCGAACGGCAGGCCGGCCGTCTTCGGATCGACGTAGACCGCGAAGTCGAGACCGAAGCGCACCGCTTCGGCGCCCGGGCTGCGGCCGCGTGCCGTCGACGGCGACGGTCAGGCCGCCGATGTGGTTCTGCGCCATCAGCTTCACCGTCTCGGGCTTGAGGATGCGCTTGCCGCCGATCTCGCCGTGGTTGAGGAACATCTGGCAGAAGCGCGCGTAGTCGTGCGTCGAGCCGACGAGACCGCCGCCGCCCGACTCGAGCCGCATCGGATCCTCGAAGCCGCCGCGATCCGTCCGCGCCGACGTTCATCACGAGCTTGTTCTGCTGCGTGATCCCAGTGATAGACATCGGTGAAGCGCGGCTTGCGATCGGGCGTGACGTAGAACGCCGTGTCGGTCATGCCGATCGGACCGGTGACGTGCTGCCTTGAGGTAGTCGCCGAACTTCTGACCCGACAGCTTCTGCACCAGATAACCCTGAATGTCGACGGCGACCGAGTACGACCACTTCGTGCCCGGCTCGTAGAGCAGCGGGATGGCGACGATCTTCTTCATCATCTCGTCGAGGTTCTGCGATCCGAGCACGCGTTCGTCGCGAAACGCCTTGTTGACTGGATCGTCTCCCGCCAGACCGTAGCCGAAGCCCGCCGTATGGCTCATCAACTGCCGCATCGTCGGCGGCTTCTTCGGCGACGTCAGCACCGCCTTGCCGTCGGCGCCGATCACGCGCTTGCCGTCGGTGTCCCACGTCAGCTCTTTCAAGCCGGCGAGCTCCGGCGCGTGCTTCGCGATCGGATCGTCGAGCTGCCACTTGCCCTGTTCGTAGAGCTGCATCATCGCGACGCCGGTGATCGGCTTCGACATCGAGTAGATGCGGAAGAGCGAATCGAGCGCCATCGGCTGGTCGGGCGTTTGTTTCCCGATGCTCTTGAAGTCCGCGACCTGGCCGTTGCGGATCAGGATGTAGGTCATGCCGGCGGTGTCGCCGTCGGCGACCGCCTGCTTCATGCCGCGCGTCGAGCGCGTCGAGACCCGCTTTGGTGAAACCGAGCTTCGTCGGATCGGCCACCGCCGCCTGCGGCCACGCCGGATCGGCCGCCGCAGTCGCGCCGGTGCGCGCGCCGGCAGGTTTGGCCGCAGAAGGCGCCGGCGTTTGTGCGTGCGCGGTGACGGCGAGCGCGGAGACGGCAGCGAGCCAGAGACGAGTGCGGCGCTGAACTATCTTCAAGGCGTTCCTCCCAGGTCGTTTGACGTGAACACGGTCAGTTCGCACGACAGGATAGGCGGGATGCCCATGCCGTGCAAACGCGTCTACCGGCCTCCAGGTTTCGGTCCGCTCGGCTTTGCCGGCGCCGGTGGAAGGCCGAGACCGTCCTGTGTGTGGTAGTTCGGATACGTCGGGCGTTTGTACTCCGGCGTCGGCTGTTCGGCGAGCAGGCGCAGCACGACTTCGACCGCTTTCTCGAGCTGCGGGTCGTGTCCCTGGCGAACGGCCGCCGGGTCGAGATCCACTTCGATGTCGGGCGCGATGCCGACGTTCTCGACTTCCCAGTCGCCCTCGAGGCCGTAGAGCGCCCATCGCGGCGACGTGACGCTGCCGCCGTCGATCAGCTCCGGATAGCCGCCGATGCCGACCAGTCCACCCCACGTCCGCTTCCCGACCAGCGGCCCGATCTTCTGCTTGCGGAACTACTCAGGGCAGCGCGTCGCCGCCGGACCCGGCCATCTCGTTGACGATCATCACCTTCGGACCGTAGATCGATCCCGAAGGGCTCGACCAGTCGGCGCCTTCGCGCGTGGCCACCCGGCTCATCATCGGGCGGTGGAGTTGATCGACGATGTAGTCGGCGAGCTGACCGCCTTCGTTGAATCGCTCATCGATGATCGCCGCCTGCTTGCCGACCTGCGCGAAGTAGTAGCGGTTGAAATTGCTGTAGCCGGCGCCAGCCGTGTTCGGGAGGTAGACGTACGCAACGCGGCCGCCGCTCAGCTCGTCGACCTTCCGGCGATTGCCTTCGATCCACGCCAACCGCCGAAGGTTCTCCTCGCTCTCGATGGGGACGACGGTGACATCGCGGGCGCGCGTGCCGTCAGGATTCGGCCCGACCTTGATGAGCACCTGACGACCGGCGGTCTCCTCGAAGAATGCGTAGATGTCGTCCGCGGCGCGCAGTTCCCGTCCGGCGACGGCGAGGATGTACTCACCCGCCTTGACGTTGACTCCGGGCTGCGTCAACGGCGCCTGCAGTCCCGGGTTCCAGTTCTCGCCGCTGTAGACGCGCGTGACGCGATAGCGGCCGTTCTCGAGCGCATAGTCGGCGCCGAGCAGTCCGCCTTTGAACTTCTTCGGCTGCGGATGTTCGCCGCCGCCGATGAACATGTGGCCGACGGTGATCTCGCCGAGCGATTCCTCGAGCAGGTAGTTGAGATCCGCACGCGAGGCGAGGCCGTCGAGATACGGCTCGTACTTCGTCTCGACCTTTGCCAGATTCAACCCGTGGTGACGCGGGTCGTAGAAGAAGTCGCGCTGGATTCGCCACGCTTCGTGGAACATCTGCTTCCACAGCGCCAGCGGCTCGACGCGAAGCTGCATGCCGTCCAGCTTCAGCGGTCCTTCTCCTGGTTTCGGCTTCCCGTCGCCGCCCGGCGGCTCCGCCGTCCCGACGAGCGTCCACTGTTCCTCTTTCCGATAGAGCATCTTTCTCGCCGTCGAACGACACGGCGAAATCGTTCGCCTCGTCGAGGAACTTCTCGACCTTGCGCTTGCTGAGGTCGAATCGCTGGACCGTCACCTTCAGGTTCTCGGCATCGCTCTCGCGGACGACGAGCGGCGCCTCCGCCAGGAACACGATGCCGGTCTTTCCCGGCAGCATGTTCACGTAGTTCCGCGCCGGCACCGGCAGCGCGAGGATGCGCTGGCCGATGCCGTCCGGATCGATCTTCACGACGACGGGCTTGTCGTTCGTCTTGTCGTCCTTGTTTTTGTCCGCGTCCGCCGCCGACTTCTCCTTCGCGGCCTTCTCGTCATCGCTTTCCGGCGCGAGCGGCGACGGCAGTTCCTTGTCGAGCACGACCACGTAGGCGCTGCGGCTGACCGGATGCTCGTTGCTCGACATGTCGAACCCGACGGCGGAGAGCCCGATGTCGGTGCTGGCCGTGAAGTACAGGTACTTTGCCGTTGCGATCGAAGACCGGATAGCGCGCGTCGCTCATCCCGTCGGTGACCTGGAACGCCTTCTTCTGATCGATCGAATACAGCACGACCGCGTGCAGATGGTTGGGCAGCTGCTTCGTGTAGGCGAGCCACTTGCTGTCGGGCGCCCACGTCACGCTGAACTCCGCGCCCTCGTAATAGTCCGAGTCGACCTTCACCGGCGCGCCCTTTGCGACGTCGACGTACCAGAGATTCAGCCGCTTGTCGCTGAACGCGATCCTCGTCGAGTCGGGCGACCAGACGGGTGAGTAGAAGAACGAGCGCTCCAGCGCGATCTTCTTCGTCTCGCCGGTGCCGGTCTGATCGCGAATCTCCAGCCGTATTCGCCCGACGCGTCGGAGAAGCACGCGATCCACTGTCCGTCGGGCGACCAGGCGGGATCGCGTTCGGCGATCGCCGGGCTGTGCGTGAGGTTGCGGACGTCGCCTTTTTCGACCGGGACGGTGAAGATTTCTCCCCAGGCTTCCATCACCGCGCGGACGCCCGACGGAGAGACGCCGAAGTTGCGAATGCGCTTGGGATCCACTTTCAGGAACTGGGTCCGCAGCTCGGGAAAATCGCCGGCCAGGTTCACGGTCAGCGTCCGTAGCTGGTGCGTGTTCGTGTCGAACAACTTGAGCGCGCCGAACTGCTCGATGACGATGGCGCCCGGGCCTGCGGAGGCGGACTTGAAGTCGAGACCCTCGTTCTTGACCGCCTCGGTCACCTGCCTCGTCGTCGTATCGTAGGCGAAGAGACTCGCCGGACCGTTCCGGTCCGAGAGGAAGTAGATCGTGTTGCCGATCCACATCGGGTTGAAGTCGTTCGAGTTCTGCCGCGGGATCTTCTCGATCCGCGAGTCCGCCACGTTCGCGATCCAGATCGGCGTCGTCTGGCCGCCGCGATAGCGTTTCCACGCCGGTTGCCATTGCGGGTGCGGCACGTACGCCAGGTGCGACGCGTCGGCGGAGTACGACGCATCCTCGACGATCGGCAGCGGCACCTGCACCGCGAATCCGCCGGCGGCCGGCACGGTGAAGAGTTGATCGGCGAAGTGGTAGTAGCTGGCGCGCGTGGACGTGAACGTGATGTGGCGGCCATCCGGCGTCCAGCCCCGGACCGTGTCCGCGCTCGGGTGATAGGTCAGCCGCTTCGGCACGCCGCCGGAGGCAGGGACGACGTAGACGTCCTGGTTGCCGTCATACTCGCCGCTGAACGCGACCTGCTGGCCGTCCGGCGAGAAGAACGGATCGGTCTCCGCACCGATGCCGCTCGTCAGCCGGCGGGCGTCGCCGCCGTCGCGGGAAACGATCCAGAGATCGCCCGCGAAGCTGAAGGCGATTTGCGTCCGGCTGATCGTCGGATGCCGGAAGAGGAGCAAAGGACGATCGCTCTGCGCGAACAGCAGGAGCTCCACGGTGAAAAGGCACGCAATCAGGGCGAGACTTCTACGCATCAGAGACCTCCCGAAGGTCGTCCATGCTACACCCTTGGCGCGGGCTGCTCACCTTTGAGGGCCTATCCCGGAGGCGACGGGAACCACTGCCGTGAACGAGCGTTCCTCCTTACGGTAGTGTAGGATCTTTATGAGCGGTAAGGAGGCAGGATGCCGACGGCGACTCTGACGACCAAAGGCCAAATCACGATTCCCAAGGAAGTGCGGGAGCACCTCGGCGTCGATACCGGTGATCGCCTGAACTTTGTCGTTCAGCCGGACGGCACCGCTGATCGTCCAGCCACTGACTCGTCACGTTCGCGAGCTCGCCGGACTCCTCCGTCGTCCCAGGCAACGGCCCGTCTCCATCGCGCAAATGGACGAGGGCATTGCGAGGCGGGCACGCGCGAAGTTCGGGCGGCGGCGATGATCGGGTTGGACACCAATGCGCTCGTCAGGTACCTGACCCGCGACGATCCAGGCGCAGTTTGCAAAAGCGGCGGCTGTCATCGATGCCGCAGCCGAACAGGGGGCAACAGTTGCTGGTGAACACCGCCGTGTTGTGCGAACTCGTATGGGTGCTCGCCAATGCCTACGATTATTCCCGGCACGAGATTGCCGCGGCGCTTGATCAGATCTTCGCCACGGCGCAGTTCGAAATCGAGCGACCTCGACGACGCCCGGAAGGCGTTGGGCGACTTCCGATCGACGAAAGCGGATTTCAGCGACGCGCTGATCGGCCGGATCAATCGGTCGCTCGGGGCTGAGCATAACCGTCACGTTCGACCGTGACTATGAAAACCGTCGAAACATTTCGGCTGCTGTGAGCGTAGACTCACAACGTTGCTGCGGTCGTAGGTGCGGCCGTTGCGGTCTCGAGAAGACGACATGACGGTGGACGCACTTGCGCGTGACACTCGGCACGGCGTGCGGACGCTCGTCCGCGACTGGCGCTTCACCGCGGCGGCCGTACTGATCCTCGGCCTCGGCATCGGTGCCAACACGGCCATCTTCAGCGTCATCAACGCGGCGCTCTTCCGCGCGCCGTCGTTCGCGGGAGCGGATCGCCTCGTCGACATCTATCAGAACGGCGTCGAACCCGGGAGGGCTGGATGGGAACTCGCACTCCGGCCTACCTGGACATGGCGGAGCTACACCGACGTGTTCGCGAGCACGACCGCCGTAGCGGTCCCTCTGGGCGTGAGCTATCAGGACGAGGGCGGACTGCGGCCCGCGGTCGTCGAACACACGACGGCGACATACCTGGCCGTCCTCGGACTCCGCACGACGCTCGGCCGCTGGTTCACCGCTGCGGAAGACACGCGCGGTGCCGAAGTCGTGGCGGTACTCGGGCACCAGGCTTGGACCAGGAAATTCGGCGCGGATCCGTCCGTCATCGGCCGCACGATCCGGATCGAAGGCGTGCCGGTCACGATCATCGGCGTTGGCCCGCGCGGGCACAGACGGCACGCTCAACATCGGCATCGTCACCGACTTCTGGCTGCCGATCGCGTCGCTGCCGCGCATGGGGCGCCGCCGCGTGCGCTGGAGCGGCGGCCGGACGAAGCGGCGTTCTTCGTCAAGGCGCGTCTCAGGGACGGCGTCACCGTCGCGCAGGCGCAGGCCGCGATGCGCATCCTCGGCACGCGGCTGGCGCCGAATATCCCGAACGAGGATCCAGGCAAGGGCATCGCGGTGTTCGCGTCGAGCGACGTGCGCGTCCACCCGCAGATGGATGCCGCACTCGGATGGCGTCGCGGTCGCTGCTGCTCGGCGTCGTCGGACTCGTGCTCGCGATCGCGTGCAGCAACCTGGCGACGCTGCTGCTCGTGCGCGGCGCCGCGCGCGCGAAGGAAATCTCGGTGCGGCTGGCGCTCGGCGCGACGCGCGGACAGCTCGTGCGTCACCTGCTGACGGAGAGCCTGCTGCTGTCGGTGGCCGGCGGCATCGCCGGCTGCCTCCTGGCCTGGTGGTCGATCCGATCGCTCGGCGCGATCGATCTGCCGATCGTCGTCGATCTGAGCCTGGACTACCGCGTGCTCATCGTTCGCGCTGCGCGCTCTCGCTCGTGACCGGCGTGGCATTCGGCCTGGCGCCGGCGCTCAAGGCCACGCGGATCGACCTCGTGCCGACGCTGCGCGACGATCGGCGAGACGCGATCGTCGGACCGGCGCTGGCTCACGCTGAAGAACGCGCTCGTCGTGTTCCAGGTCGCGGTGTCGGTCGTGCTGCTCGGCGGCAACCGAGCATCTTCCTGCAGATGCTCGAGCGCCTCGCGGACGCAGCGCGTCGGCTTTGCGATCGACGGCGTCGCGATGCTCGAAACGGATGCGCGCTACGCTGGGTTACTCCGCGGTGGAGACGCGAAACGTGTCCGAGGAGATTCGACGCCGGGTCGCGGCGATTCCTGGCGTGCAATCGGCCGTGCTGACGCGCGGTCTGCCGATGCAGGCGACGGGCATGCCGGTCGTCATCGAGGGCTGCGGCGCAGCCGGACCGGACGTCGTCTCGGGCGCCGGGAGCGATCTGGGCGGGACCAGGCTACTTCGAGATGCTGCGCATTCCCATCCTGTTCGGCCGGGCGATCGACGAGCGGGATCGCCGCGGACACGCCGCGCGTCGCGGTCATCAGCGAGACGATGGCGCGGCAGTAGCTTCGGCGACGCGCGCCAGCGCGGTCGGACGCCGGTTCCGGCTCGACCGGGACGCGCGCGAACGCCTGGATCGAGGTGATTGGCGTGGCGCGCGACACCGGGACGGCCGATCTGCAGGGCGATCTCGTCGATCCCGACGCCGCAGCTGTTCTACCGATCGTTCACGCAGTCGGACCTGCCGCCAGACGACCGTGCTCGCGCGGACGTCGCTCGATGCGGCCGGCGCTCGTCGGTGCCATGCAGCGCGAGCTGCGCGCCGTGAACGCCACGCTGCCGGTCATCTCGGCGAAGACGATGGCGCAGTATCTCGAGGAATCGCTCGTCAGCGCCGAAGGCGGTGGCGACGTTTCTCGGCGGACTCGGAGCGCTCGGCCTGTGCCTGGCCGGCATCGGGCTCTATGCCGTCGTCGCGTTTGCCGTGTCCGCGGCGATCGCGCGAGATCGGGATCCGCATGGCGCTTGGCGCGCGAAGCCAGCAGGTGGTCTGGACGGTGGCCAGGGAAGTCGCCGTGCTCGTCGGCGTCGGGACCGCCGTCGGCCTGTCGCTGTCACTGCTCGCGATCCTCGCGCTGCGGGCCGTCTCCGCGCCGGCCCCGGGCATCTCGCTCTACCGCCCGACCGCCGATCCGGCGGCGCTCGTCTCGATCGCCGCCTTCATGGCGGTCGGTCGGGCTGGCCGCCGCCTACGATGCCCGCGCGGCGCGCGGCCAGGATGGATCCGCTGAGTGCGCTCCGGCGCGACTGACAGACTCCGCTATCATCGGTGCACCCAAAGGGGGAATGCATGACACGAGCGGCGACCGCGGCGTTGGCGGCACTCCTGTTCAGTGTCGCTCACGCGTCCGCGCAGAGCACCACGCTCACGGTGGGCCAGCCGGTCGACGTCGCAATCACGGCTGGCGCCGCACACGACTACACGCATTGCGCTCGACGCGGGCGATTACGTCGCCGGCGCGCGTCGATCAGCGCGGCATCATGGTGCTCGCGGCGGTCTTCACGCCCGACGGGTCACGCCTCCGGAATTTCGGCGGGCCGCCTCAGGGTAAGCGGACGCTCGCGTTCATCGCCGAGCGCGCCGGCACGTATCGGCTCGAGCTGCGTGCGCCGTCGGTTGCCGAAGCCGCGCAGCAGGGCGGATCCCAGCCTGAGAAGGGCACGTACGAGCTGAAGCTTGTCGAGCGGCTCTCATTCGACGAGCGGATGAAGGCGCCGCCGCCGCCAGGACAGATACACGAGCCCCGCGGTCGAGGCGCTGCGCAAGCAGATCGCCGCCGGCGACCGCAGCACCGAATCGTTCTGGGAGCGAGTCGCGCGATCGGGAACACCGCTGGTCGAGCCGATCGAGGGCGACGCGAAGCGGACGCGCGTGACGTTCCTCTGGCGCGCGGACAGCGCAGACCCGGAACGTGATGGTCCTCGGTTCGTTCGTCACGGGACCGCCCACGCGACTACGCGCATGACGCGCCTGGCGGACACCGACGTCTGAGTACTCACCGTTCGCATGCCGAGCGGTTCACGCTTCGCGCTACTCGCTCTCGCCGAACGATCCGCAGATCGTTCGAACCGCCGCGCGCGGCGCAGCGCGGCGCGACCGCGCAGGGCGATCCGCTGAATCCACGCCGCTGGGGATGTTCGCAGCCGACCGCGACGCGCTACGACTGCCAGTCGATGGCGGAGCTGCCCGGCGCGCCGCCGCAGCCGTGGATCGCGCGCAACGACAAGAATCCGGCCGGCACAGGTCGACAAGCACAAGATCGCCAGCGGTCTGTTGAAGAACGAACGCAACCTGTCGGTCTACACGCCGCCCGACTACCGCGCGAGCGGCCAGCCGTATGCGCTGCTGGTGCTGTTCGACGAAAGCGCCTACCTGAACAACGTGCCGACGCCCGTCATCCTCGACAACCTGATCGCCGCGGGCAAGATTCCGCCGATGGTGGCCGTGCTCATCGCCAATCCCAGCCAGGACACTCGCAGCAAAGGCTGCCGCCCAACCCGCCGTTCGCCGATTTCCTCGCGACCGAACTGCTGCCGTGGGTCCACGCGCACTACACCGTGACCAGCGATCCGAAGCTGACGACCGTGGCCGGATCGAGCTACGGCGGCATTGCCGCGACCTACGCCGGACTTCGTCATTCCGAAGATATTCGGGAACGTCCTCTGCCAGTCCGGATCGTTCTGGTGGGCGCCCGATCACGGCGTCGGCCCGGACGCCGACGCGACGACGGAGACCGGATGGCTGGCGAAGGAGTTCATCAAGAGCCCGAAGCTGCCGCTCAGGTTCTGGATGGACGCCGGCGTCTTCGAGGTCGACTCACGCGGCAGCGGCGGCGCGATCCTCGAACCGAGCCGCCACATGCGCGACGTGCTGCTCGCGAAAGGCTACGAGGTGCACTACCAGCAGTTCAACAGCGGCCACGACTACCTCAATTGGCGAGGCACGCTGGCCGACGGCCTGATCGCGCTGGTCGGGACCGATCGCGCACGTCCGCCCAGCCGATAGCCGCGAGAAAAACGCGCGGGCCCAGCGCCCGTGCGTTCCGCTCCGACGCTCATGTCAGTGGTCGTCGTGCTCTCGCTCCACGATACCAGCCGCGAACCATACTTCCGCCCGAGTTGCGGATCAGCAGCACCGGGTTGACCGCATTCGAACGGCGGCGCTGGCGTCAGCACGTCGTCGATCCGGAAATCTCCGCTCGGATCGAGCGGCACGCCCGTCGTCGGCGTGCTGTGCAGGGTGAATGGCGCTGCCTGCCCGCAGGCCAGTATGGCGAAACACGCTCTGGTTGGCGTTGGTCCCGATGTTGTTGCCGCCGCCGAGGAGGAGGCCGCGTCCGCGGACTCTGATCTCGTCGCCTCGGACCTCCGCCTTGAGCGCGTCGATCGCCCAGATCTGACCTGGAGGGTTGACGCCGCGCACGGTGTTGCGGCTGACGGTCACGCCTGCCGTCGGCGTTCACGGTGACGTTCGAGACTGGGATGACACCGATCCCGCCGTCGAATTTGGGAGAGGAGTCGTCCTTCGCGAGGAGCGACGCGCTGCCGAGTCCGACGACGACAACAACACACGCCCGCACCAACCTGCTGTTCATCATCGATGCATCTTCCTTTCGCTACGGTTGCTCACACTCTGATGTGGAATCAGTAGAGGGTCACGCTGATGTCAAGAGAGTGTTAGGCGCGGCTGATGAGATCGACGATCGATCTCGATCCCCGCTACGAATCGTTCGTGCTGGCAAGCAGCGTTCCGCAGGGCGAACACAGGCAGCCGGCGGCGGATCGAGCGGCGCTCGCTGCTCGCAAACGGAGTTGCGGTTCAACTTCTCGACTGAACAGCGCGTGTGCGGACAAGAGACGCAGACAAGTCGAGCATGTCGATGCTTTCGAGCCTCGTAAAGCGATACCCCGCGCAACGTAATGAAACGCCGGATCTCGTCAGGCGCTTGGATCGCGAGTCCTCGCCGTGGCTCTCAGCGCCGCTTTCGCCGACGACATTCACGCCAGTCAGGTGGACTTGAACCGATGACTTGCTGATTACGAACTAAACATCACCGACGTGGGCGTCGATGCGGTCGATACGCGAGCTCTCGGGGAAGCGGCGTGCAGCCGGGCGCGCTCAACGCTGACAGGTGTCCCTGCTCCGACGACGGATCGAGCGCCTCCCCCGAGGCGTGCGGCTGGCGTCGGAGTTCCAATGCGCGTAGCATTGCCGTGTGCGGATCACCCTCGATCTCCCGAAGACATTGCCGCTCATTTGGCGGCACAGGGCGAAAACCTGTCCCGTGCAGCGTTGGAAGCATTTGCCCTCGAGGAATACCGTGCTCGGAAGCTCTCGACCGCCCAACTGCGGCGACTGCTTGGATACCAGACGCGGACGCAGGTGCATGCGTTCCTGAAGGTGCACTGGCGTGTATCTACACTACACGCACGACGATCTCGAGCACGATCGTCAAGCCGGCGACGCATTCCGGCAGTAGCCGCACGTCGGCATGATCGTCATCGCCGATTCAACGCCACTGAACTACCTGATCCTCATTCATCAGGTGGACCTCCTTCCGCAACTCTTCGATCGCATTCTGATTCCGCCGGCGGTTTTCGAGGCGCTGCGGCACCAGGAAACGCCGGATATCGTCCGCCCGCTGGATCGCGAGTCCTCCCGCGTGGCTGCACGTGCGCGCTGCTGCGTTCCGTTCTCGACCCGGCGTTGGGCTTCCTTGATCCAGGAGAACGGGAAGCGATAGCCCTCGCGGAGGAGCTTCACGCCGATCAGCGCTTCGCTCGATGATGCCGACGCTCGCCGCGAAGCCGCTCGGCGAAATTTGCCCTTCATCGGGACCCTCGGAGTCCTGCGCGAGCGGCCCGCCGTGAGCACTCGTCGATCTGCGCGTCGTGCTGGTGCAACTGCAGGAGACCAGTTTCTTTGTGGATCCCGCCTTGATCGAGTCGCTATTGGATGAAGAAGCCCGCGAAAGCAGCGGTCATGAAATGGGGCGACCGTCGAGGAGCAACTGAGGTCCGCCAAACGAGGCCGCTGACGGCACGGACGTCCACCATCCAATCCACCGCAGGACCGACGACTCGGCGTGCGTTGTGTGAGTTTCGATATTTTCAAAGGAAACTGGAGCCGGCGATCGGACTTGAACCGGTGACCTGCTGATTACGAATCAGCTGCTCTACCAACTGAGCTACGCCGGCTGGGGGCGGGTCGCGTTCGTCGCGTGGGCGGCGCCGCGAACATCACGGTTTAACACGCGAGGGCCGGTGCGGCGGTCCTTCGAGCCGAAGAGCCTGTATTCTACGCCAGCCAATGATGGTGACCCTGCAAGCGCGAAATCCCGACCAGCGGGCAGGGCGATGCACACGACATCACGGATCTCGTCGCGGCGGCAGTCTCGGAGTCGTCGTGCACGTCCGGCATCGTCCTCGTCTTCGTCGTCGGTTCGACGGCGGCGGTCGACGACGATCGAGTTCGAGCCGGGCGCGGTCGGGGACCTGAACCGCCTCTTCGAGGCGATCGCGCCGCGCCACGACGAGTATCGTCATCATCTGCGGTGGGGCGACGACAACGGATCGAGCCACGTCCGCGCCGCGCTGCTCGGACCGTCGCTGACCATCCCGTTCGCCGACCGACGCTCGCTGCTCGGCACGTGGCAGCAGATCATGCTGCTCGAAGTTCGACACACGGCCGCGCAAGCGCGAGATCGTGGCGCAGATTGTCGGGGAGTGATTATTTCGGCCGCTTCTTCAGCGGGGTTCCGACGTCGGGCCGCGGATCGGTGACGAAGCCGTTGCGGTTCGGCATCTTGACCTGCGGCAGCGTCGTCTCGTCGAGAACGTCCTGTTCGCCGACGATGCCGTTCAGGAAGAGGACGTAGCGCGGTGGCCGCGTAGACCTCGTCGACAGTCAACGTGCTCGGATGATCGAACGGCATCGCGCGGCTGATGTAGTCCCACAGCGTCGTCGCGTAAGGCCAGTAGCTGCCGACAGTCTTCTGCGGACGCGGCGTCGTCAAGCGATCCCTGACCGCCGACGAGCACGTCCTGCGGGCCTTCGTCGCCGGTCGGACCGTGGCACGTTTCGCAGCGCCGCGTGTAGATCGTCCTTGCCCGCGGCGGCGGTGCCGCTGCCGTGACGCAAGCCCTTGCCGTCCGGCGTCACCTCGATGTCGATCGCTTTCAGTTCGTCGGGCTTTGGCGGCGCGGCCGACGCCGAAGGTCGGTGATTGTTCAAAGGCAGCCGTGAAGGGCTGCGCTACTGAAAGCGGGCGCAGACGCACCGACGAGGAGAACGAGGACGGTGAGCCTACGCGCGGTTTCCATTCGAGATCGTCCCGTCGGCCGCCACCTTCCACGATCTGGATGCCGTTGTTGTGATACTGCGAGTTGACGCCGCGGACCTTGATCAGTTCCGCGAGCAGCGGCTGCGTGTAGCCAGTGTCGTCGGTGCAGCGGGAGGCGATCAGCGCGGCCTCGTGCCGTCCCACGTCCACGGCCAGCGGAAGCGCGTGTGAGCGCGCGGCAGCACCGGCGTCTGCAGGTTCGCGGGGCTCCACGTCGCGCCGCCATCGGTCGTGATCTCGACGCTCGTGATCGCACCGCGTCCGGTCCACGCGATGCCGGTGACCTCGTAGAAGCCGGCACCGGCGAGCTTGTCGCCGCTCGACGGCCGCGTGATGAGCGACT
>ERZ1370068.3749-contig-2850_pt1 | contig 28792 bp, 52 predicted proteins | sample MGYA00561227_ERZ1370068 | MGnify/ENA primary metagenome ERZ1370068 (study PRJEB38410, sample SAMEA6850437) | metagenome | study: Metagenomic assessment of the ecological functions of the soil: analysis of the soil microbiota associated with the...
GGTAATACTTCGTTCAGTTACGTAGCGGAATTCAACTGCCGCTTTGGCGACCCCGAGACGCAAGTAATTTTGCCGCGCCTGAAGGGCGACCTGCTGCCACTCCTCGAAGCCACCATCGACGGACGGATAGACGAAGTGAAAATCGAAATTGGATGAACGCGCCGCCGTTACTGTCGTGATGGCTTCCGCCGGCTATCCGGGCAACGTTCAGGCGGGCAAGAAAATCACCGGGCTCGACGAGTGCGCGCAGATGGAGGACGTGCAGGTTTTTCCATGCCGGGACACGACGGGAAGACGGAGAAGTCGTGAGCAGCGGCGGCCGGGTTTTTGTCGGTCACCGCACTCGGCGACACGATCGCCGCCGCACGGGATCTGGCTTATGCCGCCGTCGGCAAGATCCAGTTCGAAGGCTGCCACTTTCGGCGCGACATTGCTCTTGTCGCGGTTGAGGCTAACGTCGAGGCGACCGATGGTGCGTCTCGTTCTCAGCGCTAGCCTAACGATTCCTTTTTGTGTCGCGGCCCGCGGCCAGACGTCCTCGGCTTCGCCCGCAACGCCCTCTCCTACACCCGCGCCCGCGCTTGAGACGCTCGACGCGGCGCGATCTGCAGCGGGCGATTCCGCTCATCCGGGAGAACTACCTCAATCCCGCTGCGCTCAACCCAACGGAGTTGGAACGGGCGACTCTCGCTGGCCTGTTTGACCGTCTTGGCCGCGGCATCATCCTGCTGCCGGCCCGCCCCGGCAGTGCACCAACGGCTGCGCCCTTTTTATCGCGAGATCATCGGCGGTCACGTGGGTTACCTGCGTCCGGGAGATTTGAGCCGGGGCCAGCTCGAGGAACTGGATGCGACGCTCCGCAGTTTCTCCGGGAAAAAGTGGACGCGATCATTCTCGACCTGCGCGGCAGCGTCGAGTCAAATGACTTTGCGACGGCCGCAGAATTTGCAAAACGCTTTGTGCCCAAGGGTGCACCGCTCTTTGCCTTGCGCGGCCCGGGGGCGAAACCAGTGCGGGATTTCGTTTCCGATCAGGTGCCTCTCTACAGCGGGTTGATTGTCCTGCTCGTTGATGGCGAGACCGCCGGGGCGTCGGAGATGCTAGCCGCCGTCCTGCGTTTGCACAACCACGCCATCACCATCGGGCAACGGACCGCCGGGCGCGCGGTGGATTACTCCGATCTGTCTCTGCCGAGCGGCAGGATTCTCCGCGTCGCCGTGGCCGAAGCGATCCTTCCCGATGAACACTCAGATACCCGGATGGCGTCTCGCCCGATCTGCCAGTGGCGCTGTCGGCCCCAGTGAAACGCGCAGATTTTTCAGCAAAGCTTGACGAAAGGCATGGCACCGTTTGTCTTCGAAGACCGATCGGCCCCATCTCAATGAAGCGGCGCTCCTCGCCGGGACCAATCCTGAGATCGAAGCGGCGCAAGCGGCCCAGCAACGGCGCGGCCAGGGCGGGGAGAAACCTCCGGCGCTGCATGATGCGGTTTTGCAGCGCGGAGTCGATCTCGTTACCTCGATCGAAGTCTACGAAAAGCAAACGAGCCGCGCGCCCTGACCGATCACCCTCGTGCACCCTCTCGAAGAACGCATTGGTTATCAATTTCAGAATCCGCAGCTCCTCACCGAGGCGCTCACTCATCCGAGGCGTCGCGCATGAGAAGCAGCGGCCGCAATTCGACAACCAGCGTCTCGAGTTCCTGGGCGATGCTGTTCTGCAGCTCGGTCATCCACCGAGCACCTCTTCGCGCGTTACCGCGAAAGCCGGGGAAGGTCGCCTGACGACGCGCCGGTCGCGCCTCGTCTCGCGTGAATCGCTCAAGGTGCGCGCGGCCAGCCTCGATCTTGGCCGGCACTTGTTGATGGGCCGCGGCGAAGAAGCGAGCGGTGGCCGGCGACGCGATTCCCACGCTGGGTGACGCCTTTGAAGCGCTCCTTGGCGCGATTTATCTCGACAGCGATCTCCAAACCGTCCGGCGTTTCATTCTCGAGGAAATGAAAGACGACCTCGAGCAACTCGAAGAGGAGCCATTGGAAGTCAATCCCAAGGGCCAGCTGCAGGAGTTGCTCCAGGCGATCTCACCTCGTAGCCCCTCCTATGAACTCACCTCGCAGCATGGGCGCGAACATGAAAGGGTTTTCAGGTTCGGGTCGTCTGGGAAAATCAGGTCCTCGGTGCCGGCAGTCGGCCGGAGCAAGAAGCAGGCGGGAAAGCGCCGCCGCGCTGGCTGCGCTCAAAGAGCAGCGTTTGGATCAAGAAAAATGATCCCGACTCTGCCCTTAACGACATTGTAGCGGGGATGGTGACCCCGGTTCGGGTCGAGAACGCAGCATACCCCAGCCGGTCAGGTCAGCGGCCCCGGCTGCAGCGGGTGATTCAACGCCTGCACTTCGCCTGACGACGTCGTCCAGGCAAAATGCCCGCCGATCGCGCGACTAACAAAATCCTTGGCCCGCGCTGATCGCGACTTCGAGTTCGTCACCGAGCGCGAGACGGGCGGCGATGGCCGCGGAATAGGTGCATCCGGTGCCGTGGGTCAGAAACGCCGTCGACAAACGGGCGTTGAAAATTCCGCGACCGCTCGTTCCGTCGCAAGAGCAAATCGGTCGCGTTCTCCCCGCCGAGATGTCCGCCCTTAAGCAGAAACCGCGGTCCCAGATTTTCTCGCCAACTGCGTCTCCGGCAACGCGCATTTCGTTCGAGATTGCCGGACCGGTCGTCCGGTCAAGGCCGCTGCTTCGGCCATGTTCGGCGTGATCAATGTCGCACGCGGAAATAGCCGCGAGCAGATAGATCTCGACCGCCGCCGGCTGAAGCAGCGCGTCGCCGCTGGTCGCAATCATAACCGGATCGACGATCGACTGGAATGCGTAGCTGCCTGTTCGAGCGCCGCTGCGACCGTCTCCACGATCTCCGGCGAGCAAAGCAACCCCGGTCTTGATCGCCGCGACCGGAAAATGCGCGAGCAAGAGCTCGATCTGCTCGCGCACATTACGCGCGTCGACGGCATCGATGCGCGAGACTTTCCCGGGCACTTCGGCGACCACGCAAGTGACCGCGGTCACACGAACCGCCAAAGCGCGCTGAAGGTTTTCAGGTCGGCTTGGAGACCGGCGCCCAGCGCTCGAGTCGGAGCCTGCGATCGTTAGGGCGACGGCTGGCGGCGGCGTCGGTGACACTTGCCGAATCTGTGATATCGTCACATCGTGAATCCGGCTCCGGATCCGATTCACGAATCTCGATTCACGGACTTTACGCCCGTCGCTGCCGATCGCTTCGACCGGGCAGCCTTCCATCGCTTCCTTGCAGAGAGCTTCTTCCTCCGGCGACTCCGGCTGTTTGTAGACGAAGGAATGTCCGCCGTCGTCGTTCCGCTTGAAGTTTGCGGGCGCCGTTTCGCGGCAGAGATCGCAATCGATGCACTGATCATCGACGTAGAATTTCCCCTCTACGTTTTCGGAATATTTGTTTGCGACATCAGCCATAAGGCACTTTCGGGCGGGTTCGGCCTCGAAGGTAGGAAGATTCACCGCGCGCGCAATCATTTTTCCTGTTTGACGCAACGCCATCCAGCCGCCAAATCAAGCGTGCTGGAACCTTTCCACTGGCGTCCTGGCACATTAATGAAATCCGACACGCGCAAGACGCTCTTCTCCTTCTTGGCTGAGCTCGCGGTCTACAGCGTCCTGGTTGTTATCTACTTTTTCCTTGTCCTTCATTTTCTGGCCAACTGGCTGGCTCATCTTTATGAAGGAAACATCAAGCTCTATGCTGCTCGTCTCCATCGGCTTGATCATCGGCCAGGCCATTCTCCTCGAGATGGTGACCACCTTTCTCTTCCGCCTTTTGCGCGGACGCTCCGAATGATCTTTCTCGCGATGCATTTCCCGATCTCGGGAACGGACATCAGTCCGGTTTACCTGGTTGTAATCGGTTTCCTGATCGGGGTCCTGGGCGGGTTTTTCGGTGTCGGGGGCAGTTTCATCGCCGGGCCGGCGTTGAGGCAGTCGGGATGCACTGGAACTTCGCCGTCGGCACCGATCTGGCGCATATCGTCGGCAAGTCGGTGGTGGCGGCCAAGGCGACATCGCGCCCTCGGCAACGTTGATCTGAAGCTCGGCTTAATCATGGCGACCGGCACCATCGCTGGCGCGGAATGCGGCGCGCAGCTGATCCAGCTTTTGAAACGACAGGGCAACGTCGACTTCGTGGTTAGCATCGTGTCCATCGTCATCTATCTCGAGCATCTCCTAGCTTTCATGGTCTGGGAGAGCTGGAGGACCGTCCGTTCCCAAAAAGAAGAGGGTTGGTAAAAATAAGGATACTCGAAAAGGCCGGCACGCCACAGACGAATCTTCCTTTTCCGGCCTGACGAACATCGATGCAGCGCATACCGGTCTGGCCCGTCATTTCGCTCCCGACGTCCGGGCGTCGAAAGCAATCTCGCTCTGGGTCATTATCATCGTCTCTTTTATCGGAGGACTTTTCAGCGGCTTCCTCGGCGGGCGGCGCGGGCTACATCCGGATGCCGATGATGGTCTATATTCTCGGCGTTCCAACCCATCTCGCAGTCGGGACCGATCTGTTTGAAATCATCATCTCCGCGAGCTACGGAACTTTTCGCACGCGATCAAAGGGAAATGTCGACATTCTGGTTGCCTTGGTAATGCACACCGGCGCCGCGATCGGCGCCCAAATCGGTGCCATCCTCACCCAGTATTTCGCCGGACCCGAAGATTCGTCTCCTCTTCGTCCCGCTGCCTTTGATCGGGGTGGCCATTGTGGTCTACACTTTGTTTACAGGACACAAACTTTGAGGCGTCCATGCGCATCCTCATTTGCAGCGACGGCACCGATCCCGCCGACAACCCGACGCGGCTCGGGGACTCATCGCGGGACCGTGCCACTCGCAAGACCACGCTGCTTGGCATTGTCGAGGATCCCGGCGACGAAGAGCCGCTCCGGCGCGCGCTCGAGAGCGAAGCCGCGATGCTCAACAAACTGGAGGTCTTCCCGGATATTGTGGTTCGTTCCGGCGAGCCGATCCGCCAGATCCTGGCTGAGACGACACGCGAACGAGTACGACCTCGCGCATCATTGGGGCGCGCCGCAAAGGGGACGGCGGATTGTATTGGCGACCAGAAGAAAACCTACGAGGTGATCAAGGCGGTTCCCCGCCGGTTCTGGTCGCGATCGGCGCCTGTGACCGCATCCGGCGCATTCTGGTCTGCACTGGCGGGAAAAAATACATCGACGACGCGCGTATGCAGTTGGCGGGCGAAATCGCGAAATGCATCGGCGGCACCGTTGCTCTTCTTCACGTCATGGCTGGAGCCGCCCGCGATCTATGCCGACCTCGTTAGGCTGGAGGAGGACGTGGGACGCCTGCTCGCTTCGGATTCCGAGCTCGGGCGCAACCTGCGCGGACAAAGGAGAGCCTGGAAAAAATGGGGCTGACGGTAGAAGTGCGCATCCGTCACGGGCTGGCGCTCGATCAGATCTTCGCCGAAGTGCGCGAGGAGAAAACGACCTGATTGTGACCGGCACCTCACAGGCGAGAGGCCCCTTCGGCACTACATCATGGGCGATTTGACCCGCGGTATTTTGAACCGCGCCGATTGCCCCGGTGCTGGTCGCCCGGGCTGGGAAGATCGTGGACTACGAAGACGCCGAGGCGGATTTTTCACCGGCTCCTGCACGGCTTCGCGGCGTCAAGTCGGCTAACGAGTTGGAACGCCATCCCGCGGTGTAGCGGCGGGCGTGTCGCCGCAAACCGCCGCTAAGCACGCGCAGCGGCCGCACGGCCGCTCTTACACCAACCGAGGTGCTTGCATGCGAAACTGCGGCCGCTATTTTGCGCTCTGCTCGCATAGTGAATCCAAAATCTCCGTTTCTTTCTCGTTAGGCTCGGCGCTCTTCCTCCTCCTCGTCCTCGGTCTCATCCTCCTCCCGGCGTGCGCAGACAAGAAGGTGGCCAGACAGCCGGCAGCACGGGCGATTACGTCACCGGCACGCCATTGCCGGAGCGACAGGAGGGCACTTCGTTCTTCAGCGGCAACGTCGAGCGCAATCAGTTTCAGCCGATCTATTTCGACTTCGACAGCCAGACCATCCGCAGCTCCGAGAACGGCAAGATCCAGCAGGTCGCGAGCTTCCTTCAGCAGAGCAACGGCCAGATCATCATCGCCGGCTTCACCGATGAACGCGGGCACGGCGGAATACAATCGCGGTCTCGGCGAGCGCCGTGCGCAATCTGTCCGCGAAGCCTTGATCGCGATGGGCGCCGACGCGCAGAACATCCAGACCGTCAGCTTTGGCGCCGAGATGCCGGCCGATCCCGCCTCGAACGAAGCAGCCTGGGCGAAGAATCGCCGCGCCGAGATCGGCGTGGTGAAGTAACTCCGAGCCTGTAGCCGTTGCCCTCTGGCATCGCAGGAAGTATGGATGTGCGTCGCGGAGAATGGGTCCGTGCCGATCGACATTTGCCTCGCGCGCTTCGCGGGTCGACGCGTCTACAATCTGGAACGAGAGGCGGACGCAGCGCATCTGCGCCGGCCGGGCCGGGAATCTATCGCTGCATGCCCGCGAGTAGCTCTGTCCGTTCCGACCCGGCGCGGCTGAGCTCGCCCGCCGCTGGCGCGGGTGGACGGTGGAGACCCGGCGATCGATCGGCGCCTGGCTTCTGCGAAACCGCGGCCTAACGAATGGAGCGATGAGCGGCTGACTGCGGCCTCGGCTCGGTCACTCGACCGTCTTGCTGAACTTCTTCGGTATCACGATTCTGACCGATCCGGTGCTGCTTCGTCGGATCGGGATTCCGCTTCCGTTCACCGCCATCGGGCCGAAGCGCCTGACTAGACCAGCGCTGACCGTGGACGAGTTGCCGCCGATCGATCTGATTCTGCTTTCGCATGCGCATTTCGATCACATCGACTGGCGGACGCTGCGGCGGTTCGATGCCCGCACGCAGGTCGTGACCGCGTCGCGCACCCGCGATCTCCTGCGCTGGACAAAGCTGCGCGCCATCACCGAATTGGGCTGGAGCGAAAGTCGCGAGGTCCGGACCGCTGCCGGAACAGTTATGGTTAGGGCATTTCCGGTCGAAACACTGGGGAGCGCGGATGCAAACGGATCTGCACCGCGGCTATAATGGCTACGTCGTTGAGGCGCCACGGGCGGCGCGTCATTTTTGCCGGTGATACCGCGCTTCACGAACCAGTTTCCCGAGCCTGCGCGACGATCGGCCTTGCGATCTCGCGATCACAGGCATCGGCGCCTATGACCCGTGGATCCGTTCCCATTGCACGCCTGAGCAGGCGATCGCTAATGGCAAACGCCGCCGGAGCGCGATTCATCATGCCGAGTCCACCATCAGGACCTTCAGGAACTGAGCTTCGAGCCTTTCCGCCGAACCGATCGAGCGTTTCACGCGCCGCGCTGGCGAACCAGCCCGAGCGGATCGCACTGCGTGCAATCGGCGAGACGTTTGTCCTCCCCGCCTAACGACGTGTCGCGGCTTCCCGATTCTTCTCTGCCTCTTCCGTCTCCTTACTCAATGTTGCCAGAGGTTACGGGTCGGAGGAGAGGTAGAGGAAAAAGTGAAAAGCATGCGTGCCATTGTCATCTACCTCACATGGCGGCGTCGAGGAATCAGCCTCCAGGAAACCGGGAACAGCCCGCCCCGCCAACGGTGGATCGGGTCCGGGTGCGGGTCGCGCTGCTGGCCTCAACCGGGCCGACATCATGCAACGGGAAGGGAAATTATCCTCCGCCGCCAGGCTACCCAGAAAACATTCCGGGGCTCGAGTTCGCGGTGAAGTGAGGCTGTGGGCGAGGCGGTGCCGCTGGGAAATCGGCGACCGCGTTTCAGGCATCACCGCAGGCGGCGCCCAGGCGGAATTCGTCGTCGTGCCCGAGAACAATCTCGCGCGCATTCAGGTCGAGTTAAATTGGAACGAAGCGGCGGCGCGACGCCGGAGGGTTTTCATCACGGCGCACGATGCGCTCTTACCCGGGCCAGGTTGCAAATGGGCGAGCGGGTCCCGGTTCACGCTGCGCGTCGGGGCGTCGGGACCGCCGCGATCCAGCTCGCCCATGCCTGCGCGGCGCGACGGTCTACGGCACATCGCGCACGGCCGACAAACTCGAAGCGGGTGCGCGCACTCGGGCTCGATGGAGACAATCACAGTGCGCGACACGCCGCCAGCAGTTGTCGGGGCGTGCGCAAACGACCGTCAATGCCGGCGTCGAAGTCATTCTCGATCTCGTTGGAGGCGACTATTTCCCCGCCAATCTCCAGGCGCTCGCGACGCAGGGCCGCACCATCTGCGTCGGGACAACCGCTGGCCGTAGATCTGAAATCGATCTCGGTCTTGTCCTGCGGAAGCGGGGCCACGATTGTCGGCACGGTGCTTGCGACACGCGGTCGACCGGAAGAGAAGCGGGCGGAAGCGACGCGCAGATTTAAGCACCCAGCGCGTCCTGCCGCTCCTCTCTCGCGCGCGCCCCGGGGCCGGCCGGTCGTCGATCGCGTGTATCCGCGACGCAAGTGCGGCGCCGCGCACCGGTGCTCGCGATCCAGCCGCAACTGCCGAAGGTCGTCCTCGGCTTTCCGCGTTTAGTCGAGAGAGCGCCAACGATCGATCGGTGGGGCGAGGAACTCTGTCGAGCTGGGGATGCGCTCTTTGGCTCGACCGAGCCTCAACCCACGCAAACCTACCAAGGAAGGTCCTGCGGGCGCCACCAGGCGTGCACTGCCGAGATGGCAGCCCTGGCTGCTTTCTGGCTAATTGGCAAGGTTCCTTAATACGAGCGCCGCGAACTACGCTATCTCGAGGAGATCGTTCGCCTCGCGCATGATCGGCTCATCCTGATCCAGTCCATTCCTGAAGCTGAACGACCGTGTCAAAAAGAACTCCTCGAAGACAAGAGCCGGCGCAAGATCGACATCCGCATTATTTACGGGAAAAACGAGCTCCAGCCCGAGGGAAATCAACTGGCTGCGCGCACTCAGTTTTGTCCGCACCAGCTTCACAAGAATCTCCAGGCCAAATGCTACCTCAACGAGGAACTCTGCATGGTCGCGAGTCGCGATCTACCACGAATTTAGCCAGGTCAGCAACAACGAAATGGGCATCCTTATCTCACGGGAGGAAGACGCCGAACTCTTCCAAGATGCAGACCGACGAAAGCCCAGCGCATCATCCGGATTAGCGACGAAGTGCGGATGAGCTTCGAAAAGGTCGAAGCGCATGAGCAGAAGAGAACGCGCCTAACGAAGGGTGGAAGAAACGGAAGGCGCGGGCAAGCTCAGCACTTCACGGCTCGCGGAAGAAAGACTCCGGGCTGCGGACTTACAGGAGTTGACCGATCACCTGGGCAGCACCTCCGGCGCGATCGAGATCAGCGAAGGGCAAAAACAAATAACGCCGCTCGGCCGCCGGCTCGGTAGCGCGCGGGTTGCCGGTGAGTGCGCGCTTCGGACGCCTGACTTCTTTGTGGCCGAGGCTCTGCGCTCTCTAAACGGAGGTTGATCACGGCCGCCGCTTAGACGTGATCCTCGGCGGATTCGGGGACCGCCCTTTGCGCGGCCTGGAACCCGATCTTGGGGGAATGGGTGCCGTCGCCAAAACGGTTTGGTCGTGGACGCGCCACAGCTGGCAAAGGAGCCACGCGCGCGCTTTCGGCCGGATAAACGCACGCCCTCCGCGTCACGCTCAGTTCGAGAACTCGCCCGCCTTCACGATGTGAGGGCCGGCGTTCTTGATGGTCTCAATGGTTGAGCTTCAGCCATGAACGCAGCTTCAGAATTTAGCCGACCGAAAAGAAACCGCGCTGCGACAAAGTTGTACTTTGGGGTCGCTGACCCCGGCCACAGCAATTCGCGAGCAGATTTTACCGGGCATTCCGACTAAGGATCGCTCTGCCCTAACGATTATTCTCCTGCGATGGGCACAAGCCTGGCGACGTGGATATCGCCCTCAAGTGTAGGCGTGGCCGATAATCTCCCCTCGGTCGTTGACGATTTCGTAGCAGAGGCTCGCGCCACTTCACACCATCCCCCAGCTTCATCCGGCCCGCTTCGCTGATCATGTTTTGGTTCCAAGTCTGGATCCCAAGACGAGCTCGAACTTCACGCTTCGTCGACGCCTTCGATGCGTGAGGATTTTTGCATCTGCGCATCATGCGCGATCGCGGGGCCCATTCCGCCGCAACCGGCAGCGGTCGGCGTCATTTTTCCACTATCGACCTTCGTGCCGCCTTCCGCCGCGCTGCGCAGAGCTGGCAATCGTAAGCCAGACCGAGATCGGCGATGTTGACTGGAATCTCCGGAGCCGAAACGATTGCCGCAACTGGTCCCAGACCGCTTTTTGGTAGCGGCGCCTCTCGCCCAACTGGAAAAAAAGCGCAGCTCTCTGCCGTGCGACGATCTGGCGCATCGCAGCTGCGAACTTGAACGCTCGTTGCGATGCGCGGGGCAACGGACATCTCTAGTGCCTTGTCGAGCCGACGGTGGAGATTGTCCCTTGCCAAGGCAGGGAAAAAGTTCCCCGCGTTAGTATCTATTTGTCCGCCGAGGTTGAATGTGCCAGTCGCGTTGGCAAAACGGCCCGTGCCGGCGGTTATAAAGGGGTTCGTTGTTGTCGAATACGCCCGGGATCGGTGTTGAGGTCAGGGTCCCGGTGAACGGGCCCGAAATACCGTCGCCGTTGGCCCCTGTAAATACGTAGCTGCCGACATAGGTCAGGTCGCAGACATTGAGGACGAAATTCGCCGTTCCATTGAAGCGGCCCAACTGCATCGCATTTCCCCGTTGACGGCTTCAGCTAAGCACAGTGGCATCTCGTCCAGAGGCACAGTCGAAATAATTGTACCCGAGACAATCCCGTTGAACGGGACCGTGTCGCGGGCTGACTGCCGGAGCGGCGCCGAGGTAAACACCTGCCGCAAAGCAGGCAAGGAACAGGGGGATAAGAAGTCTTGCCGTTGTTTTGAACTGAATGTTTCGATTTTTCATATTTTTGATCTCCCCTTCTGCTTTGGCTTTCTGTAACTTCTCGTCACGAGAGGTCACTTCGGGCAGCTCCTATCCACCTCCGCGGTTGGCCAGTCGAAGCGCGTCAGCGAGTCGTAGGGATGCTCGGGCGGGCAGCCGCCGCCGGAGTTCGACGTGCCAGGAGAACGTCGCCGGAGTTACATTCGTATCGAGCGTCGCGCGTCGCTGACGTCTCCGAATCCCGCGAACACGTAGACGCCGCCGGACGTACGAGACCAGCATCAACGCGTTGTGCCCGAACGCCGAAGTGATGGCTGCCATCGTAGAAGACGTTGAGCGTGACCTGGGCCGGCGTCGCGGGATCGATGTTCACGTTCCAATTGCCGGTGACCGTGAAGACGGGAACGGGGATTGCCGTCACAGTAGAAGCGTGCCGCCAGTAAGCGTGCCATGGTAGTGTCTGTGCGGGCGCGGCCGGCGACGAACTCGCTGAGGTCACGAGGATGGAGAGTGCGGCGACGATGTAGGTCAGGATATTTTCTGTTTTCATAATATGATTTCTTTCTTGTTTGGGTTTGTGGCCGTCGTTCTGGGTAACCCCGGAGACGCAGACCGTTTCCCATTCCCTTCCCGAAAGTTTGCGTCGCGTTGCAAAGAAAGTGACGGGAGCCACAGCGCCCTGCGTGTCGCGGTGCGATACAACGCCCCGACCGAGCGGGGCGGCTAGCAGGCCGGGACCCCTATTTCGGTGCGAGCGAGGCGACGATTTTCTCGAAGCGCGGATCGCCGCGGAGCGGGTCCCAGAACGGGAACAGTTTTAAGGCGCCGTAGCTCAGCATGAGCGATGCGGCGGGAGCACGCAGTCCAGCTTCCAGTTGCTGCAAGGCAAGCTCCTTCTCGCCCGCCCACGCTGCTGTAATGGCGAAATATTGAAGGACGCGGCTGCCGTTGCTGACATCTTTTTCCACCGGCGTGAGCGCGATCGCTCGACGGCCTTCGTCCAAGGCCAGGTCTTTCCGCCCAAGAGCAGCGTCGATTAAGCCGAGGACGCAGAGCGCCGGGCCGTAGTCCGGCTGCGCCTGCACGATCTTCTCCTGCTGGGCGCGAGCCGCTTCAAACGCAGTGCGCGCTCTTGCCTCATCTTTGGTCATGCGCGCCAGCAGCCCTTCACCAAAGCTGCGGCTCAGAATAATCGCGTCTTCGCTCCAGCATGGATTGTCGCCCAGCGCGACGAGTGCTCGTTCGGCCGCAGCCGGATCGCGTTCGGCCAGAGCGCAAAAGAACCAGGTGTCCGCGGCGTTGGCAATGGCGCCCGGTCCTTGCGCGAGGATTGCATCAATCGTCTGGTGGAGCGGCCGGGTGTCCGCTTTCCAGCAGATGATAAATAGTCCACGATTGGCCCGCGTTTCGACGTTGTCGGGCACGATCGCTAACGCGCGATCCAGCGCAGCGATCGACTCGGCATAGCGCCCCAGATCTTGGTAACTGAGCGCGATCTGTTGCAGAGTAATAAAGTTGCGCGGGTCCAGCTCCACCGCGCGCTCCAGATTGCTGCAGACCTTCCTCCTGCTGGCCGCGCCGCCGCAGAATGTAGCCGGTGAGTTCGAAGAGACGCGGATCATTGGGTAACGCTCGCCGCGCAATCTCCAATTCGGCGAGGGCGCCGGCATAGTCGCGCAGCCCGTAGTAGAGATATTGTGCGCGCGCCAAATGCGTTTCGGCAGCATCCGGTCGCAGCCGTGTCGCGGCTTGCACCGCAGCTTCAGCCAGCGCCAGCCGGGCGGGAGTGTGATCAGACCCACTTACTGCATAAAGGTATTCGTGCGCATAGGCGAGCTGGCAGTAAGCGTCGAAAAATGAGGGATCGCGCTTCACCGCTTCATCCAGAAGTTCAATTGCCTTCCGCACGGTCTGGCTCGCCCGTCGCGCTGAAACCTGCCGTGAGGAGAAGTGACTTCGCCCGGCTGTAAAGGTCGAAAGCCGCCAGATCAGTGGTGGGCGGCTGCTCGATGGCTTTCTTCTCGTTAGGCGAGAGCTTCGCCTGCAACTGATCGGCAATCGCCTTGGCGATCTCGCTTTGGATGGCGAAGACATCGGCCAGATCGCGATCGTAGGTTTGCGCCCACAGATGCGCGTCGGTGCGGGCATCGATCAATTGCGCGTTCACCCGCACTTTGTTGGCCGCGCGCTGCACACTGCCTTCGACGACATGTGCCACGCCGAGCTGCTGGCCGATCTCGCGCAGATTGCGCGGCGCGCCGCTTTATGCTGCATGACGCTCGTGCGGCTGAGTCACTTTCAGGCTCCGCGATCTTCGCGGTGCGTGAGGTCGGTCAGTGATTTCCCGTCTTTGGACGCCCTGCGCGAAGTTGGGCGTTACGGTCTGGTCGTCGCCGAGGTTCGTCGAATGGAAGCACCGCGAGGCTTCTTCTCCGAGATACTCGCAGGCGCCGCTGTTTCTGGGAGATGGCTCGATTGTGCCACCGAGGAACAGCGCGAAGGCCGCAGCCGCGATCCCGATCAGACCGGCCGCCAGAGCGCAATCGAGCGCGCCGCTTTCCAGCGATCGAGGATCTGTGCGCGGCAATCTTGCAATTGCGACGTGAGTGCACGGACATCCGGGCGCGCGGCTGGTTCGGGGGCAAGCATCGACACGAGCAGCGAAACAAGGCGGCTTGGAACGCGTGCCGCCTTCAGCTGTTCGATCGGCAGAGCTTGCGAGTGCTGGCTCGCGCGAATCTGTTCGATGGTCGCGCCTTCGAAAGGCCTGTGGCCGGTGAGCAGATACCAGAGGGTTGCGCCTAACGAATAGATGTCCGAGCGAACGCCGACCCGCGCATCAGTGAATTGCTCCGGACTCGCGAAAGCCGGCGTGCCGACAAATCCTCCGTGCGTCAAGCCCATCGCATCCGGCTTTTCGACAAGTGCTTTCGCCACGCCGAAATCGATCACCTTTACGACGGTGTCAGCTTTTTCGGCTTTGCCGGGACTCGAATCGTTCGCATCCGGCGCGGCGGCGACCAACATCAGATTCGCCGGCTTCAAATCCCGGTGCACGAGGCCTTGCTTTTCCGCTGCGGCCAGTGCGCTGCTGACCTGCAAGGCGATGTCGATGGTCGTGAGCGCGTCGAGCGGCCCGGTCCGGCGAACACGCATCTCCAGCGTTTCGCCTTCCACCAGTTCCATCGCGCAGAAGCACTGGCCGTTCTCTTCGCGGATACCGAAATGGTAAACGGTCGCGACATTTGGATGCCGCAAAGATGCCGCCGTCCGTGCTTCGCGCATGAACCGTTCGCGTGCTTCCGCTCCGCGTTTCACCCATTCCGAATCGATGAGCTTGAGCGCGACCGCACGCCGCAGCGAGGTATCAACCGCGCGATACGTCACTCCCATGGCGCCGCGGCCGAGTTCCCACAGCGATCCATCGTCGCGTCGCTCAATCCGGTAATTTCCGAGTCGATCCGCTACGGAAGAAAGCGGGGCTTCGTTAGGTTCTTCCGCGTCGTCGAATCCGACGCGCAGCAGGCAAATCATGCAGCGCCCGAGATTGCGGGAGAATCCTCCCTCCAGCCGTGTCCCGCACTCAGGACAGACCGCCGCGCTAGTCGCCTGTGCCTGCATTAATCCGCCGCCAGCACTTCGCAAAGATGTCGCAGCTCCGCGTCAACCTCGGACGCTTCCGCCACGGTGCCACCCACTTCCTCCCGCAAAATCGCGCGATACCTCGAGCGCAGCCGGGCCACATCGCTGCGCAGCGTTGTGATCGGCCGGCCCAGCCTGAGAGACATTTCTTCGTATGGAACTGCCGCTTCGCTGGAGACCGAAAGGTGTGAGTTCAACTGCTTGAACAGCTCATCTTTTCCCGCCAGCGCGCATTCCTCGGCCAGCCGATCCAGCGCCTGCCGGAGCAGCGTCTCTGCCCATTCACGTTCGTAAACGCGTTCAGCACTCCAGGTCTGCAAGCTCACGGCTCGTGCATCCGCCTCGGCGATCGCGGCCGTGTCGAGCTGCCGCGAGGATCATGCCTCCGCCGCGCTTCTGCGTCCGGTCGTGGGCGCGCGCGTGGGCCACGAAATGTTTGAGGGCGCCGAGCAGAAAGGAACGGAAGCGTCCCTTATCTGGATCGGCTCGGGCATAGGCGCGTGATTCGATCAGATGCGCGAAAAGCCTTGCGTCAGATCTTGCGCATCCTCGGCTCCGAGCCTCTGCGCGCCGCAGGAACAGATAAAGCGGCCGCCAATAAATGCGGCAGAGCTCGGAGAGCGCTTCGAGAGATTGGCTGGGCGTCGCATCGGGTCTCCGGCGGCGCAGAACAAGCGTCCAGCGCGTCGAATTAAATGATTCGTTCCGCGTCCTCGTTTCGGCGCGGAGGAATTCATAGCCGTTTTTACTCGACGGACGGAGGAGAGAAGCCAAGCCGATTCGCGGCGGCAGAAAAAGGCTGCCTAACGGTTGGTAAAAGTAAAGCGCAAGGCCTGGTCGCAAACGCGCCGGCAGTGCTGGCAAGTTGCGGCGCTCGATCAGGAAAGTGATGATGCCGGCCAGCTCCTTGAAGATGTAGTTCTTGTTCACCGCGCCCTGGAGGTATTGCTCGCCGCTGCTTCCGCCTGTGCCGACCCGGCTGCCGATCATGCGCCGGACCATTTGCAGATGGCGATAGCGGAAGTTCGCGAGTTGTTCGTCGATTTCGATGAGCGCGTTAAGAAGCGCGAAAGGAAGCGGAAAAGCGGCTCGTCGCGGTAGAGCATGATGAAGAGCGCGGCGCGCAAGGCGGTCGGCCGAGAAGCGCCCCAGCCGGCTTTGAAGAAGATGTCGTCGAACTTGCCGAGCAGGTCGGCTTTCTCGTCGCGCTCAGAGAGGCTTTGCTCGTAGAGGAGTGCGGTAGCGAGTCCAGAACGGGCGTATATTCCGACGGGGTCGATTCGTTCAGGCGCGCCTTCCCAGTCCAGCCAAAATCCTTTTCGAAAAATGGCATCCGCTCCAGCCAGTTTTCGACCAATTGCAACAGGCTCGGCTTATCCTCGAACTCGGTAATCTCGGCGAAGTCCTTTTCGTTAAAGCCGCCGAACTGCGTGTCATGCTTGTAATACTCGGGCCGAAAACGGCTTTCCGTTTGCAGCCCAAGCGACGCCTCGATCTTGCGGAATTGCTTACTCTGGAACCCGGAGGCGCCATGGAGCAACTCGCGAAGCTCGAGAAAGTCGAGCGGGGTCATCGTCTCTCGAGCACATCGACCTGGTGATTAAGCAATTTCCAGATCTCGACAACTCGTTTGAGCCGGTGCACCACGACGTTCATGTCCGGTCCGTCGTCGTCCGCAGGCCGGTTTGCTCAAGCACTTCTTTGCAGGCCGTGATCTCGTGCAGGATTTGTTTGAACCAAAGCTCGTAGGCCTGGTGGATGATGATGAAGAGCATTTCATCATGCGCGATCAGCTTTCCCTCGCGCAGGCTGAGCGGCTTTCTGCAGCTCGAGCAGGTGCTCGATCCCAGGTAATCGCCGTAATGCTGCGTCGAGCGTTCGTGATTGATGGGGCACTCCATCGCGGCAGTCTCGCGCAACGTCCGGCTCATCGTCAATGCAACGGAGGGCAACGGCTCGCGCCCCGGCGAACGAACGGCAAATCGTTGGACCTAACGACGTCGCCGGCCAAACGAATAGCCGCGATGGAGTTCGCCCGCCGCCGATGGCGCGCTTGCCGCCACTGGCCGACTCCGGCTCGAAGAGCACGGTGTAGATGTAGGGAAAGCTATCGGAGCTTGAGCCGCGGATATTTTGCCCGATAAAACGCTCGATCGCCTGCAACGACGGCTAATTCTTGGCCATTCATGAGGGTAAAGGCATCGCCCACGTTTTGCGCGCGGCCGGTCCGGCCAATGCGGTGCACGTAATCCTCGGGATGCTCCGGGACATCGTAATTGATCACGTGGCTTACCCCTGCGATGTCGATCCCGCGCGCCGCGATATCGGTCGCGACCATGACTTCGTATTTGCCTGATTTGAAACCTTCGCAGGGCCTCGACCCGTTCCGCTGGGTCCGATTCGAGTGCAAGACCGCGACCGAGTGCCGCGCCTGTTTCAACTGCGATGCGATGCGGTCGGCGCCGTGCTTCGTGCGGGAGAAAATCAGCGCGCTGTCGAAATTGGTGCGCTCGAGCAGGGCCATGAGGAGATCGAATTTCTGCTCCGCCGCGACCGGGTAAACCGCATGGGTAACAGTCTCGGCCGGCGAACGCCGCGCCCCGATCTCCACCAGCTCCGGCTCCCGCAAAGCCCAGGCGGCAAGCCGCTCGATCTCGGGCGGCAGCGTGGCCGGAGAAGGAGGTGTCTGCCGGTCGGTCGAAATCTGTTCCACAATCCGCCTAACGTCGGGCAAGAAACCCATATCGAGCATGCGATCGACTTCATCGAGGACGAGAATGTTTACATTGGCGAAAATTTATGTGCGCGCTGTTCGAGCAGATCGAGCAGTCGCCCGGGCGTCGCGCCAGACGATGTCGGTTCCGCGGGCCGCTTCGTCCTTTTGCTTCCCGTAGCCCACGCCGCCGTGCACCACCGAGACGCGCAAATCCGTGAAACGCCCGTAATCCCGGAACGCCGTCTCGACTTGCGCCGCGAGCTCACGCGTCGGCTCGAGCACGAGACAGCGAAAGGCGCCATGCTTGGCCAGCAGGGTCATGATTGGCAGCGCGAAAGCCGCCGTTTTGCCGGTGCCGGTTTGCGCCGTGCCGATTAAATCTTTGCCGGAAAGAATGATTGGAAACGCGCGGTGCTGAATCGGCGTGGGCTCGGAGAAGCCCATCGCCTGTGTTCCCCGCACGACTTCCGGGGACAGCCCGAAATTGTTGAAAGACACAGGGGTGAACAGTAGATCGGTTAGGCCGGGAAGCAACGTTACTTGTGTGGTTGCACAGCGCTTCGCTTCGCGCAGGATGACAAGGATGGCGGCAAAGACGCTCCGGATTTTTGTTCTCGCCGATACGCACAATCATCTCCCCGACAACCTTGCGGCGCTGGCGGAAGGCACAGACGAAATCTGGCATCTCGGCGATGTCTGCTCGCCCAGTTTGCTCTTGAACCTGGAAAACGTCGGGACCGCCGGTGACGCTGGTGCGCGGCAACTGTGACAGCAATTTCGAGTGGCCGCTGGTCGTAGATTTGAAACGAAACGGCGTCCGCTTTCGCCTCGCCCATATTCCGCCATCGCACGTGCCGGAGAACGTGGATGTCCTTCTACATGCCCACACTCACGTGCCGCGCAACGAGTGCAAGGGTGGCGTGCTCTTCCTGAATCCCGGCTCCGTCACGCATCCCAAGGATGGTGCGCGACCCAGTGTCGCGACGCTCGAGATCGCGGCGGACGGGATGATTGCCTGGCGCCTAACAATGCTTCGTTAGGGTAGGCACCACCCGGCGTTAGGCCTGCTTTTCCTCGCTACTCTCTTACAGCCTGCTTTTCCGCACGCCTTGGACGCCGGCCCGGCAGCAGACATGGACGTCTGTGATCAGCGCGAGACTGCGAAGGACGCGCGTTTCAAAGCACGAAGGTAACCGGTTCCTGGATGCTCGAGCCAATCTGGGCAAATGTCACCGGCTCGTGGCTGAGCTGCCAGATCGTTGTCGTGGTGGCGACGACGAGGAGCAGGTAAACGATGGTTTCAATCAGGCCGCGCTCTTTTTCCTCCGACTGAATGAGCAGTTGGTAGGTGCCTTCTTCGCGAACTAATGCGGTGTGAGGTGTGTTTGTCATGGTGTCCTTTCTTGAACACCAGGGCCTTATGCAATCGCTATGCCACGCGATTGGTGGAAGTGTAAACCACAGGCGGAACGATGTTTATGAGACGAAGTTAAAACCCGCCAGTCCCCGAGTGTGTCGCTGGCGGGATAAGGACGATGCCAAAAGCGGAACGCTGGTAGGGCGAGACTCCGTCGAGCCGGGGAATAGCGCGCTCAGCCTATAACGCGCTACTCTTCCCGCCCGCTTCCTTCTCGTTAGGCACGCTCTTTTTCGCTTTGCCTGCCTGCTTGGCGTCCCCTGCGGAACTCGCTTCGGCTTTTTCGCTTTTGCGCTTCCTGCCCTTTTTCGCCGGCGTCGTTTCCTCGACCGTCACCGCGGCCGCGTCCACCCACTCGAGAAACGCCACGGCCGCCGAATCGCTCTTGCGTTGGCCGAGCTTGATGATGCGGGTGTAGCCGCCCTGGCGGCTCGCGCTGCGCGGCGCGATGTCGTCGAACAATTTCTTGACCGCGTCCTTCTGCCGCAACACCGCGAGCGCTGTCCGGCGCGCGTGGAGTGAGCCGTTTTTGCCTAACGTCACCATCTTTTCCGCCAGCGGCCGGACCGCCTTCGCCTTGGCAAGAGTGGTCTTGATCCGCTGATGCTCGATCAGACTGCAAACCTGATTCGCCAGCAGCGCTTTCCGGTGTTCCGCGGTGCGTCCCAATTTGACGGTTTTCTTTTGGTGCCTCATAGCTGCTTCTCCAGCGATATTACCTGCCTAACGACTATTCCTCGTCCGCGCCTGTTGGCGCTGTCGACGCTGAGTGGGATCTCAACCAGGCCGGGATCGAACTTCTGCCCGAGCCCAAGACCGAGCTGTTGCAGTTTGTCCTTGATTTCGTTGAGCGATTTCTTGCCGAAATTGCGATATTTCAGCATCTCCGCCTCGGTCTTCTGCGCGAGCTGGCCGACGGTCGTAATATTCGCATTGTTCAGGCAATTCGCCGCGCGCACGCTGAGCTCGATCTCGTTTACGCTCATGTTAAGCAGCTTCTTCAGCTTAACGTTTTCCTCGCTCACACCCGCGGGCGTTTCGTCGAATTCGATCACGTCTTCGTTGAAGTTGACGAAGACATCGAGGTGATGGCGCAGGATCGCGGAAGCCTGGAGCAGCGCGTCGTCCGGCGTGAGCGCGGCCGTCGGTCCACACCTCGAGAATGAGTTTGTCGTAGTCGGTGCGCTGACCGACACGGGTGTTTTCGACCGCGTATTTCACCCGGGTTACGGGCGAAAAGATGGAGTCGATCGGAATGAGGCCGATGGCTTGATCGGGCCGCTTGTTTTCGTCCCCAGTGGCAAAGCCGCGGCCGACGCGAACGTCCGAGCTCGGCTTCGAATTTGTGTTTCTTGTCGAGGGTGCAGATGACTTGTTTCGGGATTGAGCACTTCGTAGCCCTGGACGAGCTGGATATCGCCGGCGGTTACGGTGCCTTCCTTGTTCACGTTGAGCGCGAGCTTGCGCGCTTCGTGATCGGAGGCTTTGAATTTCACCCGCTTCAGGTTGAGAACGATGTCGGTCACGTCCTCGACCACTGCCGGGCAGCGTGCCGAATTCGTGCTGTGCGCCGTTGATTTTCACCGCGGTGATGGCGGCGCCTTCGAGCGAGGAGAGAAGAACGCGGCGGAGCGAATTCCCGACCGTGTGTCCGTAGCCGGCCTCAAAGGGTTCGGCGACGAACTTGGCGTAGGTTTCAGTGGCAGACGACTCCTCCTTAACGAGGGTCTTGGGCATTTCAAAACGACCGTAACGAACTGACATAGGCTGTATGGGTGAAGGAAGAATTACGAATTAAGAAAAGTGGGTGCCAGACGACACTTCATCCTTCTGCCTTCTTACTTCTTCCTTCCAAAAGCGCCGGGTTTCCCCTGGCGAGCATGGTTTCGCGTCCAGCGACGGAAACCCAGGGACCAACGGCGCAACGTGTTAAAAACTCGCAGCGGGATGTGGAATGAACACCATCTCGCCAAGTTTGCAAAGCCGCCACGTCATCCCGGATGGGAGCACCACTTGGATGGCTGCTGCCTGCTCTTCAAGGCTGAATGTGAGGGGCGTAATTTCCTTTGCTACACATCGCGATTTAACGCGGGTGCTTTTCCGTTAGTCGAGGGTGGTAGGCTTCGACCAGGCCGACGCCGGTCGTGTTGCCGGCTCCCTGCAGTGATCGCGGTGTAATTCCCCGGCGCTAGTGTCGCGCGGATGGCGGCTTCCTTGTCATTGGTCGGAGGGAATCCCGGTCGCTTCTGATCGCGGCTTGCTGGGTCGATTTCCAATCGTTATTCGAGGTGATGAGAGAGCCGTTCCCGTCGTGGAGCTCAAGGGTTGGATCGGCAAGGGCGTTGGGAACTCGAGATCGGTCAGGGAAGGGCCGAGCGCGCGGATCAACACCGACCCGTCGGCGGCTTCGTCAGGTCCGATAATGATCCCACCAATCAGGATGTTGTCGCCGGTTTCGACCAAGCCGCGGGTGCTGATGTTGGCCAGAGTGGAATCCGCTGTCTGGCCCAGATCGTAAGCTTCGACCAAACCGATGCCGGTGCCCCCGCTCACCCTGCTCACGATCGCTGTGTAAAGCCCGGGATCGAGCGTCGCGACGACGGCCGATTCCAGATCATCGTTAGGCGCAAGACCGGTGGCGATGATTTCAGCCTCCTGGGTGTCGCGCCAATCGTCGTTCGCTGACCACGGTGCCATCGAAGTAATGCAGTTCCGAGGGTGGGATTGACCAAGAAACCTTGGACCCCAAAGTCGCCTAACGATGGCCCAATCGCGCGCACGACCACTTGTATGGGATCGGTGCCTGTAATGATGAAGCCACCGATCAGGACGTTATCGCCTGTCTGGACGCGGAGGCGGGTCGAGATATTGAGAAAGCGGCTGATCGGGGGCACGAGCGCGCTCGCCATGGAAAACTCCGAGGTGTTGCCGGCGGGATCGGTTGCCGTCGCGATGATGAACTGGGCAAGCGAACTGGCCTCGAGAGGAAAAGTGAAATCAACCACTCCCTGCGCATTGGTCTGCACATCGAGAAACCCGAGATAGGTCTTGCCTTCGCCCATAGCCCGACGGGTCCACCTCGCTGTTGCTGTAAAGTCGAGGACGTAAGCGGTATTAGGGTTACTGGCCAATTCGCCTTCCACGGTCCGGTCGCTTCCTGAAACGGCGATGCTGTTGATGACCGGATAGTTTTGCAGATTGTTGGCGCCGGCATCGCTATCGGGGAAATCGTTTGCGGTCACCCCGTTGCCAGCTTCCGTCCCCCAGAGAGATTAATTCCGAGCAGTCCATTAGCGAAGATCAGAGTTACCGAAGATGCTAATGCCGAGGCTAAGGCTGTCGACAAAGATGCCGTAGGCCGAACTAAAAGCGATGGTATTTCCCGCGTCGCCCGGCCCGCCCACGGTGCGTATCCGTGGCGGCGCTGAAAACAACCCGGATCGCGGAGTTATCGAGTGGCTCAGTCCCGCTGGCATCCAGTGCCGATGAGGTTGCCTTGCACGATATTGCTGATCGCGTTCGGCGCTGAGCGATCTGCACGCTGAAGCTATTGCCGGAGATCAGATTCCCTGCTCCGGGAATGGCTCCGCCGATGAGATTGCTGGGCGAGTCAATGATGTCAACCCCGTTGGCGAAACTGCTCAAGACGATCTGTGCCAGTCACGATCGGTGCCGACGAAATTGCCTTGCACCGTGTTGCTCGCCGCCTGGGCGGCGATGAGCACCGCCGTCGCCACCATTGCCGGAAATAAGATTTGCCCGCGCTGGCCTTGGTGCCGCCAACTGAGATTGTCGTTTTCGCCTTCGATAAAGACGCCACTGCCGTCGTTAGGCAGGGCGAGGGTGCCGGTCGCGTCGGCGCCGATAAGGCTGCCTGGACCGTGTTACTTCCACCGGTGCCCCCCGCCGCCCGAATCGGTGATGTAAACGCCATGTCGCGCATTACCGGAGGATCAGATTGCCTGCACCGAGACGACGCCACCGACGAGATTGTCCGACGCATCAAGCGATATCCGCACGCCGTCGTCATCGTTTGCCAGGGCGGTCGTCCCGGAGGAATCAGTCCCAATGTAATTTCCTGAACGACATTTCCACTCCCGTCGCCGCCAAAGATCCACACCCCGCGCTCCCGTTGCCCGAAATCAGATTACGCTTCGCTGGGGTTGTGCCGCCGATGACGTTGTTCGAGGCGGCGTTGATTGCCACACCGACTCCTCCGTTGCCGAGGTCGACCGTTCCCGCTGCGCTCGTGCCGATAAAATTGCCGTCGATCGGCAACGTTGCTCAGTTGACTCGATATGAAAATGCCTACATCGAAACAGCGAGGTAACTGACGAGACATGTGGATCGGCGCAGTCGCTGGCTAGAACCACCAATCCAGCAAACGTGTTATCGCCATTTAGCTCGATGAGGAGGATCGCATTGTCGCCGACGGCGAGGGTATTGGCCGACGCCCCGGCTGAGTATAACCGTCGATCGTTACCGGGTCGGTAATGGGAGGCAGGTCGGTGATCAGCGTAATCAAATCGACGGCCGGCCTGCGGAATATCGAATGCAATGGTGTCCGCGCCCGGGTTGGCATTGGCGGCATCGATTGCTTCGTGCAGCGCGCAGACCGAGCGCGTCGCAGAGTGCCGCTGAGGGTCGAAGATGTTGTCAACCGTGAAGGTGCTCGCCGCCGCGCTGGCCGTAAGGCAAAGAACTGCTGCAAGACTGATCGCTGGAGTTTTCATGGATTTTTAACCACGGATTACGCGGATGACGCAGATAAGGAATTACGAGACACCGCAGAATAAGCGACTTGCCGGCTCAATATCCTGTTACCCATCCGTGCCATCCGTGTAATCCGTGGTTCAGATTCCCCTACTGATTATCGACGACCAGTTGCGGCGTAGGCTTGCTCGCTTCAAGCTGCGCGCTCACCTTCTGAATTTGCGCGGCCTGTTCTTTGAGACTCGCAGTCAGCGCCTGAATCTCCTTCTGCCGTTGAGCGATGGCCTGTTTCGTCGCTGCATTAATCCGCGCTTGTTCCTCCACGTTGCGGTGCTCTTTGAGGAACTCGTTGAGCAACATCGCGTTCACCGCTTCGTAGCGGACGGTGTAAGGCTTGCCTCTGATCGTCGCGAGCCACCAGATCGGGGTTCACCTTTCCACTTGCTCAGCCACAAGGCCGAACTGCGGGATGCCCTCGGGGTCAAGCTCGTGCTTGTAGCGGAAGGTCACCGGCTTGAGCGCGAGGATCGCTTCGCTCGCCTTGTCCATCGGCTTGATCTCGTCCTTGAAACCGCGCCGAGGAAGTGATCGTGCCGAGGTGACCGTTGGAATCTACAAATACCGCTACGCCCTTTGCCGCCGTGACCTTATAAATGCCGGCGATGTAGGCGTTCGTGTGGGTCCCTGTCGTGCCGATGCGGATTGTGCTGGCCTCGCCCGCAACCCCGGCAGTTGCCGATCGCAATGTTGGCTAGCTGCCGGTCGTGAGACTCAAACCGGCTCCGGTTATCCCAGGGCGATATTGCTGCTGCCGGTTGTGTTGTTATTGAGCGCAGCGACACCGATGGCCGTGTTGTTGCTTCCCGGTTGTGTTTTTATAGAGCGCATTAAGGCCCTCGGCGCTGTGTTCCTACGCCGGTCGTGTTGTTGATAAAGCGCTTGAACACCGTCAGCCGTGTTCCAGAAGCCGCTTGTGTTGCTATAGAGCGCTTGAAAACCAGTCGGCCACGTTGTTGCTGCCGGTTGTGAAGTTGTAGAGGGCGAACGCACCGTCAGCGGTGCTTGAGTTGTTGCCACTTGTAAAACCAGAGTCGGCGCCCCACATCGCGAAAGAACCAGTGGCCGTGTTGTTGCTGCCCGTTGCGTCCCCGAGCGCATTAGCACCGTCGGCGGTGTTGTTGCTACCGGTTTGTTGGGTGAGCGCCATCTCACCGGTGGCCGTGTTGTAGCTGCCGGTGGTATTGAAAGCAAGGGCACTGTCGCCGACGGCCAGAGTTGCCGAAGCCGGATGTGTTCTGAGCGAGCGCATAGGCACCCACTGCCGTATTCTGAAGACCGTCGGTGGTGCTGTAGAGTGCATTAAAACCGATCGCGGTGTTGGCCCAGCCGATCCTAGTGTCGAGGCTAAAGAGGGCATCCTCACCCTCGGCCGTGTTCGCGTTTGGATAACCGCCGCCTGGTGATGGGGTAACAGCCCGCGCCTCCGTCAAGAGTGCAAACGATGCAAGAACAGAGCGGGATGAAGAGAATACCGGGCCGCCGAGGCCACCGGCTGAGCGAATCTCTGACGGGAGCGATTGCTTTTGTGAGCATTGATGAGGTGGTTCGTGGTTTCATAATCTTTTCCTTTTTAGGTTGTGACATCTGTCCGGCGCGTCTGTCTTTTTCGCGCCGGCATAAATGTGTTTCTATCTCCTAAAGCGGAAATCCTGTTTAGAACCCACCATTACGACGCGCGATTCTTTCACAAAATGCGCCCTCCAAACGGAAGGACTCGGCGAGTAGTCGAGCGCGCTGATCTCCTGACTCTCACTTTCGGAACTACGGCGGTAGAGGGGTTAGCTGGCCGGAGACTACTTTGCCAGCGGCCATCTCGCCGCACGTACATGTCCGTCCATCGAAAACGGTAAACGAATGGTTTTCCAGCTCGCGTCCCATGAAGGATCGAGCGGCCCGTGGCTATGGCGGCATCGCCGCATTGCCGGACTTCAATCTCGTCCTGAACCGCCGACTTCACGTTGTGCCGGGTTGTGGCTTCGCGCCGCGATATACTCCGTGCGGTTTCAGCCAGATGACCGTCCTCCTCCATAAAACCGGAAGTCCTCGGCAGCGATTCGTTCAAACGTTGCCGCGTCCTGACGCTCGATCGCTGTTGCCCATTGGTCTTCGATCGCCAGAATTTCCGCGCGGATCGGTTTCGCGGTTTGGTGCACGAGTGCATCCCTCGGTAATGAAAGCTGCGCCGCGATGAGTATGCTGGGGAGAAGGTCAGAGATGTTTCTCGACTCCGCCACAAGACAGTGCCTTAAACAGGTGGCGGAATAGGTTCTAGCATTGTTGCTCATTGGTGCCATCAGTGTTATCCGTGGTTTTGCGAGGACAGCGCCTTCGCTGTCGATTGACTCGACCACTGAAGCTCCTACGCGGATTCATTCTCGAATCCGAAATGCCGTCTTTGTAGGTTCCTTTACTCTGCTACAAAGCCATGAACCGTGCCGCCGGCATCTGTGAAAAAACCCACGATCTGGCCGGGAGCGTTGATCCCGAGGGCATTGGCACGGATGGCGCCCGGGACGTCGATCGTGAGTGAAGCCGCCCTTGTCCAGGAGAAAACCGTGCCCGTCCCGCTGACATCTACGTAGAAGCCCGAGATCTGGCGGCGAGCATTGATTCCGAAGGCCAGCGGTGAACGCAGCGCCCGGGACATCGATCGTGGTGAAGGTTCCCTTCTCCAGCCGATAGCCATGGACCGTGTCGCTGACATCTGCGCGCTCGCCCACGATCTGGCCGCGAGCATTGATCCCGAAGGCCGTCGGTGCGCGTGGCGCCCGGGACGTCGATCGTGGTGAAGATGCCCTAGTCCAGGAGAAAGCCGTGCTCCGCGTCGCTGACATCGTCGTAGAAACCCACGATCTGGCCGCGATTATTGATCGTGACGGCCAAGGTGGTCGTGGCGCCCGGGACGTCGATCGTGGTGAAGGTGCCCTCGTCCAGCAGAGAAAACCATGCTGGCCGCTGGCGTCTGAGAGAATTCGCCCACGATCTGGCCAACAGTGAGCATTGATCCCCGGCCCCGGTGCCGCGTGGCGCCCCGGGGATCGATCGTGGTGAAGCTGCCCCGTCCAGCAGAAAGCCACGGAACGCGCCCCCGGCATCTGTGAAAATGCCCACGATCTGGCCGTGAGCATTGATCCCGATGGCAGTGGTGGACGTGGCGCCCGGGACGTCGATCGTGGTGAAGGTAAATGCGGATGGCGCCCGGCGAAGTAGTCAGGACAGTGAAGGCGAACGCACCTACAAAGAACGCTCCCGACCAGCATGGAGCAAAGACGTTGGGCGAAACATAGTCATCTTGTCTCATGATTTGACTCCTTTCTGACCGCGAATGGTTGTTTGCCAAACTTACTTTGCTCGGCGTTTGACTCATTGATGAGGTGGTTCGTGTTTTCATGGTTTTCCTTTCAGGTTGTGACATCTCGACCGGCGCGTTCTGTTTTCGCGCCGGCATAAATGTGCTTCTATCTCCTAAAAGCGGAAACCCCGTCTCAAACACCACCACGATTACGCGAATTGTTTTTGACCGGCCGCCATTCATCCGTTCGAGCCGCCTGGCGTCCGCAACCACGGATTACACAGATTACACGATAAGAGAATGGAGGCGACAGGACGGATTACTGCTTCAAGCATTCCGCTTATCGATCCGTGTCATCCGCGTTATCCGCGGCTGCGACGTCAGATCTACTGATTGCTGACGACCAGTGGAAGCGCCAATTTGCTCGCGGCAACGCGCACTCACCTTCTGGATGTGCGCCCCTTGCTCTTTCAGAGTCGCATTGAGGGCCTGAATCGCCTTCTGCTGGTCTGTGTTGGTAGACTGCTGCTGCGCCATTTTCGCTTCCAGCGCTCCCAACCTTCCGGTGCTCTTTGAGGAACTCATTGAGCAACATCGCGTTCACCGCTTCGTAGCGGACGGTGTAAAGCCTTGCCTTCCTCATCCCGCGCCACCAGGTCAGGGTTCACCTTTTCCACTTGCTCGGCCACCAAGCCAAACTGCGGAATGCCATCGGGATCAAGCCAATGCCTGTTGCGGAACGTCACCGGTTGGAGGCGCAGGATCGCCTCGCTCGCCTTATCCATCGGCCTGATCGCGTCCTTGAAGTCGCGTCGAGGAGGTGGACGGTGCCGAGGTGGCCGTTGAATCTACGAATACTGCGACGCCGTCGTGACACCGTGACCTCGGTAGATCCCGGCGATATAGGTGCGTTCGTGCGTTCCGCGTGTAACGCCGATGCGGATCTTCTCGGCCTCGCCTCGCAACCCCATAGTGGCCGATATCGATATTGTTACCGTCCGGTGGTGAGGTTGACACCCGCGGCAAACGCCCAACGCGATGTTGTTGCTCCCGGTTGTAAAGTTGGATCATAGAGCAGCGCATTAAGATCCGGTGGCGGTGTTGTTAAATCCGGTGGTGTTCTTGGCAGAGCGAATAATTGCCGTTCGCCAGTGTTGTCGGATGCCGGCCGTGCTGCTAAAGAGCGCCTTTGGGCACCGTCGGCCGCGTTGTAGCTGCCGGTGGTATTGCCACAGCGCGCCTGAAAACGTCGCCGTTGAGCTAACACCGGTGCCAAACCGGCATTGTTGCCATAGGAGCGCGCTAGCACCAGTGGCGGTGTTGTTGTCGCCACTGGTTGTTAAGGAGCGCAAAAGCATCCAGCGGTGGAAATATACGGTTGTCCGACAGTCGCTGCCGTTAATACCGCTTGCCGCGTTATAGTTCCCGCTTATGCTGAATTCCAGCGCATTTACCAGCGGCCGTGTGTTGAACCTCTGTTCACCCGGTGGTATTGAAGAAGAGCGCATTATTTCCTATCGCTGTAAAGGTTATTGGCCTCGTTGCGTGCCAGAACAGAGCGCGCACGATTGCCGACCGCCGTGTTGATGTCCCCGGTTGTGTTGTAATAGAGTGACATGAAACCGATTGCCGTGTTGTCGGAGTTCGAGCGTGACGGAGCTGAAGCGCATTCCTCACCGAGGAACGTGTTTTCGCTTTTGCCATCACAGCCGATACGCACAAATCGCTTCGCGCCGTCGGAGGGAGCGCCAACGATGCAAGAACGAGCGCGCAACGGGATAAGAAGAAAACCGCGCCGCCGATGGCGACTGGTTGAACGAGTGTCTGGATAGGATCAACTGTTTTTGTGGCGCGCTGACGAGGTGGTTCGCGTTTTCATAATTTTCCTTTCCAGACTGCGATCGGGTTCTCCGGCGCTGTCTTCTTTTTCGCGCCGGCATAAATGTGCTTCTA
>ERZ1370068.2512-contig-1658_pt1 | contig 28790 bp, 42 predicted proteins | sample MGYA00561227_ERZ1370068 | MGnify/ENA primary metagenome ERZ1370068 (study PRJEB38410, sample SAMEA6850437) | metagenome | study: Metagenomic assessment of the ecological functions of the soil: analysis of the soil microbiota associated with the...
CGCAGGAAGCGCTCCGGGGAGTGAGGCGCTGGGCCAATTCGCGTCGGCATACCTCGTCACCGGGGGCCAGCGACGCTCAACGCGTGGCCTCGCTCGCGCTCGCCCGATCTCCCGGGTGCGCTCGCCTCGCCTGGGGGCTGCGGAGTACGCCCACGCCTCTGACTCCCTCGTGCCTCGTCTGGCGCGCAACTCTTTGCCCCAGCACCGGGGCTAGACGTCGTGACTACGAACAGCGAGCGAGTTCGGAGGCACCGTGGCCAAAAGTGCCGAAATGGAGTATGCGAAGAACGTCCTGCGCTGCTTCTTCATCGCGGCGTCCTGCCCGCGAGAGCATGTCGACCAGGCTCGGCCCTGGCGCGGTGAGCGCGGCGTCGGCTCGTCCCACCGGAGCACACCGGTGCGCCGCTGTCGCGGGCATGCTTGACCCGACGGCGAGGGCGCCATCGCCCAGGAGGATTGTCACTCCGGTCACGGTGGTGCGCTCATCGACCCGGTGTATCGGGGGCCCAGAGGAATCCGCACCTGCGCCATCGTGCCCGGCCTCTTCCCCACGGAGGGAGCGTGGAGTCGGCTGATGCCCAAGGAACGCGGCGGCGACGAGGAGCTCGTGAAGACGATCCCGCTGCGCCGCGTGGGCGAGCACATCGAGCTCGCGAACCTTGCGGCCTTCCTCGTGAGCGACGGGGCGGCCTACATCAACGGCGACGCCGTGGTGATCGATGGCGGCAAGATGCAGTCGGGCGGCGGCGGTGCCAGCACGCAGATCGATGCTCGACTGGACCGACGAGCAATGGGAGGCGATCCGGCCGAAGAAGAAGTGAGTATCGTGATGTTCGGGCGCTTCTAACTTCTAATTGCGCGCCTGATCGATTGAGGCGGCTGTCCGTAGATGCGGATGAATGCCCGCCTCATGTTTTCGGCGTCACCGAAGCCGACCGCGTCCGCGATGCGTTCGACAGGTTCGGCAGTCGTCTCTATGCGGCCTCGGGCCAGATCGGCGCGGAGCCGTTCCACCACACGCGCGGGTGTGGTGCCAGTCTGTGCCCGGAATGCGCGGCTGAACTGGCGCAGGCTCATGCCAACCGCCTCCGCCAAACGCTCGACGGTGAGCGCCTCGGCGATGTGATCACGAGCATGGCCAATGGCAGCGGCAATCCGGTCATTCTCTGGCGCCAGATCGACGGAAGCTGCGAATTGGGATTGTCCGCCATAGCGGCGATGGTAGACAACGAGGTGCTGTGCCACGCCTTTGGCGATGGCAAAACCAAGGTCCTCCTCGATCAAAGCCAGCGCGAGATCGATGCCGGCCGTGATGCCAGCTGACGTCCATACGTTGCCGTCCCGACAGAAGATGCGATCTGCCTCAACCCGGATGGATGGGTACTCTCGCTGAAGGCGCGCTGCATATCGCCAGTGCGTCGTCGCTCGACGCCCGTCCAACAATCCAGCCGCCGCGAGGGCGAATGCACCGGTGCAGACGCTCACAACGCGCCGGCATCGGCGCGATGTCTCCACAATACGGCTCAGCGTGCCCGCGGATAAGAGCGGATCGATCCGTCCGCCGGTGACGACGAGCGTATCGAGCACGGCATCATCGAGCGACGCACCAGTAATAGCCACGCCAAGGCTGCTTGTCACGGCACCCTTATCAGCCGCAAGGACATGGAGTCGATAGGCGGGACTTTCGAGGCGGTCATTTGCCGCTTCGAAGGCGCCGGCCGGACCGGCGAGGTCGAGCATCTGAAAGCCTGGGGCAACGTAAAAGCCCACTGTCCTCATGGCCGAATGATAGGGAAGTACGGCCTTGCGGTCAAGTAGTCCCGGCCTTAGCTTGTCCCCAAGGAGGATCGGCGATGTCACAGCCAATCAGCGTAGTAGTGCCGGTGTACGAGGGCGTGACCCAGCTCGACTTCACTGGGCCGCACCAGTTTCTCTCGCGTACACCCGACCTGCATGTCCGGGTGGCTTCGCTGGGAGGTGAACCGGTTACGGCGGACCGCCTCACCTTTTCGAACCTGGACGACCTGGCTGCGATCGAGTCGTGCGACGTGCTCCTGGTGCCAGGCGGCGGTGGCTGCCTCGCTGCGATCGAGAATGACCTCTTCGTCAAAGAGATCGCCCGGCTCGGAGCAACCGCGCGCTATCTGACTTCGGTGTGCACCGGGTCGCTCATTTTGGGCGCTGCCGGCTTTCTCCGCGGCCGCCGTGCGGCCTGCCACTGGGCATGGCGGGAGTTGCTTCCTGTCTTCGGTGCCATCGTGGATGAGGGCCGCATCGTCAGGGACGGCAACATCCTGTCCGGGGGCGGCGTCACGGCAGGCATCGATTTCGTGCTGGCCCTTATCGCGGAGCTGCGCGGGCCGCGCGCGGCGGAAATGGTCCAACTCGGCTTGGAATATGCTCCTGAACCGCCCTTCAACTCCGGCCGCCCAGATACGGCGCCGGCAGAAGTACTGGAGGCGGTGAACGCGCGCACGGCAACGAGCCGCGCTCAACGTCGTGTGCGTCTCGACGCCTGGGCCGCCGCTCATTGCGCTGGTCACCATGCCTGAGGTCCCAAGCATCCCCGACCATGGAGCGAGATATGAGTGGAAGCGAAAGGCCTAGCTTCAGCGGTGCGCTGGCCGTCGGCCGGAAGTTGGATCTGCCTCTACCCGACAGTCCCGCCGTTCGGGACGCCTACGCCCACGCAGAAGCGGAATCGCAGCCTTGGCTTTTCAACCATGTGATGCGCTCGTGGCTCTATAGCGCGAAGCTGGCACAGAGTCGCGGGCTTGCTCCGGATGCCGAACTGGTCGCGGTGGCGGTGCTTCTGCACGATCTCGGCCTTGCGCGCGGTGGCGCTCCCGATCGTCGCTTCGAGGTTGTGGGAGCGGACATCGGCCGCGCCTTTGCCCTTTCGCATGATATGGGGGAGCGCCGTGCAGAAGTAGTTTGGGACTCGATCGCGCTCCACACCACTCCGTCGATTGCGCAGCATAAGGGCGCCGACGTGGCCTGCTGTCAGAACGGCATCGCGTGTGACTACGGCGGACTCGGTTACCAGGAGCTGAGTGATGACATCAAGAAAGTCATCCTGTCAGCCTATCCTCGTCTTGACATGAAGAACATGCTGACGACGTGCCTTTGCGGCATAGCCAAAAATCATCCGAGTACAACAAGGGACAATTTCATCGCAGACTTCGGCATCAAATACATTCCAGGATATACGCGCGTGTCCTCGGTTGACTTGCTACATCAAGCCCCCTTTGCCGAGTAGGCAATCAAGACGTTGGCGAGAAGCAACGTTGACGGAGCGTCGAGACCGGTGGCTCGCCGAGCACATCCAACGGAGCTCGATCCCATGACGGATACAAAAAGAGAAGCACCCGCATCGCTGGAGAAGCGGGCAGCCGCACTGGAAATCGTGCTCAGGCGGAAGGCCGACATGCCGAAAAACTTTGTTGCCGAGTTCACTGAGCATGCCGACGATGCCTGGATTACCGCGAACGGCGCCCAGATGGTGGCTCGCGCATGGACTGACCCCGAATATCGCGCGCGCATGCTTGTTGACGGCACGGCGGCAGCCCGCGAGCTAGGATTTGAGTTTCCGGAGCACCATCGAAACCTTGTTGTACTCGAGAACACGGCCACCGTTCACAACGTGATCGTGTGCACTCTGTGCTCTTGCACGGCTTATACAATCATCGGGGCGGCGCCGGATTGGTACAAAGACCTGGACTATCGGGCGCGGGTCGTTCGCGAGTCCCGCACGGTGCTGCGCGAGATGGGACTCGACCTACCAGCGACTACTGAGATCCGGGTTTGGGATACGACGGCAGACACTCGCTACATGGTCTTGCCGATGCAGCCACCCGCGACGATTGGCTGGCCCGTGCAAAGTTGGCAACAATTGTGACGCAAGACTCGATGATTGGTGTTACGCGCCTCGAACAGGTGAAAGGCTGAGATCATGGACGGCCTGCACGACCTAGGCGGCAAGCAGGGCTTTGGTCGAGTGAAGTATCCGTCGGCTCCCCACAATGAGAGTTGGAGGCCGCTCGTTCGAGCGCTGCACGCATTCGCCATTGAGACGCCACATCTACAACATGGATGAGTTTCGCCATGCCATAGAGCGCATGACGCCGCGACATTACATCAGCGCACCCTATTTCGAGCGCCACCTGACCGCGATAGCCACATTGCTTATAGAGAAGGGAATCGCAACGCGGGAGGAACTCGAGTCGCTGGTCGATGGAGAGTTCCCATTGTCGGGTCCGTTGGGACCCGGCCGACTTCCTTTGGCTCCCCAATCCTTTGCAATCGGCGAGACAGTGCGCGTCAAGAACGAGTTTGTTTCCGGTCACGTTCGGGTACCCGCTTACATTCGCGGAAAGACGGGCACGATCGTGCACGTCTCGACACCAACCCCGTTTCCCGACGCAGCCGGACACAACATGCAGGCTGAGATGGAGCCAACTTACGATGTCCGCTTCCGCGCAAGCGATCTTTGGCCTGATACTTCTGACGAGGCGTTGAATCATGTAGCCGTATTTCAAAGCTATTTGGAGAAAGTCGAAAGTGCGTAACGAACTCATCGTTCAAAACGTTCGTCCGATGATCGAAAGCACACTCTCCTCGAGGCCCCGAACGGTTACGCACGCATGATGAGCGGCGCTGCTCGCTTCCGGATGGTGCTGGTCACGGGGCAGTAAAGGTGACCGCTACCTTGGACTCCCTACGCAGGAGAGAGACCCTTCGCAACGCTCGCCCTATATCAACGAGTGGATCGCACGGGCACGGTGCTTGAGTCCCGACCGCGGCGGTCGATGTTGCGATGCCGCCGTTGACTCATTGGAGGACGCGATGAAGAGACTCGTCGAACTCGTCGTTACCGCGGCGATGCTCACGATTCCGGCGGCAGCCTCAGCGCAAACACTCACTGAGGCGCAAGCGCGGGCAGCCATCGCTCCGTGGTATCAGCTGTTCAACCAACCGGTTCAGGGCGACATGAAGACGCTGCAGGAGCAAATTCTGACGGCCGACTACGAGTCGTGCTGGGGCTATCTGCCCGGCGAGTGCTGGGGTCGTGAGACATCGATCAAGGTTGTCGGAGGCTTTGCCAAGTCGATCCCGGACATGAAATTCGACATCAAGGAAATCCTTGTCGCGGGCGATCGGGTCGTCGTACGCGGCGAGGTCACCGGAACACCGGCGGGCGATCTCTTCGGTGTGCCCCATACGGGCAAGAGCTTTCGGATCATGGCCATCGACATTCAAACCATTCGAGACGGTAAGATCGCTCGGACGTACCATCTGGAAAACTGGCTCAGTGCCTTGCGGCAGCTGCGCGACAAGTAGCGCGTCCCCGGCGCCTGCGCTTCCCTGCTCCAGACCCTGGTCGGCTGCGGGTTTTCGCATCGGGAGCCCCACGCTGTTCATGGCCTCGCGGTTGTTCGGCCGGCCCGAGCTCTATCTTCCTTCGGGGCCCATTCTGTACTAAAAGACTCTTCGTGGCCCTCCCCGACGCGCGCGATCTCACCCGCCGGCAGTGCTTTGCCGGTCTCATCGCCGTGCTGGGAGGTCTCGCCACCAGCGGCTGCGCGGCCGTGTCGCCGCGCGAGGAGCAGCGAATCGGCCGCGCGGAGGCCGAGGAGGTCGAGCAGACCGTCGGCCTCGTGCGCGACCCGCGGCTTGCCGGGTACATCGAGGCCATCGGCCGGCGCCTCATCCAGGCGGCGGGCCGCGCGGACATCGCCTGGCAGTGGAACGTGGCCGACGAGCCCGCGCCCAATGCCTTCGCCGTGCCCGGCGGCTGGGTCGTACGTGACGCGCGGCCTGCTGGCGCTGGCCAATCGCGAGGACGAAGTCGCGGGCGTCCTCGGCCACGAGATGGCCCACGTCATGGAGCGCCACTCGGTGCGGCAGGCCGGTGCGGCGACGCCTGCTGGCCGTGCTCTTCGGCGTGCCCAGTGGCATCCTGGGCATGGTCAGCCCGACGCTCGGAGGCATTGTCGGTGGGACCGGCCGTCTGGTCGCGGGCTTGGCGCTTGCGCCGTACAGCCGCGAGCAGGAGCGCGAAGGCGGACCGGATCGGGGTCGCCCTCGCGGCGCGCGCGGGCTGGGACCCCGGCGCACTCGGTGAGTTCCTCGGCGTACTCGAGCGTGCCGAGGCGCTGTCGGGACCCGCCACCCCGGGACACCAGAGCTTCTTCGCCACCCATCCGTCGACACCCGAGCGCATGGCTACCATCGAGGCGCTGGCCCGATCGGCGCCCCGCGCCTCCGAGGCGCCGATGGCTGCGAGCCGCCCCGCATTCCTGGGCCGTATCGAAGGCCTCGTGATAGGCGACAACGCCGCCCACGGCGTCTTCGTCGGCCCCCTCTTTCTCCACGCCGATCTCGACCTGGCGCTCCGAGATGCCCGCGGGCGGCTGGAAGACCGCCAACAATCCCAGCGCGGCTGGCGCCGTCGCGCCGGAGCAGGCGGCGGCCGTCCTGCTCCAGGTGGTCGGCAGCGGGAGTGAGCCGGCCGACGGTGCGCGAGCTGACGGTCTGACCGAGGCCCAGATCGCGAAACTCCGGCGATTTCAGATCTCGGGATTGCCGGCGGCCGACCTCGCCGCGACCACCCGCGACCGCATGTACGTCGATTTGACCTGGATCGCCCACCGCGGGCGCATCTTCCGCGTGACCGGCCTGTGCGCGACGAGACCGACCGGGCACGCTATCGCCCGATCTTCGAGCGGACCGCTGCGACCTTCCGTCCCGCTCAGGCCGGAGGACCGGACCCGGATCGTCGAGAGCCGCCTCCGCATCCGTTCGGCGCGTGCCGGGAGACCGTGGCGGAGGTCGTGTCCCGAGGCGGCGCCACGTGGACCGCTCCCTGGCCGCGGTCGCCAACGGGGTGTCGCTCGACCGGAAGCTGGAGGCGGGCTGGCCGGTGAAGGTCTCCGTCACCGAACGCTATCGGCCAACGCCCGTCCTCCCACCGGCCTCGCGGTAGCGCCGCGGCGGCTAGTACTGGCAACCCTCCCTCACTGCCGAGCCTTCGCCGGCTCGTAGCCGAGGGCGCGATTGAGCCAGCGCACCAGGGGCACGAGCAGCTCGAAGTCGCGACACAGGCGATCGACCAAGCGCGGGCTCGTGACCACGCTCGGCTCGATCGAGGCCGAAGCGGTGAACGACTGGAGCTTCAGCCACTCGGCCGCGGGATGGTCGGACGGGAACTCCCTCGGAACCCGGCGGAGCTTCGCGTCCTCGCTCAGGCCATCGAACCGTCGCCGGAATCCCGGTGCGCTCGTGAGCCGCCCCAGAGCGGCAGGCTGGGCAGCGATCACCTCCCCGGATGCGCTGAAGCGCGGGCCGGGCGGGCATCCAGATGCCGCCAGCCATGAAGCAGGTGGTGGCGTCGATGTGAAAGTAGAATCCCGCTCCCCCACCCTCGCCGGCGGTGCCCACCTTGCGTCCGGCATCACGATGGTAGAGCCAGGCGCCGGCGTTGGTCTTGTATGGAGCCTTGTCCTTCGAAAAGCGGATGTCGCGGTGAATCCGAAACACCGACCGCTTGGGGTCGCCGACGATTTCGGGCGCGATGGAGCCCAGCCTGGCGTCGAGCGTCTCGACGAGCAGGCGCATCGGCTCCCTGACCTCCCGCTCATACACGTCGCGGTTGGCCTCGAACCAGGCCTTCTCGTTGTTCCTCCCCAGATCTCGCAAGAACCGGAACGCCGCGGGCCGAAACCCTCCGAAGCCCGCCATCGACAATCTCAGGGCTTCCGCCCGAGCTTGACAGCGCGCACGAACGCGCTCATGAACTTGCCGTCGACCTGCGGCGCGATCGATTCGGGAGGATAGGCAACATGAACGCCCTCTGGCGGCAGGCGCCCCTGGCTTGGGTCCCGTCACCGTGCTTAGGTCCCGTCCCCGTGACATAACCTGCCGGACTCAGACGCGGAACGCCGCAAGAGCCGACGGCACAGCACCCGCCGACCATAGCGTGATGGCAGGGACGCGATCAAGGGTCCGCGGGCCGGCGCCGCCCCCGACGAGCGGCTGCGCTCACTTCCCGTAGAGCCAGTGGGGAAACCACAGGGCGACCCCGGGAATAGCATCACCAGCAGCAGGCCGATCAGCTGGAGCACCATGAACTCCGCCATGCCCCAGTGGATGTCGGTGAGCTTCAAGTCCGGCGCCACCGCCTTGAGGTAGTATGCCGCCGTCGCCACGGGCGGTGACAGGAACGTCGTCTGGAAATTTACGGCGATCAGAACCGCGAACCAGAGGGGATCGTACCCCAGGGCCATGATCGACGGCTGGAACAAGGGCACGAACACGAAGACGATCGTCGGCCACTCGAACGGCCAGCCGAGCAGGAAGATCAGGAGCATGACGACCAGCAGCGTGCCCATGGGGGCAGCGGCAGCCCGACGAGGGTCTCGGTCATCAGCGTGGCGGAGCCAAGGCGCGCGAAGATCGCGCCGAAAATGTTGGAGGCGACGGCCAGGAGGAACATCATGCTCGACTGCTGGGCGGTCAGGATGACCGCGGTCTTGAGCCGTCTCCAGGAAAGCGTCCGGTAGAGGGCGGTCATGATGACCGTGCCCACGACCCCCACTCCGGCCGCCTCGGTCGGCGTGGCCATGCCGGCCAGGATCGGCCCGAGCGTTACCGCGGTCAGGACGACGTGGGGGAGCATCCCAAGGATCAGCTCGACGGCGAGCGTCCGCAGCGGGACCGCGCGCTCCGCGGGTGGCAGCGGCGGCCCCAGGCGCGGATTGATCAGGCAGCGGATGAGCGTCCAACCGATGAAGAGCCCCGCCAGCAGGAAACCCGGGCCGAACGAGGCTGCATAGAGATCGATCACCGAGACGCCCATCATCGGCCCCATCACCACCAGCATCACGCTGGGCGGGATCAGGATGCCGAGACTGCCGCCGGCGGTGATGGACCCGGCCGAGAGCCGCGGGTCATATCCCGCCCTGAGCATGGCCGGCGCCGCCATGATGCCGACGACCGCGACCGTTGCGCCCACGGTGCCGGCGGCAATTCCGAAGATGGTGGCGGTGACGAGCACCGCGACATAGAGCGAGCCCGGCACGGGCCCAGCAGCAGGCGGAGCGCGTGGAACAGCCGCTCCATGAGACCGCCCTCCTCCAGGAGGTAGCCCATGAAGATGAACAGGGGCACCGCGACGAGGACCTGCTCCTTGATGAGTCCGATGGTGTGGAATACGGCCAGATAGAAGACCATGTCGCCAAACGCGAAGGTAGCCCAACGCGAGAGAGAGGAACATCAGCGTGAAGGCGATGGGGAATCCGGCAAAGATCGCGACGAAGAAGACGCCGAACAGGACGAAGCCGAGCAGCTCCTGGCTCACTGGGCGCGCCCCGGATCGCCCGCCCGCATCGGATCAGCTCGGAGACGCCCTGGAGCAGCAGGAGGAAAGCGGTCAGCGGGATCACGGCCTTGAGCGGATACATCGGCCACGGCACGCTCCAGATCCGGAGGGCCGTACGCTCGCCGATCTCCCAGGCGAACCACGCCTCGACGGCTCCTGCGTACAGGAAGAACGCCATGCCGGGGAAGAAGAAGAGCAGGTAGGCGATCGCATCGATCGTGCCCCGTGTCCTCGCCGACCAGCGCTCGTAGAACACGTCGGTGCGGATGTGCCCCCCTTGAGCAGGGTGTAGGCCGCCGCGAGCATGAACTGGGCACCATAGGTCATGTAGCCGACTTCGTAGGTCCATTTGGTCGGGGCGTTGAAGACGTGGCGGGCGGCCACCTCGTACGCCACCGCGAAGGTCATCGGCACGATGAGCCAGCCGGCGAGCCAACCGGCGGCTGTGCTCACGCCGTCAATAGCGCTGACCACTCGGTCCATCGCGCCGACCGCGGGGGCGGCGCCGCGCTGCAGGGGGCGCTCATGCCCATCTACGGGAAGATGAGAGCAGCGCTCGGGGCTCGCGCGGCACGCGGCGTCACGCGCGCAGCTTGAAGCGCCGGACACGGGTGGTCCTCTCTCCCATTTGCTGCCCCCTGATACAGGCCGGGCAATGAGGTTGTCAACAACAGAAGGTAGCGCGGCCCTCAGAGGCGCCGGGCGAGGCGAGTTCCGACCTTGTGCGAGGCCATTCAGCGAGCCTGCCTCCACGCCGAGCGACGAGGATGCGTCCGCGTTGGGCTCCGACGTCGAATCGGCGCTGGGTCCGCCTCATCGACGTCGCACCGCGGGCCGCAGAGGCGGTAGGAAACCACGGACGGGGACCCGGACAGAAACTCGGAGAGGATAGGCAACATGAACGCCCTCCGGCGGCGGGCGCCCGCCGCTTGGGTCCCGTCCCGTGCTTGGGTCCCGTCCCCGTGACATAACCTGCCGGACTCAGACGCTGGCACGCCGCAGGAGCCGACGGGCCAGGTCCTCCCACAAATCGATCCTGGGATGGGACGACAGCCGGACGGGTCAGGGGCCGACGCGTCGCGACTCTGGCGGACGCGGGTGGAGCCGTCAAGGCCGCCCCGGCCGCTGGGTGAGGGCGACGCTAGCCGGCGGCGAGCGGGCGGGGGCCGCGCAGTCCTTGATGCCGAGCTCTGCCAGCTTCTTCTTGCCCGCCGCGGTCACGGCGAGCGCGCGGCTGTCGGGCACCCGTGACACCCAGCGCCGATCGAGGAAGGTCTGCGCGAGCGCCGCGCCGATCGCGCCGGAGATGGTAGCGGCGCTCCGTCCAGTCGATGCAGCCTCGGCAGTAGTGCCGCTTGGCGCCGCGCGCCCGCGCGAGGTCGACGCTGAGTCCCACCGATGAAGCCGCTCGCCCGACGCCGGTGATCTCGCCGCCGCCGTCGGCGAGGACGACGTAGTCGCGGTGCCGCATCATGTCGCAGAGCGAGACACCGAGACGGCCGGCCATGTGGTCGTAGCACATGCGCGCCTCGCGGAGCGCCGGATCGACACGGTGGTTCGGCGGCCAGCCTCGGCCGCGACGCCGGGCGCCACCGTCATCGAGCCCCTCGATGGCGTGGGCAACCTCCGCGGAGCTTCAGCCGGTAATAGTGGCAGCGTCCCTGCTTCTCCATCGCCAGCAGATCGCCGCCGACCAGGCGCGGAGAGGTGGCTGCTCGCCGTCGGGGCGGTCACCCCGGCGAAGTAGGCCAGCTCCTTCGCGGTGAGCGCGCGACCCGCTGAGCAGCGCGGTGAGGATGCGCGTGCGCGCGGGCTCGCCGAGGAGCGCCGCCACGCCGGACAGCATATCGGTGTCACGCCATGCCTACACCACTGGGCACGCGCGCCGCACTCGCGGCAAGTCAGAGACCGTTCGACGTGGATCGAAGCGTTCCCGCGTGGACGTGCGCGCCTCGCGGGCGCGACACTAACGGCAAGGAGGACATCATGCTCACACTCAGCATTCGCTACACGCTGGACGCCACTCAAGCTGGCCGACTTCGAGGCCTACGCGCGCGGCGTGGCCGGGCCCATCGAGCGGTGCGGCGGCAAGGTCGCCGGGTACTACGCGCCGACGCAGTTCGCCGGACGCCACCAACGTCGGGCGCTGGCTCTCATCGACTTCCCGAGCCTCGGCGCCTACGAGCGATATCGGGAGGCTGTCGCCGCCGACCCGAGCACACAAGAGGTGGCGAAGCGGGCCGCCCAGTCGGCCTGCATCCGTCGTCGAGACCGCGCCGTTCATCCAGCGCGTGTCGTAGCCACCGGCCGCGTTCGTGGTTGACCTCTCCCCGGCGCTGGGGCACGATCGGCCCGCCGCGCCAGGGAAGGTCACCATGACAACGAAGGCGTCACGCAAGGCCAAGCCCCTCACGGGCCCACGCCCCTGGAGGATCGTCGGGCGCGTCCTCGGCTCTTTCCTGCATCGCGGTGGGCATCATGGTCTCCGCCGCGCTCATCGATCCTGCCGAGCTGGCGGTGGGTGATGCGCGCGCGCTCGTGGGGTGGGACATCGGCGTCGCGCTCTATGTCATCCACTGGCCCTCGAGATGATGGCCCGGTCCGACGTGCACGCAGATCCGCGGCCGCGCACCCAGCCAGGATGAGGGCGCGATCGGCATCCTCATCCTCACCGTCGCGGCGGCGCTCGCCAGCCTGCTCGCCATCATCTTCCTGCTCGGAAAGGCGGGCAGCGGAGACGCGCCCAAGCAGGCGCAGGAGAGCTTATCCTCGCGACGATCACCATCGTGCTGTCGTGGGCCTTCATCCACACGATCTTCTCGCTGCACTATGCCCACGAGTTCTACGGCGAGAGCGGGGCCGTGGGAGGGCTCGCCTTCCCCGGCGGCGAGACGGAGCCGGACTACTGGGACTTCGTCTACTTCTCGTTCGTCATCGGGATGACGTCGCAGGTCTCCGACGTGGGGATCACGAACAGGGAAATCCGCCGCACCGCCGCCGCTCACGGCGTCGTGTCGTTCTTCTTCAATGCCGCGCTGCTCGCCCTCACCGTGAACATCGCCGCGAGCGCGCTCTAGCGCTCAGCGCCCGGTCAGGCTCGGCGGGACGAGCGGTTGATGCTACGTCCGGGTCTGGCCGGGCCAGAGCTGGAAGCGGTCCAGCGCCAGTCGCGATACCGGTTGAAATACAGGCGGCCTCGGGATCGATCCCCGCCGCCAGTAGCTCCGGCAGGTCCCACCGAGGTGTACCCGCGATCACGACGAGGGGCCGGGAAGCGGTCACGTGCCAGATGAGGGCGGTATCCCCGAAGCGGACCGGCCGGAGCGGCACAGTGGCGGGGCACTCGAGGTCGCCGACATGAGCGCTGCGCTCGCCCGAGGTCAGGACGATGAGGCGGGTCGGCCCGAGCGCGGTGAGCGCCACGACATCGATGGCGTTGCCGCCGATCTCGACGAAACTCGGGTCACCACGCCCAGGCGAGGAAGCCCCGTAACGGCCTCGTTCGGGCCGACGTGACGGTGACCATGTGTACGATCCGCGTCCGCGGCGACGAGGTCGACGGTGCCGTCGCCCCAACTCGAGGCGCCTCCACCGCCTGCTGCGGGTTCATGCCGAAGACGGAGGATAGGCAACATGAACGCCCTCCGGCGGCGGGCGCCCCTGGCTTGGGTCCCGTCCCCGTGCTTGGGTCCCGTCCCCGTGACATAACCTGCCAGACCCGGACGCTGGACCGCCCCAGGAGCCGACGGCACAGCGCACGTTAGCGACCTGCATCGGCTGCGGCGCCCTGCGTGGCCGCGTGCCCCAACGGCTCGGCGGCGCTGTTCGTGGGCGCCAAGGGTGGGCCATCTCGGCCGCCTGCCCCGGGGCCAGCCCGAGCGCGCGCCGCGGCCGCGCGCTGGTGGCCGCGGCGGACCGCGAGGCTTCGGCGCCTGCTCGAGCCACGGCGAATGCGAGGCGGTGTGCCCCCAGGGCATCAGGCTCGACGTGATCGCCCGCATGAACCGCGACCACCTGCGCCGCGCTCGCGTGCTGAGCTATTTCTCGAGCCGCTCGGTCCTCGTCGAACATCGCGCGGAGCTTTTCCGCCATCACCCGGCGCCCGATGCCCCGCTTCACGGACCCGCCCATGCCGGCGACCTGGTCGGTGAAGGCGTGGGCCGCGTAGACCGCGATGGTCCCGCCTGCACGGGCAGGAATCCCCCAGGGCCTGCTCCCCGTTGTAGCCCGTGCTCACGTAGTACTGGCGCTGAACGAAGCCCGGACGTCGCCCTCGGCCACCGTCACGACGTGGACGAGCACGTAGGTCGGCGTGCCGCTGACGTCAGTACGTCTGCCCAGAAGAAGCGCTCGCTCGCGTTTGGGACCGTCGCCTTGGGATAGCCGAGGACCATCGCGTGGAAGGTGGGCATGTATTTCTTCAGCACCTTGGCGGCCTCCGGTGGCCTTGCGGAGCTCGGCGGCGGCATCCGCGGTCTTCCCGCCGCGATCGTAGGGCGCGATGCCCGCGAGGCCGCCGGCGCGGTAGGCGCAGTAGCGCGCGAGGAGGATCTCGTTGAGCTTGCCTGCACGACGTTCTGGTCGCTGCTCCCGGGAGGGCGTTGAGGGGCGGTGATCTCGCTCGCGGAGAGGTTCAGCGCGGCGCCGGGCCAGCCTTCACGAATGACTGCGCCTCGGCGCTGGAGACCTTCAGCCCGGCCATGTCCGTCGGGCTGCCGTCGCCGCGCAGCGGCTCCGTGAGCCTTGATCTGCGAGTCGCCGGTGGTCAGCTCGCCCGCCACGAGCTGCTTGGCGACGTGTCGGGCGTTGTCTTGACCATGAAGACGATCGAGTTCGAGACGTCGCGATCCGACACCTCCGAGATGGTGGCCGAGACGTATTCGCCCTTGAGGACGCGCTGCTTGTCGGCCTCCGACACGCCCATGTCGGTGAGCACGGCCTCCGCGGTGGGCTGGGCCTGGGCGATGGACGCGAGCCCGAGCAGGCCCGTCGCCACCAGCGTCGAAAGCGCGCCACGTGATTGCGCATGAGGTATCCCTCCCCGCCACAGGATAGGCCCCATGGTAGAGTCCGCCACATGAGCGCCCAAGGACTCTTCCTGGTGCGGATGGACGTGGCCCACGACCACGAGGCGACCTTCAACGAGGTGTACGACACGGAGCACGTGCCGAACCTGGCGCCAGTGCCCGGCGTGCAGCGGGCCAGCCGGTTCCAGCAACCCTCGCCGACGGAGCCGCGCTATCTCGCCGCCTACGAGCTCGACTCGCCGAGCGTGATCGAGAGCGCGGCCTTCAAGACGGCAGGGGAGCTGGGGCGCTGGCCGACCGCGATCCGCCCGCACACTATGAACCGTCACCTCGCGCATCTACGAGTGGGTCGGCGGCGCCAGGCGCGCTTACCGGCAAGACGCCGTACGCTGTTCTGGGTGATGATGGACATCGAGCCGCACCGTGAGGCGCTCTTCAACGACCTTTACGACAACGAGCACCTGCCGCTCCTGATCAAGCTGCCGGGCGCGGTGAACGCGGTGCGCTACCGCACCAGACGCCGCCGGCGAGCCGACGCTACCTCTGCGCCTATGAGGTGGAGAACACCGACGCTGCCGATGTCCAAGCTCTGGAACGACACCTCGGACATCGGACGCTGGAAGCCCGAGGTGCGGCCCTACACGCTACAACAAGCGCTACATCGTCAGCGAGCGCCTGGGCTGAAGCGCCGATCCCCGCTGATCGCCGCCGCCGGCGCAGCCTAGCTCAACGCACTCCGACGTGCTGCCCCAAGAGGCTGTTCGCGTAACTAGCCACGCAGTGTGGCACTATCAAGACCTTGCAACTGAGACTCGGAATCCCCAGACGATGATCGTCGGCCTCCTGCTGCTGCTCTTCTTGCCCGCGGTCGCGCTCGCGGACGAGACCGTGGCGCCGAAGACCGTGCTGGTGCTCTTCGAGGAAACCCGGGCTCTGACCGCGGTGGCCGAGACGGACGACGCGATCCGCTCGACGCTCCAGGCGGGCTCCAAGCTGCCGATCCGGCTCTACACGGAATACCTCGGCTTGTCGTGGTTCCCCGAGGAGGCACGCGAGCTCGCGCTTCGCGACCTTCTGCAGAAGACCTATGCGGCCAGACGACCGGATGTCGTCATCGTCTGGGGCAGCGGCGGCCTCCAGCTTCGTGCTCGAGCATCGTGCGGCGATGTTCGAGGGGTTCCGATCGTGTTCTGCTCGGTCGATCCGGCCCTGCTGCCCCAGCTCGACGCGGGTTCGGCCGTCACCGGTGTCTCCCGGCGCATCGACTGGACGTCGTCGCTCGACCTGATCCGGCGCTTGCACCCCGAGACCCGGGAAGTTGCTATCGTCACGGGCAGCGGCGCCCTCGATGTAAGGTGGGAGGCCGAGGCGCGTCGGGTCCTCGCCGGCTACCCGGGCGGGGCGACGGTGACGTATCTGGCCCGCCAGCCGATGCCCCAGCTCCTGAAGGCCGTCGAATCCCTCTCCCACGGCACGGTCATTCTGTATGGCGCCATCCTCCGAGACGGCGCTGACCGACCATATCTGCCGCATGAGGCGCTCGATCTGCTGTCGAAAGTTTCCCGCGTGCCGATCTACGCGGTGACGCCGAACATGCTCGGTCGCGGCGCCGTCGGCGGCCGCTTCCTCGACTTCGCCTCGCACGGTGTCACGGCGGCGCAGCTGGCGCTCCGGATCCTCGGAGGTGAGCGGCTCGGGCCCGCCGACATCGTGGAGGCGGCCAATCCGTACCTGTTCGACTGGCGTCAGCTGCGTCGGTGGGGCATCGACGAGAGCCGGCTGCCCGCCGGCAGCGTCGTCCGGTTCCGCGAAGCGTCGGTCTGGGATCTCTACAAGAGCCACATCATCGCGGCAGTGGTCCTGATCGCGACGCAGAGCGCGCTCATCGCCATGCTGCTGGTGCAGCGGGCGCGGCGCCAGCGCGCGGAGGATCAGGCTGCGCGCGCGCCGCGAAGAGCTCGCCCACGCGCAGCGCGTGGCGACCCTGGGAGAGCTCTCGGCATCGCTCGCCCACGAGATCACCCAGCCCTTGACCGCGATCGCGGCGAACGCGCAAGCGGCGCGCCGCATGCTGGCCACGTCGGCCGCCGGTGACGAGCTGAACGAGGCGCTCGGCGACATCGCGGGAGATGCCGAGCGGGCCGGGTCGATCGTGCGGCGGGTACGCGCCATGGTCCGCAAGCAGCCAGGCGAGCGCCAGCCCGTCGACATCAATGCGACGGTCACCGGGGTGACGACGATCTTGCGCCGAGACATCATGCAGGCCGACATCTCTTTGCAGCTCCGCCTGGCCGAGGACCTGCCTCGGGTGCTCGGGGATGCGGTCCAGCTCCAGCAGGTCGTGCTCAACCTGCTCGTCAACGCGTGCCAGGCCATGGCCGACGTCGCGGACGGACCACGTGTGCTCCGCATCGAGACGGCGGAGCCGAAGCCGGGAGCATCGAGATCACCGTTGCCGATACCGGCGCCGGCGTGGCCGGACCGCAGCTCGAGCGCATGTTCGAGCCCTTCGTCTCGAGCAAGGCCGAGGGGCTCGGCATGGGGTTGTCCATCAATCGGTCCATCGTCGAAGCGCACGGGGGACACATCGTGGCGACGCGCAACCGCGATCGCGGTCTGACCTTGCGCGTCACGCTCCCCACGGCGAGGAACGGGCACGCCAGCCCGGGCGGCCCTTCGAGCCTGGCTGGACCCGAGGAGGTCGGACGCCGGAGCAGCAGCGTGCCAGCAGCTGACGACGCGTGATGACCTTCTGATCACGGCGGCACCGGCGCCTTCGTGGCGACGATGGCGCGCTCGGCGACCCAGGGGCAGCTCATGCTGTTCTTCGTCAGCCCGCCGCTTATGGCGCTCTCCGGCGGCCGTTGCACCATCGCGACTTGCCACGCGCGATCACGATGTTGGGGTCGTTCGCGGACCCGAACAGCTGGAGCTCAGAGGTCGACGACGATCAGCCTGTACCCCAAGTCGAGCTCGTCGAGGTCCAGAAGGTCTCGATGATCGGCCGCCCAGCGCCCGCTCTCGATGTCGGCGCAGAGCCGCTCGAGACCCTGGTCGCGCTCCTGTGCGGGCATCTCGGCGTACGTGGAGATCGCAGCACGCACCCGCGGGTCGAGGTAGGCTTCGGGTCGTCGCCAGAAAGCTCCGTGAAACCCGTCCCGACAGTCGCACGGGATCAGGACGGGGAGGACCTGGCAGGGTCCAAGGACGGACCGGATCTCCGCCACGGCCACGGCTCGAGGCCGATCCAGATCGCGAATGCACGCGCAGGTACTCGCGGATGAGCCAGAACGACTCCCACGCGTCCTGGTCCCAGGTGAAGAGGACCACGCGCTTCCTGGCGATCCGACGCATCTCGGCGAGCCCGCGGCGCGGGTCAGTCCAGTGGTGAACCGTCAGGATCGCCAGCGCGGCGTCCACGCAGTCCGTGCGCGAGCGGGAGGGCTTCGGCGACTGCCTGGATCACGGGCGGCGCACCAGGGGCACGCTGGCGGATCATCACCGCCGAGGGTTCGACGGCGACGACCCGGAGATGCGGCCCCGGGGCTCGTAGGAGCCAGCGCCCGCCCCGACGTTCGCCACGGACCCGGCATCTCCGAGGGCGTTCACGATCCGGGCCTCGATGCGCGGATCGGCTCGCCGCGTGATCGAGTACCCGACTCCGATCCTGTCGTAGCTGGCGCTCATCGCTCCCCGTCGACCCTTAGCGATCCGAGTGGTTCATGGCAGGTCGCGCACCTCCAAGATCCGAGGCCGCGCCCCTCGGCATGGCTCACGGCGGCCTCGATCAAATCGAAGCATTGCCTTTCGATATCGCCCGTCTGTATGGCAGCGAGCTCGGCCTCGGCGGGAGCTGCCCGGCCGGGCGGCGCGGATGAGCACGGCAGCGTCATCTTTGCCTTCCGCAAGATCGTCGCCCAGGTTCTTGCCGATCGCGTCCGGTCGCCCTGGTAGTCGAGTACGTCGTCGACCAGCTGGAACGACGTGCCGAGATGCATGCCGTAACGCGCGAGCGCGGCTTCGCGCTCGGCGGCGCTCGCCCAGCACTGCCGCCGAGTTGCGCCGGCGGCCTCGAAGAGCTTCGCCGTCTTGCGCTGGATCACGGCGAGGTAGGCGGCCTCGTCGAGGTCCGGATTGCCGGAGTTCATGAGCTGCAGGACCTCGCCTTCGGCGATCACGTTGGTCGCCTCCGACAGGATTTCCGAGCACGCGCACCGAGCCGACGCCCACCATCAGCTGGAACGCGCGCGAGTACAGAAAGTCGCCGACCAGCACCGACGCCGCATTGCCGAACGTCGCGTTGGCGGTGGCGTGGCCGCGGCGCAGCTTCGACTCGTCGACGACGTCGTCGTGCAGCAGCGTCGCCGGTGTGGATCATTTCGACGACCGCGGCGAGCGTGTACGGTGCGTCGCCCTCGTATCCGCAGCGCGCGCGGACAGCAGAACGAGCGCGGGACGCAGGCGCTTGCCGCCGCCGCCGACGATGTACTCGGCGATCTGCCGGATCAGCGCGACCTCGGAGTCGCAGGCTCTCGCGCAGCACGCGGTCGACCTCCGCCATTTCGGGAGCGAGCAACGGTTTCGAGGGATTCTGAGGTCACGGGGCGAATTGCCGTGGCGGCGCCGGTTGATTGCGAAGATCGGCGCGCTGCGCGGGTGGACAAGGCGCGCGGCGCAGTCAGCGTTGTAACCGATCCGAGCTTGCCGAGGTCGCCGCCGGGCGTCCGAGCGGCGATGCGGCCGTCCGATGGGACGGCTGCCCGCGTGCGCGAGCGGGTCAAGCGGAGCCTTGACAGAGCGCTCCTAACCGCTTAAAATCTAAGGCTTTCCGCAATCGATGCGCAACGCTTCGCGAGGACTCGGCGTCGCGGCATGCACGCAGCCGGAACACCTCAATCAGCGGAGCAACATCATGTACGCGGTCATAAAATCCGGCGGCAAGCAGTACAAGGTTAGCCCCGGCGAAAAGCTCAAGGTCGAGCAGACTGACCGCGGACGTGGGCGCGGAAGTCGTTCTCGATCAGGTGCTGATGGTCGGCGAAGGCGAGAGCGTCCGGCTCGGTGCAACCCGATCGTCGCGGGCGCGACGGTCAAGGCGACGGTCGTCGAGCCATGGGCGCGGCGACAAGGTCACGATCTTCAAGATGCGCCGGCGCAAGCACTACCAGAAGCACCAGGGCCATCGCCAGAACTACACCGAACTCAAGATCGACAGCATCGTCGGCTGACGGAGAGCACTCACCATGGCACACAAAAGGCGGGCGGCAGTTCGCGAAACGGCCGCGACTCGGAATCGAAGCGCCTCGGCGTCAAGTCGTACGGCGGCGAGCTGATCAACGCCGGCAGCATCATCGTCCGCCAGCGCGGCACGCAGATTCCATCCGGGCGTCAACGTCGGGATGGGCAAGGACCACACGCTGTTCGCGCTCGTCGACGGCAAGGTGCCTGTTCGCGACCAAGGGCAAGGAACAGAAGAAGTTCGTCGAGCATCGTGCCGGTCGGTCTGACGCAGCTGCGCCATCGATCGAAGCGGTTCCACGCCGACGCGCTAAAGATCCGGCGCATGCGCCGCCGGGATTTTCGCCGTCTGAGTCGCGCCAGCGCCGGAGATTGTCTCGACCGTGTCTCGATCTCAGCGCCGCTCGAGCCACCAGAGCAGCGCGACGGTGAGCGTGACGAAGACCGACGAGCGGGAACGCCGCCGAGAAAGAGCGGCGGCCAGTCGTTGAGCACGCCGAGGTTCGAGAACAGGCGCCCGATCAGGAAGAACGTGAGGCCGAGGATCGTGCCCGCGAAGATCCGGAAGCCGACGCCACCCTGCCGCCGCTGGAAATACGAGAACGGCAGCGCGACGATCATCATGACGAGCACGGCCGACCGGGTAGAACACCTTGTTCCAGAACGCGATCTCGAAGCGCGTCGTCTTCTGCGTGCTGCGTGCCGAGCAGCCGCATGTTCTCCCACAGCGTGTTGAGCTCGAGCTTCTCCGGCGCCACCTGGTAGACCGTCAGCAGCGACGGTCGCAGCACGGTATCCCACAGGTAGGTCGTCGGCGTCGCGTCACGCGTGGTGCCGGTCAGCGCGATCTCGGTGTCGCGCACGCGCCTTGAGACGCCACTGGCCGTTGCCGGTGAACGTTCCCGGATTCGGCAGTGCGCACGTTGCTGCAGGCGGAAATCGTTGTCGAACTCGTAGATGCTGCACGCCGACGAGCGTGAGGTCGCTCAGCACGCTTCGGATGTTGACGAACGTCTGGTCCTGCTTGAACCAGAATCCCGACTGGAACTGCTGGGCGACGACGCGCGGTCGTGTCGCCCATGCGCCTGCGCGCGGACCTGTCTGCGACAGGAGCGCGGCCTGCGGCGCGACGAACTCGCCGGCGAGGAACGTGACGATCGACAGCGGGATGCCGATGCGCATCAGCGACCAGCCGACCTGCAGCAGCGACGCGCCCGACGCGCGCATCACCGTGTATTCGGAGCTCGACACGAGCTGCGCCAGGCCGAACAGCGTGCCGATCAGCGTCGCCACCGGAAAGAGCTCGTACATCCGCGACGGCAGCTGCAGTCCGACGAACAGCAGGGCCGCCGATGATCGTGTAGCCGCCGCGCCCGACGTCGCCGAGCTCGTGGATCAGGTCGAAGAACGCGAACAGCATCGACGAGCGCGCTGAAGATCAGCAGGATCGACGGCGAGCACCTCGCGGCCGATGTAGCGCGTGAGCGTCTTCATCGCGGTCGGCGGCCTTGGTCCGATCGCCGACGGCGGAAGACGCCGAACAGCGACAGCTGATGGCCGTAGAGCAGCAGCACGAGGCCGATCGCGATCGCGTGCGGCAGTGACGAGCCCGGCAGCGAATCCGAGCTTGCCCTGCGCGATGAAGCTCTGCACGATGTTGAGGCAGTTGCTGTAGAGCATGTACAGGAACGCGGCGGCGATGAGGTTGAACGACGTGCCGATCCGCGGGTTCACGTAGGCGAGCGGAACCGCGAGCAGCGTCAGCACCATCGACGCGATCGGGAACCGACAGCCGCCAGAAGAGCTCCGCGCGCTCGACGCGGCCCGTCGAGGGCGATCAGCGTGGCGGTCGGGATCGCCTTGGTCGACGCCGGCAGCGACGCGCAGCTCGGCCGGCTCGATCCGGCGCCCGAGCCGGCCGAATTCGACGATCCGGTAGTCGGTGGTGCCGGGCTTGCCCTCGTAGCGGCGCCCGTCGTCCAGCACGATGAACCGGTCGCCGTTCGGGGCCACCTGGAGCGATCCCGACCGCGCGACCGTCGTCGAGTCCTTGCCGTCGTCGACCGAGTGCAGGAAGACGTTGCGAATCGTTCCGTCGAGCGTATTGATGCTTTCGACGAAAACGACCAGATTGGCGCGGCGAAACTCGCGGAAAAGCCCGGGCGTGAAGCAGCGTGATTTCGTCGCGCGACTCGAGCTGGCGCTCGTATTCGAGCTTGCGCTGCTCGGCCCAGGGCGAGAGGAACAGCGACAAGCACGAGGATCGCGACGAAAAACGGGCGCCGCGAACCACAGGATCGGGCGCAGGCAATCGGCGAGGCCGATGCCCGGAGCTGAACCAGACGATCATCTCGCTATCGCGGTACCAGCGCACGAGCGTCAGCAGGACGGTGACGAACACGGTGACCGAAACGAGAATGTTGAAATAAAACAGCGCGTTGAAGCCCAGCAGCGCCAGGAGGCCCTCCGGGCGCGACGGTGCCGCCCGCGGCGCGCGCCAGCAGCCGCAGCACGAGATTGGTGAACAGGATTCCGAGCAGGACGAGGAACAGGCCGATGGCCGTCGCCGTCATCTCGCGCACCAGGCTGCGCCGGAAGATCATGACGCCGGGAGAATTTTGACTTTTTCGGGCCGTTTTGCCGATAATGCGGTCTATTCCGCGTTACGGCAAAGAAACCCAACAGTTGGAGGCTCGGGACGGCGATGGAATTTACCATAAAAAGCGGCAGCCCCGAGAAACAGCGGAGCGCCTGCGTCGTCGTCGGCGTCTTCGACAACCGCAAGCTGTCCTTGTCGGCGGAGCTGATCGACCGCGCGTCGAACGGATATGTCAGCGAAATCATCCGCCGCGGCGACATGGAGGGCAAACTCGGCGCAACGCTGCTTCTGCACAACGTGCGCGGCACGCTCGCCGATCGCGTGCTGCTGCTCGGGCTTGGGCAAGGAACGGGACTTTCGCGACAAGGAGTTCCGCTCGGCGATCAAGTCGGTGGTCAAGCTCCTGAACGAGACCGGATCCTACGAGGCGGTGGTCTACATCACCGAGGAGAAGGTCAAGCGGCGCGAGGTGGCGTGGCGGATCGAGCACGCCGTGGTCGTCGCGATGGAGGCGGTCTACCGCTTCGACCAGATGAAGAGCGAGAAGTCCGAAGTGCGCCGGCCGCTGCGCAAGCTCACGCTGTCGGTGCCGCAGCGCTCGGACCTGACGCGCCGGGCGAGACGGTCGCGCGGCGCGCGGGCTCGCCATCGCGCACGGGATGGACCTCGCGCGCGACCTCGGCAACCTGCCCGGCAACGTCTGCACGCCGAACTATCTCGGCGAGCGCGCGCTCGCGCTGGCGCGGAGTTTCCCGACATCAAGGTCACGCGTGCTCGAACGAAAGGAAATCGAGGCGCTCGGCATGGGCTCGTTCCTGTCCGTCACCAACGGCAGCGACGAGCCGCCGCGGTTCATCGTGTTCGAGTATCGCGGCAGCCCAGAAGCAGAAGCCGGTCGTGCTGGTCGGCAAGGGCATCACGTTCGACACCGGCGGCATCTCGATCAAGCCCGCCGGCGACATGGACCAGATGAAGTTCGACATGTGCGGCGCCGCCAGCGTGTTCGGCGTGCTGCGCGCGATCGCCGAGCTGAAGGCGAAGGTCAACGTGATCGGCCTCGTGGCCGCCTGCGAGAACATGCCGTCCGGCCGCGCGACGAAGCCCGGCGACGTCGTGACGAGCATGTCGGGACAGACGATCGAGATCCTCAACACCGACGCCGAGGGCCGGCTGATCCTGTGCGATGCGCTGACCTACGCCGAGCGCTACGAGCCGGAAGCCGTCGTCGACATCGCGACGCTTGACCGGCGCCATCGTGATCAGCCTCGGGCCACGTCGCCTGCGGCATGTTCAGCAACAACGACACGCTCGCGCGCGAATCTCGCTCGCGGCCGGCGACGAGGCGTACGACCGCGCGTGGCAGATGCCGCTGTGGGACGACTACCAGGAGGCGCTCGAGAGCAACTTCGCGGACTTCGCCAACGTCGGCGGCCGCGCCGGCGGCAGCATCACCGCCGCGTGCTTTCTGTCGCGCTTCGCGAAGAAGTTCGACTGGGCGCATCTCGACATCGCCGGGCGTCGCGTGGAAGGACGGCAAGGCGAAGGGCGCGACCGGGCGTCCGGTGCCGCTGCTCACGACGTGGCTCCTCGGCGCAGGAGCGAACGCATAGCGGTGACGTCGAGCTGCGCGACGGGCCGATGACGACGATCGATTTCTACACGCATTGCGCCGACCGCTTCGAGGTCGCCTCGAAGCTCGTCGCCAAGGCGCTGGGCGCAGCATGGCACGGTGCGGGTGCTGACCGACGGCGCGCGCGCGACCGACGAATTCGGCCGTTACCTCTGGCTGTGGCCGGCGACCGGCTTCCTGCCGCATTGCCAGCTCGCGAAGCCCGCTGGCGGCCGAAACGCCGATCGTCGTCGACCATGCGCTCGAGCACGAAGGGCCGGCGGCGGTGCTCGTCAATCTGCAGTGCGGCTGCCGCCGCCGTTCTTTTCCGGTTCGAGCGGCTCGCCGGAGATCGTGAGCCTCGACGAAGCCGACGTCGCGTCCGGCCGCGAGCGCTGGAAGTTCTACAAGGCGCGCGGCTACGAGATCCGCTCGTTCAACCTCGCCGAGCGCGGCCGTAGCCATGGCCTCCGCGCGCGAGCTCCTGGAGCAGGCCGACGCGCTGATGCGTCGCAACCGCGCCGGCGTGATCGACACCGAGATCCCGGAGCTCGGACAGTGATCGCGATGGTCGCGCCGGCGCGCCTCGCCGCGGCGCCCGCGCCGCGCTCGACGACGTGCCCGAGCTCACCGAGGCGGTCGAGGAGATCGAGATCGCGTCGATCGTCGAGATTGCCGGGAAGATCATCGACGAGTCGTCGGGCTGGCTGCCACCACGACCACGGCGAATTGATCGCGTCCGTCGGCGCGCGGGACGGCGGACCGATCGCGGCCGCGCACCGCCGCCGGCCCGCTCTGGCGCTGGCGAGCGTCGGACGCTCGCCGCCGCGCTCGAACCACTCATGGGCGCCGTCGTGCACGTCGACGCCGACGCGTCGTCGCGCGCGCCGTGGCGTCGACCGCCAGTGCTCCAGTCGCCCTGCCGAGGAGTCTCGCGACGGTGCCTCGCACTACGCCCGACCGCGGCCGGGCATCCGGAGTGCTGCAGCGCCGCGGTCGCCATCCGCTGGCGAAGCCGTTCGCCGCGGACGCCTCCCGTGCCGCGCCGACGAATGGGCGCGCTGGGAAGTGCTCGCCGACGAGATTCGGATGCAGGTGCTGCAGCGGATCGACATCTTCACCGAGACGCGGCTTGCGCGACCAGCTGAGCGCGCAAGCTGCAGCCGATCGTCGACCGCGCCAGCGCCGAGATGGTCTCGACGATCAACGAGCACGTCGGCGGCCTCTTGCGCGCCTACATTGCCGAGGCCATCGAACGCGAGATCGAGAAATGGCGCGGAGCAGCGCGCTAGCCGGCGAGCGAGCGGCCGCCGCAGGACGACGGCCGTGACGATCGGGCGATCCGGGCAGGGACGCCCGATTTTTCCTGGAGCGACGACGATGATCATCGTGATGGAACGGGAAGCGACGGAGGCTGCAGGTTGCGGCCGTGGAAGCCAAGATCCGCGCGCAACGGACTGGACGTGCACGTGTCGCGCGGCACCGAGCGCACGCTGATCGGCGCGATCGGCGACGAGCGCAAGCTCGATCCCGGAGATGTTCGAGACGATGGAAGGCGTCGAGAAATCGATGCACATCGTGAAGCCCTACAAGCTCGTCGCGCGCGAGTGGCACAAGGCGAACACGGTCATCGACGCCGGCGGCATCCCGATCGGCGGCAAGACCGTGCAGGTGATCGCCGGGCCCGTGCTCGGTCGAGACCGACGCCGCAGATGCACGCGGCGGCGGCGCGGCGCGCGCGGCGGGCGGCGCGGCTGATGCGCGGCGGCGCGTTCAAGCCGCGCACGTCGCCGTATGCGTTTCAGGGCAAGGGCATCGAGGGCCTGAAGCTCCTCAAGGACGCCGCGGCGAGCTGCAAGGCTGCCGGTGGTCACCGAGCTCATGGACGTGCGGATGCTCGACGCGTTCCTCGAGCACGGCGTCGACGTGATCCAGATCGGCACGCGCAACATGCAGAACTTCGACCTGCTGAAGGCGGTCGGGCAGGTGACGACGCCGGTGATCCTGAAGCGCGGAATGAGCGCGACGATCAGCGAATGGCTGATGGCGGGCGAATACATCGCCGCCGGCGGCAATCACAACATCATCTTCTGCGAGCGCGGCATTCGCACGTTCGAGACCGCGTACCGCAACGTGCTCGACGTGCACGGCGATCGCGGTGATGAAGCGCGAGACGCACCTGCCGGTGATCGTCGATCCATCGCACGCCGGCGGCAAGGCGTGGATGGTGCCGGCGTTGTCGTGCGCGGCGGTTGCCGCGGGCGCCGACGGTCTTCTGATCGAGATCCATCCGACGCCGAAGGAGGCGTGGTGCGATGCCGACCAGGCGCTGACGCCGGACGAGTTCGCGACACCTGCATGCAGCAGCTCAGGAATCGCGCGCGCGGGACCGCGACCATGTGAGCGCGCGAGGTCCTGCGGCATCCGGGTCAAGCTCGAGGCGCTCGCCAGACCTGCAGCGTCGCTGAGTCGAACCTGTAAGTTCGGCAGCCGGCGGCGGCGACTACATCGTCACATCCCACTCCTGGAACGAAGCCATGCATCGACGCCAATTTCTCGCCCGCATCCCTCTTCGGGGTTGCCGGCGCATCGCTTGCTGCGGCACAGCGATGACCGCCACGGCTGCTGCCGAAGCCGCCAACCGCGGCGCCCGGTGAAGGTCGACAAGGTCGTGAAGACCGGAGGACGAGTGGCGCAAGATCCTCACGCCGGCGCAGTTCTACGTGCTTCGGCAGGAGAGGGCACCGAGCCGCCGTTCACGAGCCCGCTCAACAACGAGAAGCGCAAGGGGACGTTCACTGTGCGTCGCCTGCGAGCTGCCGCTCTTCCTGTCGCAGACGAAATTCGACAGCGGCACCGGCTGGCCGAGCTTCTACCAGTGCATCGCCGGTCAGCCTCGAGACGTCGGTGGACCACAAGCTCATCTATCCGCGCACCGAGTACCACTGCGCGCTGCGGCGGGCACCACAGGCCACGTGTTCGACGACGGCCCAAGCCGACCGGCCTTCGCTACTGCAACAACGGCGTCGCGCTGAAGTTCATGCCCGCCCGAGGCCGCGTGACGGGCGCGTAAGCGGCGCTCTCGGTCGCTCGACGGTCAGCCCGGTCCGAGGCGGCGCTTTCCGCTACAATTTCAAGCTTTTGCAGGCCCGCTCGCGGGGCTGCACGAGGCGTCATGGAACTCGCCAAAAGCTTCGAACCCACGCCATCGAGGCGAAGTGGTACCCGATCTGGGAATCGCGCGGCGACTTCAAGCCGACGTACGCGGCCGAGGCGCGCGCGCCGTTCTGCATCCAGCTGCCGCCGCCGAACGTCACCGGCACGCTGCACATGGGCCACGCGTTCCAGCAGACGCTGATGGACGTGCTGATCCGCTACCACCGGATGCGCGGCGACAACACGCTGTGGCAGCTCGGCACCGACCACGCCGGCATCGCGACGCAGATCGTCGTCGAGCAGCAGCTGAAGGCGCGAGGGCGAGTCGCGGCACGACCTCGGCCGCGAGCAGTTCGTCGAGCGCGTCTGGGCGTGGAAGGAGGAGTCCGGCTCGACGATCACGCAACCAGATGCGCCGGCTCGGCACGTCCGGCGACTGGTCGCGCGAGCGCTTCACGATGGACGAGGGCCTGTCCGCCGCGGTGCTCGAGACGTTCGTGCGCCTGTACGACGACGGCCTCATCTATCGCGGCAAGCGCCTCGTCAACTGGGATCCGACGCTCGGCACGGCGGTGTCCGACCTCGAAGTCGAGAACGAGGAGGAGCAGGGCAAGATCTGGGAGATCCGCTATCCGCTCGCCGACGGCACCGGCTCGCGTCGTCGTCGCCACGACGCGGCCCGGAGACGATGCTGGGCGACGTCGCGGTGGCGGTGAATCCCGACGACGAGCGCTACGCGGCGTCTCGTCGGCAAGACGGTCGCGCTGCCGCTCACCGGCCGCACGATTCCCGATCATCGCCGACGCCTACGTCGACAGGACGTTCGGCACCGGCTGCGTCAAGATCACGCCGGCGCACGACTTCAACGACTGGCAGATCGGCCAGCGCCACGGCCTGACGCCGATCGCGCATCCTCGAATCTCGACGCGACGGTCAACGCCAACGCGCCGGAGAAGTATCGCGGCCTCGACCGCTACGTCGCGCGCAAGGCGGTGCTGGCCGATCTCGCGGCGCGCTGGGCCTGCGTCGTCAGCGAGAAGGCGCACAAGATGGTCGTGCCGCGCTGCGGGCGCACCGGCGAAGATCGTCGAGCCGATGCTGACGGACCAGTGGTTCGTCGCGATGACGACGCCGGCGCCGGCGACGCATCCGTATTTTCCCGGGCACGTCGATCCAGGACCTCTGCCTCGCCGCGGTCGGCGACGGCGTCGCCAGGCCGCGGAGCGGCGAAGGCGAGACGCGTGCGAGTTCGTGCCCGACCGAGTGGCTGTCGACGTACCTGCACTGGATCAACAACATCCAGGACTGGTGCATCTCGCGCCAGCTGTGGTGGGGGCCACCGGATCCCGGCGTGGTACGACGAGGCGGGCAACGTCTACGTCGCGCGCGACGAAGCCGGCGGCGCGGCGCAGGCGCGCGCGAAGCTCGGTCGCGAGCCGGCGTCGTTCGCGCAGGACGACGGACGTGCTCGACACGTGGTTCTCGTCGGCGCTGTGGTGCCACTCGACGCTCGGCTGGCCGGAGGACACGACGCGAGCTGCGCACGTTCCTGCCGTCGTCGGTGCTGGTCACGGGCTTCGACATCATCTTCTTCTGGGTCGCGCGGATGATCATGACGACGACCTACTTCACCGGCGAAGTGCCGTTCCGCGACGTCTACATCAACGCCCTCGTCCGCGACGAGGAAGGCCAGAAGATGTCGAAGTCGAAGGGCAACGTGCTCGATCCGCTCGACCTGATCGACGGCGTGACGCTCGAAGCCCTGATCGAGAGCAATACGTA
>ERZ1370068.245-contig-10220_pt1 | contig 28783 bp, 33 predicted proteins | sample MGYA00561227_ERZ1370068 | MGnify/ENA primary metagenome ERZ1370068 (study PRJEB38410, sample SAMEA6850437) | metagenome | study: Metagenomic assessment of the ecological functions of the soil: analysis of the soil microbiota associated with the...
GCTTTTCACATTGCTGGATCGCGATCTGTTGACCTTGTTCGATGACGACGTGAAATACGTCACATAATCGTGCCGTCTGATTCGGCGCTCTGCTGCTGGTGGAGCCAACCGGAGTCATCAGGATGCAAAATGTAGACGATCACTTCTATGACGACGGCAGACATCAGGGAGCAACGATTAACCTGCTTGCGGTGCCTTTTGAGAGAGCCGGCTGTCCAACGTGGAGGAGCGAGAGGTAGGGCGTCTGGCGTGACTCCGCACGAGTCCGGGCTTCGCGATCGTCGTTCATGCCAGAAATGGCAAAGCCCCGTGACGTCGCCGTTTTTAGCGTACGCCGCGACGGGATCGTTCTGGCGGTCGCGGCAGAGGGCAATAGTAGGCTACCGGGAATTGGGACTGACGCCGATTTTCTTGGCGATAGGCGGTCGACTGCTTAGGCGATCAGCGCCACACTTTCCCCATGGACGGTGAAGTTGGCGTTTTCGGCCCCGTGCTCTCTTTGCCCGGCAGGCCCTGATATTCTCCATGTCGCGGACCGACCTTCCCTTCAGCGCGAGACGACACCTAATCTGCCGCCCACCAAGTAGGTGATCCTGCCCTCCTTGCCCTTCGTGACAACCTGGCAAGACCACGAGCCGTTGCACCATCAGCCCCTGCGGCTGCAGATTATTCATCCAGACCGCACCGCTGGCCTTGAATGCGCCCAAGCCGGCGATCCCGCCATCGGTCTCCTCCCTCCCTTGAGCGCTTCCAGGTGCCCGTGATGACGACCTTCACCGGTCGCTTCTCTGCGGGCGCCGTGACGTTTGACGCAGTCTGTGCATCGTTGCCGCCCGACCGAGTGGCGAGAACCGCGACCACCACAACAACGACGAAGAAACCCCCCGTCAGTGCTCTCAGCGCGCTGGCTGCATCGGGGCTCGAAGCCCAGGCAGGTCGCTCATCTGCGCGCACCCAACCAGAGTCAGCGCCTCGCTCGTCAACATTGTCACAGCAGTTGCAGGCAGCGCCTTTGGCGGCGTTGACGCTGCTCTCGCAGAAGCCTGATGGCGTACCACAGCTTTTGGGTGTTCAGGCGATTAACTGGAGTCGCAGACATAGTGCAAAAATTCGTCGGCGCGTCGTATGTGACACGAGAGCGCGTCCCCGAAGCGAGTGGTGCCCGGCGCTGGAATGCCGTCCACCGCCTGCTTCGATGCAGGCGGAGCTCTCCGCCGTCGTCGTGCACCCTCCGGCAAAACGAGAAAAACCGCCATCTCACGGATCGCGAGATCGTTGGGATGTCCACTTATGTGCAGACGCCGAACGTCGCCGCGCGGCGGCAGCGCACCGACGGGACGAGGAGCTGGATTCGCCACTGCGTCGTGCCGGCGCCGAACACGCTGGCAATTTGTTTATCGCCTTCGGTGAGACTACAGATGTCCTGTCGCCGAGATGCGGGCGCGTTTATGCCCACGCCACGGTTTCTGAAGTCGTCATGAACGCCAGCCGCTCGACAAGAATCCACGAGAGACCGCTCGTGGCCGACGCGATTCCGACCGATCGAACTTCCCTTCGAACATATGGACTGTACCCAGCCACGAGCGCACGGGTACAAAAAGCTGCGATCGTTCTGACTGTGACAAAGGCGGTATCTTCTTCCGAACCTCGAACGAGCGGTCGACCCGGGTGGTTGGCTCGCACTCGCCTGCACTGCAAGCGAGGTGGCGATCGCTCGCGTGCAGGCAGCTTGCAGCCGCCGACCACGAAGCACAGCGGCATCCCCGGTCCGCACACAGGTTCCGAGAGCCGCTTCAGGTAGATGACTTTGGGGATGGCGCTTTATGCCTTCACGACCTCGCAGCCTTTCGCCACCTGACTCTCGCATCGGCCCATATGCAATCTCGCCCTCGACCGTAGACCGCTGGTCGGCGCCGGCGCTTCACTGACGAGTACGCCGTTTCACGAAGGTCGAAGAGCCTGGTCGTTGCCAGCCTTTTCGTAAGCGCAAATGGCCCCTCGGCGTCCCGCGCAGAGTCGCTTTGAGGACTTCGACGATTTGTCGACGCTGGTACGGCGCTGGCGGCAGGAATCGGATGACGATCGATCGCATGCTGACAAGAATGAGCCACGGCTAGGACCATCGAAACTTCGGTGCCCGGTCACGCGGCGCCGCTTTCGTCGCTGCAGACCGACGCCATCGCAAACGACCGAGAAGGCCGTGGTGTCGACATGGCGTTCTTCGGTGGGGCCTCTGAACGTGTTCGAGCGTTCAGTCGCGCCACCAGGATGCGAACGTCCGGCTCGAGGTCGTGACGCTGAACGGCGAGCGGCTCGATGCCTTGAGCTCAGCGCCGTCGAGAGGGAACGAGGGTCTCGACTGCGCGACAACCGACTGGTCTTTCTGCCGTGTTTCTCGCTCATCGCGTACGTCGAGGTCGCGATCTTGCAGGATCATCGCATCGCGGGCTTTCAGCCCTGCTCGAGCTCCAGACTAAAGCGTCGTGCCGAGCCTGGCGCAGGCTCGGTCCATTCCGGCTGGCGACTCCTCGTACCGGGCAGGCATTCGGGGCCGAGACGCCAGCACAGCGCCGCTCCGTCAGACGACACGCCGAGCAGCGACAGCTAGCCGACTTCACGTTCTTCGAACGTCAGCTTCTCGCAGCTCGTGATCAGACGCGCCACCGGGGATAACGTCTCGGCGCGGCGCTCACGCGGACGACGAGATACGTGCCGCGGTTGTCGGAGATCTCACCGGAGCACAACGCGACGATCGAGCTCGCCAGTACGACCCCGAGTGGCCGCGACTGTTCGAGCGCGAGGCGACCCGGATCCGGGCGGCGCTGGGTTCGAAGGCCTGCAGGTCGACCATGTCGGGTCGACGTCGGTGCCCGGGCCTGGCGGCGAAGCCGCTGATCGACATCATCCTGGTGGTGGCCGACTCGTCCGACGAGGACGCCTACGTGCCCGGAGCTCGAGAGCGCCGGCTACAGCTACGCATCAGAGGAACCCGAGTGGTACGAGCACGCCGGCTCTTCAGAGGCCCCGACACGAACGTGCAACGTCCACACGTTCTCCGAGGGCTGCGAGGAGTCAGGCGAATGCTCGCCTTCCGCGACTGGCTGCGCACACGATTTTGGACGACCGCGACCTGTACCTGAACGCCAAGCGCGAGCTCACCAGCGCGCGAGTGGCGGCACGTGCAGAACTACGCGGACGCGAAGTCGACGGTCGTCCAGGAGATCAACGCGCGAGCGCAGTCCCGGTAGCTAGCTGGATACGGTGCGCCGCGAAGCCGTCGGTATTCGCGAGCACGCCAGCCATCGCAACGAGAGAGCCCCTTGAACGCGCGAGACACGAGCCATGGAGGCAACGGCTTGTCCGCCCGAAGATCAAGCCGTTCAGGCTCCTCGCTGTCCTGGCTCGTCGCGCGGCTGCCGCGCTCTTCATCGCCGGCCTGGATCGTGCCTCGCACGTCGAGGTCCAGACGTTCCTCGGCGCTGTCGTCGTCGTCCCTCGTCATCGCGGTCCTGAACGCGCTGATCCTGCCGCTCGTCGCAGCGATCAGGCTGCCGCTGACGCTCGTCCTCGGCTTCCTGATCGTCCTCGATCCTCGACGCCGCTCATGCTCCTCGCGGCGTCGGCGCTCACGGACAGACGCGATCGAGGTCGACAGCTTCTGGTGGGCGCTCCTGACCGCGCTCATCGCCTCCGCAGTCACCGTCGTGCTGGACGTCCTGTTCGGGACGAACGACGACGACACCGTACACGCTCCGCGTGATCGAGCGCATCGCGCGTCGATCGGGCGAGCGCGTCGAGACGGACGTGCCCGGGGATCGTCTTCCTCGAGATCGACGGGCTCGCGCTCCCGGTCCTGCAGCGCGCGATGCGGGACGGCAACGCGCCGAACATGGCGCGCTGGCTCGCCGACGGCGACCATCGCCTGGCCGAGTGGGAGCCGGACCTCTCGTCCGCAGACGGGCGCGAGCCAGGCGGGGCATCCTCCTCGGCTCGAACGAGGACATCCCCGCGTTCCGCTGGGTCGAGAAGGAGACGGCGACGACGATGGCCTGCTCCGCGCCCGCGCGACTGCGCGGAGCTCGAGCGCCGCCACGCGCACCGGCGTCGGGCCTGCTCGCCGACGGCGGCGCGAGCCGCGGCAACCTCCTCTCGGGCGAGGCCGAGCACGTGATCCTCACCGTCAGCCGGATGGAGGCGGAGAAGGGCGCGAACCCCGGCTACCGCGCGTTCTTCGCGAACGGCTTCAACGTCACGCGGCGTGCTCGTGCTCTTCTTCTGGGAGGTCTTCCTCGAGTGGACCGCCGCGCTGCGCGCGATCCGCCGCGACGTGCAGTCCGCGCGGGCACCGCAGCGGCATCTACCCGTTCATGCGCGCGGCGATGTGCGTCGTCGTCCGCGACCTCATCGTGTACGGCGTCCTCTCCGACATGCTGCAAGGGCAGGCCCGCGATCTACGCGACCTTCTCGAGCTACGACGAGGTCGCGCACCACTCCGGGCTCGAGCGCGCGGACACGCTCGAGGCGCTGCGGAAGCTCGACCAGCAGTTCGGCCGCATCGACCGCGCGCGCCGGTACGTCGCCCCGCCCGTACGAGATCGTCGTCCTCTCCGATCACGGCCAGACGCAGGGCGCGACGTTCAAGCAGCGCAACGGCTACGGGCTCGACGACCTCGTCGAGCGCTCGCTCGACGTCGGGCGACGTCACGGCGTACTCGCGGCGGCGACGAGCAGAACGCGATGGTCGGCGCTCGCGGTCGGCGAGGCGACCGGCGCGGACACGTCGAAGAAGCAAGCGCCGAAGAACGACGTGTCCGACCGCGAGGTCGTCGTGCTCGGGCTCGGGCAACCTCGGCCTCGTCTACCTCATGGACGAGCGGCGCCGCCTGACGCTCGAGGAGATCGAGGACGCGCCACCCCGCGCTCATCCCCGCGCTCCGCGAGCATCCGCACGTCGGCTGGCTGCTCGTACGCTCGGCGAAGGACGGGGCGGTCGCACTCGGCGGCGGCGGCGTCCGCTACCTCGCGGACGACCGCGTCGAGGGCGACGATCCGCTCGCGAACTTCTCCCCGACCGCCGCACAGCATCTTCGCCGGACCGACGGCTTCGCGCGACGTCGCGGACATCATGGTCGGGAGCTTCTACGACCCGCAGCTCGACGAGGGCTGCGCGTTCGAGGAGCTGATCTCGTTCCACGGCGGTCTGGGCGGCCTGCAGACGCGACCGTTCATCCTCTATCCGTCGTCGTTCCGGCTCCCGACGAGCCGCATCGTCGGCGCCGCCGCCGGTTCACGGCCTCCTGCGAGGCTGGCGCCAGCAGCTGCAGGGCGCCAGGCTAGTCGACGACAGGTCGCTCATCGCGCTGCCCAACATGACCGGAACCGAGCCGATGTGTCGGGATGACTCCTGATGAGCCTCCTCTGGGGTCTCGTGATCATCGTCGTCGTCGACGCGATCGCCATCACCGCGATGCTGCTCGTGCGTCGGCGCGCGCCCGAGGGGAGCTTCTTCGCCGACGGCGACCGCGCATCGGGCGTGTTCGGCGTGCTCGCGACGTGCTTCGCGATCTTCGCCGGCTTCGTCATCTTCCTCGCCTTCACGACGTACGACCAGTCGCTCGCGGGCGCCGACGCCGAGGCGCTGATCGTCGTCGCAGCAGTACGAGACGGCGCAGTTCCTCCCGACCGAGACTCGCAGACGCATTGTCGGGCGAGGTCGTCTGCTACGCCCGCTACGGTCGTTGACCAGGAGTGGCCGGAGATGCGGGCCGGTGTGACAGAGCAACGCGATCAACCCGTGGAGCGTTGCGCTGTTCCACACGATCCGCGCCGCCAATCCGACGACGTCCGCGCAGCAGGCGGCCTTCGCCAAGTGGCTCGACCAGACCTCGGATCGGGAGGAAGCGCGTCGCGACCGCATCCACGGCGCGGCCGGGATCACGCCGACGATCGTCTGGATCGTCCTCCTCGCTGACCGCCGGCGTCGTCTTCGCCTACATGCTCTTCTTCGCGGACAGCGGCCGAGATGAAGCGGTCGCAGGCGATGCTCATCGGCTCCGCCGCGACGGTCGTCGTGGTCACGCGTGCTGGCCATCTACGCGCTCGACAACCCGTACCGGCCGGGACTCCGGGAGCATCCAGCCGCGTGCAATGGAGCGGACGCTCGAGATCCTCGGTGCAGGCACGCGAAGCCGCGTCGGCGATACGACGCGCGATCCCCTGTGACGAGCAAGGAGTCGCATCCCGATGAGCGAGACCCGGCGTCCGAGCATCGGCTCAGCTGCTGCCGCGATCCTGCTGGCCCTGGCCGCGATCGCAACGGCGTGGAGCGAGCGTACCAGTCGACGCGGTGGAACGGCGGAGCAGGCGAGCGCATCGGGCCGCACGCGTGCGATCAGGATCGAAGCGGCCCGGCCAGGGCTCGGCAGGCCGCAGACCCAGGTCGACGTCGCGACGTTCACCCAGTGGGTCGACGCCTACGCGCAACGAAGGACACGACGCTCCAGGACGTTCTACTTCGGAAGCGCTTCCGCGCCGAGTTCGAGCCTGCAGTCGTAGCGTGGATCGCCGACCCAGCCGCGCGAGAATCCGAGCACGCGCCGCTCACCGCCGTTCGCGATGCCGCAGTACGAGCTCGCCGCGACCGCGGAGGCCGAGGCGCTCTGGAGGCCGACGCGGCGAAGTGTCAGCCGCGCAGGTGCCGCGCAACATCCGAGCGCGCGTCGACCGGTACGTGCTCGGCGGTCGTCCTCTTCGCGATCGCGCTCTTCTTCGCGGCGATCAGCATGAGGCTCAAGTCCCGCGACGTCCCGGATCGGGATCCTCGCGCGGCCGGCTGCGTGCTGTTCGTCGGGACACTGGTCTGGCTTGCCACGTCAGCCGGTGAGTCGAGCGCCTGACGGCGCCGGCCGGCGCGGTGCCGAGCCTGGCTTCCCCGGCCGCCTTCGCCTCGGCGACCTTCTCGCGCCGCGCCTTCGTCAGCTCCTGCACGAAGATCTGGATCGTCGCGGCGAGCGGGACCGCCGTGAGCGCGCCGAGCACGCCGAGCAGGGCGCCGAACAGCGTCACGGCGACGATGATGAAGAACCCCGAGAGGTTGACCGCCTTGCCCTGGATCTTCGGGCGTCAGGATGTTGTTCTCGACCTGCTGGTACACGAGCACGACGACGAGCATGATGATCGCCGCGGTGAGACCCTCCTCCGCCCACAGCGTCGGAACGAGGATGAACCCGGCGATCGTCGCGCCGATGTTCGGGATCATGTCCAGCAGGCCGGCGATCACGCCCAGAGCGACCGCGTAGCTCGACCCGAGCAGCCACGCCGTCACGCCCTGCGTCGTCCCGGCGATGACCGAGATGACGACCACCCCGATCGCCCAGCGCGAGATCGAGGTCGTGACCCTCTCCCAGACGTCGAGCCAGCGCTCCTCCTCGCCGGGCATGAGCACGCTCGCGAGCGCCCGCTTGAGATTCACGATGTCGCTGAGCAGGAAGAGGCAGATGAAGATGATCGTGAAGGCGGCGAGGAAGAGCCCGAAGAACGACGCCCGCGATGCCGAGCACGCCGGAGATCGCGTCCGGAACCGACACCGAGACCTGCTGCGCGCCCGTCCTGCACGTTCCCCGCAGCGCCGGAGTCGCCGAGCCAGGAGAGCTCGTCGGAGTCGCGGAGCTGCTCGACCGTCGCCGGAAGGTCCTGGAGGAAGTCGCGCACGCTGCCCACGAGCGGAACCAGCAGCAAGAGCATGAGCGCCGTCACGGCGAGCGCGCTCCCGATGACGGTGACGGTCGCCGCGAGACCCCGCGACATGTGCGTCTTCGCCATCACGAAGCGAACCGGGTACTCGAAGACGAGCGCGAGGAAGATGCCGACGAAGACGATGAGGAAGGTGTCGCCGATCGCCGCGAATGCGACGGCGAGGCCGAGCGCCCCGAGCACGAGGAGCAACGTCCGCATCGGGAGGAGTAGCTCGACGCGCCGCTCGGCGGGCGATTCCATGGCGGGAAGGCTACGGAGCAGTGCGGCTGGATCGGCTCCGGTGGCCGGGCCGACTGCGGCAGTCGTCGGCGCTGCGATACTCGCGCGACCCGCCGACGGAGGACACGTGACGCTCAAACACCCACGCACGTCGCACGCGCAATCGGCCGATCTCGGCAGTCGCGCCGCACTTCACCCTCGAGTCCCGGACCATCCCCGCCACGCGCTACCGGAGGGCGAGATGCCGCCGGACGTCGCGTACCAGATCATCCACGACGAGCTGATGCTCGACGGCAACGCGCGGCTGAACGTCGCGACGTTCGTGTCGACGTGGATGGAGCCGCAGGCCGAGAAGCTCATGGCCGAGTGCTTCGACAAGAACATGATCGACAAGGACGAGTACCCGCAGACCGCCGAGATCGAGATGCGCTGCGTGAACATCCTCAGCCAGCCTCTGGCACGCGCCGGACGCCGACGCAGGCGACCGGCTGCTCGACGACCGGCTCGAGCGAGGCGGCGATGCTCGGCGGGCTCGCGCTCAAGCGGCGCTGGCAGCAGCGGCGCGCGGCCGAGGGCAAGCCGGCCGACAAGCCGAACCTCGTCATGGGCATCAACGTCCAGGTGTGCTGGGAGAAGTTCGCGAACTACTGGGACGTCGAGATGCGGCTCGTGCCGATGGAGGGCGACCGCTTCACACCTCTCGGCGGAGGAGGCCGTGAAGCTCTGCGACGAGAACACGATCGGCGTCGTCGCGATCCTCGGCTCGACCTTCGACGGCTCGTACGAGCCGGTGAAGGAGATCTGCGACGCGCTCGACGCGTTCGCAGGAGCGAGACGGGGATCGACGTTCCGGTGCACGTCGACGGCGCGTCCGGCGCGATGGTCGCGCCGTTCCTCGACCCCGACCTCGAGTGGGACTTCCGCCTCCCGCGCGTCGCGTCGATCAACACGTCGGGGCACAAGTACGGCCTCGTGTACCCGGGCGTCGGCTGGATCGTCTGGCGCGACGCGGACGGCGCTTCCCGAGGACCTCATCTTCTGGGTCAACTACCTCGGCGACAACATGCCGACCTTCGCGCTCAACTTCTCGCGGCCGGGCGCGCAGGTCGTCGCGCAGTACTACAACTTCCTCCGGCTCGGCTTCGAGGGCTACCGCCGCGTGCAGGGCTACGCGCGCGACGTCGCGACGCGGCTCTCGGGCAGGATCGCGGAGCTCGGCCCGTTCGAGCTGCTCACGCGTGGCGACGAGCTGCCCGTGTTCGCGTTCACGCTGAAGGACGACGTCGACGAACTACACCGTGTTCGACGTCTCGAACGCGCTGCGCGAGCGCGGCTGGCAGGTGCCCGGCGTACACGTTCCCGGAGAACCGGACCGACCTCGCTGCGCTCCGCGTCGTCGTCCGGCGCGGGCTTCACCCACGACATGGCGGACATGCTCGTCGCACGACCTCGAGCGCCAGCTTCCGCGGCTCGAGAAGCAGCCCAGCTCCGGTCCATCGACGAGGCGACCGGGAGCGCCTTCGCGCACTGATGTGTAGGTGGCTCGCGTACTACGGGTCGTCCGGTCCTCCTCGAGGAGCTTCTCTACAAGCCGAAGCACTCGCTCATCGACCAGAGCCTCCACTCGACGATGGGCGCCGAGACGACGAACGGCGACGGGTTCGGAATCGGCTGGTACGGAGCACACGAGACGCCGGGCGTCTTCCACAGCGTCGAGCCGGCGTGGAACGACCGGAACCTGCGGGAACTCGCCGCGCACCTCGAGTCCGGCGTCGTCTTCGCGCACATCCGCGCTTCGTCCGGGACACCGGTGCAGCTGACGAACTGCCACCCGTTCCGGCACGGCCGCTGGCTGTGGATGCACAACGGCGTCATCGGCGACTTCCATCGCGTGAAGCGCGAGCTCGTGCTCGCGGTCGACCCGGAGCTGTACCCGGCGATCGAGGGCTCGACCGACTCCGAGGTGTTCTTCCTCCTCGCCGTCACGCTGGGCCTCGAGGACGATCCGCCAGGCGCGGTCGAGCGCGCCGTCGGGCTCATCGAGCACGTCGGCCGCAAGCACGGGGTCGAGCACCCGATCCAGATGACGGTGGCGACGACGGACGGCGCGCGCGTCTGGGCGTTCCGCTACTCGAGCGAGGGCAAGTCGCGCTCGCTCTTCTACTCCACGCGGGTCGACACGCTGCGCGAGCAGTATCCCGAGCTCGCGGTGCTCCAGATGGTCTCCGACGAGTCGAGGCTCGTCGTCTCCGGAACCGCTCGGAGATCTCGCGGGCGCCTGGAACGAGGTGCCGGAGTCGCACTACGGCGTCATCCAGGAGGGTCAGGACGAGGCTCCTGCCCTTCACGCCGCGACCGCCGAGCTAGGTCGCTGGCGCGGCAGCCGGCGGGCGTCTCGGCGCTCGAGTCCGCGTCCTTTCCTTCGCGCTCTCGGTCGCCATCGAGATCGCCGCGGCGCCCGAGGAGCGCCAGCCCGAGCCCGGCGTACGCGACGATCTTGTGCCAGCGCGGCTCCTCGAGCCGCTCGTCGAGGAGAAGCGTGCCGATGAAGATGCTCACGAGCGGGTTGCAGACGGACACGGTCGCGACCGACGCAGCGAGGTTGCCCGTCGAGAGCGAGATCTGCTGGATCACGAAGGCGAGGATTCCGGCGATGGCGAACGCGTAGAACTCCCAGCTCGCCAGCACCGTTCCGAGCCCGCTGTCGCCGAAGATCTCGACCGTCGGCTTGCACAGCGACGCGGAGAGCCCGTAGAGGACGCCGGCACACGCCCCGTAGAGCGCCGCCTTTCGGTCGAGCGTTCCGCGGCCGCCCAGGACGAACAGCACGACCGCGATCGCCGAGAACGCCAGGACCGCGACGGCCCACTCGCGCGCCGGCGCGTTGTCGTTCCCGTCGGCCGCGTCCCCGACGACGGTGAAGATCGCAAGGCCCAGCACCACGACGGCCGCGCCGAGGACCTCCCGCCGGTGGATCACCTGGCTCGTCAGGAGGTATCCGAGCGGGAGTGCGAACACGATCGTCGTCACGAGCAGCGGCTGGACGACGGCGAGCCGCCCGTGGTCGAGGGCGACCGCCTGGAACGCGTAGCCGGCGAGCAGCGCGACCGTCCCCAGCAGCCACCACCACTGCTTCGCGAGGGTTCGAGGAACGAGCTCGGCGAGCCGAGCGACACCTCCCCCATCCCGAGCGCGCCCTTCTGCTGCAGCGTTGCCGCCGAGCGCGAAGAAGAACGCTGCGACGATGGCGACGATCTCAGCCACGACGAGGAGCCTACGCCTGGTCCCCGGATGCCCGCAACGCCGTCGAGCTCGCACGATCTCGTCGACGAGATCGAGGCCCTCCGGGCGGTGCGTGATCAGCAGGACCGAGCGGCCGTCGGCCGCTTCGAGCACGTCGCGAACGAGCGCCTCGGCGGTCGGTTCGTCGAGGTGCGCGGTCGGCTCGTCGAGGAGGAGCACCGGGGCGTCCGCGAGCAGCGCTCGTGCGACGACGAGGCGCTGGCGCTGGCCGCCCGAGAGCTGCGATCCCTCCTCGCCGACGAGCGTGGCGAGCCCGTCCGGCAGCGACTCGACCCAGTCGTCGAGCCGCGCTCGGCGGAGCGCGTCGACGAGCTCCTCGTCGGTCGCCGTCGGGCCGGGCGAGCCTGAGGTTCTCGCGGATCGTCGAGTCGAACACGTGCGCCTCCTGGCCGGCGAGGGCGAACGTACGGCGGACGTCCTCCTGCCGCAGCTCACGGAGGTCGCAGCCGCCGATCGTGACGCGACCCTCGTCGGGGTCGAGAAACCGCAGCAGGAGATGTCGTGACGGTCGTCTTGCCCGCTCCGCTCGGCCCGACGAGGGCCGACGCGCCTGCCCGGGGTCGAGCCTCAGATCGAAGGCCTCGAGCGCCGGTGCCTGCGCATGCGGGTAGCGCGCCGGTGACGCCTTCGAGCGCCACCGTGACCGGCGCTCGCGGTGCCGGGCGCCGGGCTGCTCGGGTCGGTCACCGCCGGCTCGCGATCCGTCAGCTCGAGGACACGTCGGCCGGACGCGAGCGTCGCCGCGAGCTCGCGCGCCGCCGCCGGTAGCGGCGACACGGCGTCGAAGGACGACAGCGCGAGCAGCGCCAGCGCGGCGACGAGCACGCGGTCGAGGATGCCGGCATCGTGAGCGGCGACGGCCACGGCGCAGGACGCCCACCGTCGTGAGGCCGGCGACGAGGATCGCGAGGGCGTCGGCGAGACCCGCGACGAGCGCATCGCGCCGACCGAGGCGCACGAGCTCGCGATCCGCCGTCGCGTACCCGTGCGAGGGCGTCCTCCTCGCGACCGAACGCGACGAGCTCCGGCGCGCCCCGGAGCAGCTCGACGAGCTCGGCCGTGAGCTCGCCGCGGGCGTCCGCCTGCCGACGGCCGGTGACCCGTGCGAGGCGCGCGGCGAGAACGGGACGGCGCTGCCCGCAAGCGCGAGCCCGACGCGCGAGCACGATCGCCGCCGCCGGAAGGACGAGTGCGGTCGCGACGATGCAGGCGACCGCGACGACGAGAGCGACGAAGACGGGTCCGACGCCGCGCAGGTAGAGCCCCTGGAGCGCGTCGACGTCGCCGACCATGCGGCTGACGAGGTCGCCGCGCCGGAACGCCTCGAGCTCCGCGGGCGCGAGCGGCTCGATCCGCTCGTAGAAGCGTCGCGCGGATCCGGCCGAGCGCGCGCAACGCGAGGTCGTGCGACGCGAGCCGCTCGAGGTAGCGCGCGAGCGGACGGGCGAGCGCGAGGAAGCGGACGACGACGATGATCGTCGTCAGCGCAAGGATCGGAGGCTGCTCGGCCGCGCGCGAGATGAGGTAGCCGGCCGTCGCCATCAGCGCGACGCCGAAGCCGACCGCCGACGCGCCGAGCGCGATCGCGAGAACGACGCGCCCGAGTGGGAGCTCGGCGAGCGCGAGCAGCCGCCGAATCGTCGCGTCATGCCGCCTCCACCGTCGCTCGAGGACCGCGGCCGCGCTCGAGATGCGACGATCGCGGTCCGCGACGCGCGACGAGCTCGGGCGGTGCGCGACGAGCACGACCGTCCGCCCCGCGCGAAGCCGCTCGATCGCCTCGGCGATGACAGCCGCGCTCGCAGGATCGAGGTCGGCGGTCGGCTCGTCGAGGACGACGAGCGGCGCGTCGCGCAGGAACGCGCGCGCGAGCGCGAGCCTGCCGTCTCTGGCCGGCGGAGAGCGGCCGGCCGCCGTCCCCGACGACGGTCTCGTAGCCCTGCGGCAGCCGCGAGACGAGCTCGTGCGCGCCTGCGAGCTCGGCGGCACGGCGGACGCGGTCGTCGTCGGCGGACGGGTCGCCGAGGCGGATGTTGTCGGCGACGGTGCCCCTGAAAAGCGTCGGATGCTGCGGCACGAGCGCGGTCTGCCGTCGCCACGCTGCCGGGTCGACGTCCGCGAGGTCCCGACCGCCCGACGAGGATCCGTCCGGCCGAGGGCTCCGCGAAGCAGAGAAGGAGCGAGACGAGCGTGCTCTTCCCGCCTCCGCTCGGCCCGACGATCGCGACGGTCTCGCCGGGCCGCACCTCGAGGTCGACACCGCGCAGCACCGCCACGTCGCGCGACGGGTAGCGGAACGACACGCCCTCGAACGCGATCGGTTCGAGCGCGGGTCGGGCGGCGTGGCAGTGCCAGCGCGCACGCCGCGGGCACGTCGGCGAGCTCCAGCAGGCGCTCGGCGACGGCTGCGCCATCAGCGCTCGCGTGGAACTGGGCCGCGAGGTTCCGCAGCGGCAGGTAGAGCTCCGGCGCGAGGACGAGGATCGTCAGCGCAGCCTCGAAGCCGATCCCGCCGTCGGCCAGCCGCACGCCGACGACGACCGCGACGAGCGCGATCGCCGAGCGTCGCGGCGAGCTCGAGCACCGCGCCCGAGAGGAACGCGACCCGGAGCGTCCCCATCGTCGTCCGGCGGTACTCGCTCGCTCACCTCGACGATCCGCTCCGCCTGCGCCTGCGAGCGGTTGAACGCGCGCAGCGTCGGCAGCCCGCGCACGACGTCGAGGAAGTGGTTCGAGAGGAGTGCGAGCGCCTGCCAGCGCTCCGCGCGCGCCGCTCCGTCTGACGCCCGACGAGCCACATGAACACGGGCACGAGCGGAAGCGTCAGGAGCATGACTCCCGCCGCGAGGAGGTCGATCCGACGCGACGAGGACGAGCACGGCGACCGGGACGACGACCGCGAGAACGACCTGCGGGAGGTAGCGGCGCGAACGTCGTCTCCAGCGCGTCGACGCCGGAGACCGCGGCCGTGGCGACCTCCGCGCTCTGCGCGCCGTCGAGCGCCGCCGGCTGCCGTCGCAGCCTCGCCTCGACGACGTCGAGCCGGAGCTCGGAGATCACGTCGCCGGCGGCACGCCGGCCGGCGACCTCGAAGCCCCACGCGGCGAGCGCCCGCGCCGCGACGACAGCGACGAGGACGAGCGAGCGGTGTCGTGACCTCTGCGAGCGACGCGCCGTCGAACGAGCGCGCGGCCACGCGGGCGAGCGAGGACTGCCTGCGCGAGCACGAGCAGCGCGACGACGACGCCGAGAGCAGCGTCCGCGACGAGCAGCACGCGTACCGCCCGCGCGCGACGGAGGAGACGCCTGTCGAGGAGTCGCATCAGCGGGTTGTACCCCGGTGTGGGGCTACGGAGGCGGGCTCGGCGTCGACCGCCAGCGGTGACGGCTCGGTCGTCGCCGCGCCGAGGCGCTGGCGGAAGACGTAGTACGTCCAGCCCTGGTACAGCAGGACGAGCGGAACGAAGATCAGCGCCACGACGCTCATGACCTGCGAGCGCGTAGTGCGAGGAGGCGGCGTCGTCGACGGTGAGGCTGTCCGCGAAGTCGGTGCTCGACACCATCACGCGCGGATACAGGCTCGACGAAGAGCGTGGCGACGAGCGAGATCGTTCCCAGCGCCGTCATCGCGAACGCCCGGCCGCTCCGCGCCGGCGAACACGAACGCGACGGCCAGCGCGAGCGCCGCGATCGCGACGCGCGGCGGGAGCACCGGCGGGAAGAGATCCTTGTCGTTGCGGTCGATGCGCGACTGCGACCGTCCAGGCGACGTAGACCGCCGCCGACGACCGCGCCGGGTATCGCGAGCTGCCGTGCCGCACGCTCGGCGCGGCCGCGCAGCTCGCCGGTCGTACGCAGCGTGAGGAAGGTCGCGCCGTGGAATGCGAACAGCGCGACGACCGCGACGCCCGCGAACACGCTGTACGCGCTGAAGAGATCCAGGAGGTCGCCGGTGAAGTCGCCGTCCGAGTTGATCGGGACGCCGTACACGAGGCACGAGAGCCCGATCCCCCAGAGCAGCGCCGCGCCGAAGCTGCCGATCGTGTTCGCCCACGTCCACGACGCCCGCCAGCGCGAGCGTCTCGCTCTTCGAGCGCCACTCGAACGAGACGACGCGGACGATCAGGAAGAACGAGGATGAGCAGGAGCGCGAGGTAGAAGCCCGAGAACATCGTCGCGTACCAGGCCGGGAACGCCGCGAACGTGGCGCCTCCGGCCACGACGAGCCAGACCTCGTTGCCGTCCCAGACCGGGTCCGATCGTCCGAAGCGTCGTGCTCCGCTCCTCGTCCGAGCGCGGGACGAACGGCAGCAGCATGCCGACGCCGAAGTCGAACCCCTCGAGCAGGAAGTACATCGCCCAGACGACGACGATGAGGCAGAACCAGAAGGTCTCGAGATCCATCAGTACCCCACCGCCGGGAGCGCGAACTCGTCACCCTCGCCGCCGACCTCGGGCGGGTCGACGCGCGCGTAGCGGCGCATGAGCACGACGTCGACGATCGAGGAGCGCGGCGTACAGGACGATGAAGACGCCGAGGCTGGTGGCGATCGTGGCGGTCGAGACGCTCGGCGAGTTGGCGTCGGCCGTCTTCAGCAGGCCCCACACGATCCACGGCTGCCGGCCGACCTCCGAGAGCACCCAGCCCGGCGAGCGCCGCGACGTACGGGAGCGGGATCGCCAGCGACGCCGAGCCACAGGAACCAGCGCGTCGATGCGAGCCTTCCGCGCCAGTAGAGGAAGGCCCCGAGCGCCAGGACCAGGAAGACGAGCGTGCCGGCGTAGGCCATGATCCGCATGCTCCAGTAGGTCGTCCGCACCGGCGGGATGTAGTCGCCGGCGCCGTACTGGGACTGCTCCGACTGCCTGCAGCTCGTTCATCCCCTGCACCTCGCCGTCCCACGAACAGGGTCGCGAGGATCGACAGGAGGTGCGGGATCTGGATCGAGTACGACGGCGTCTGGTCGTCCACCGTGAAGCCGCCGATCTGGAAGAGCGAGAACGCGCACGGCTGGCACGTGTCCCACTGCGCCTCGGTCGAGGCGATCTTCATCGGCTGGTAGTCGGTCACCACGACGCCCATCTGGCTGCCGACCCCGAGGTTCACCGCCGAGATCGGGACGCCGACGATCAGCGCGAGCTTCGCCGCGTGGCGGAAGAGCTCCTGGTTCCGGCCGCGGACGAGGTGCCAGCAGCGCGACGCCGAAGATCGACGACCGCTCGCCGTCGTGAGCCCGACGAGCAGCACGTGGATGTACGCCCAGATCCCGAAGCGGTTCGAGAAGAGCTCCCAGACGTCCGTCAGCTCGGCGCGGCCGTCGGTGATCGGTCGAGCCGACGGGCCGCTGCATCCACGAGTTGGCGCCGATGATGAAGAACGCCGACGCCCAGCTGCCGATGGCGAACGAGCCAGACCGTCGCCAGATGGACGCGCCGCGAGAGCCGGTCCCAGCCGAAGATCCAGAGCCCGAGGAACGTCGACTCGAGCATGAACGCGGCGAGGCCCTCGATCGCGAGCGGCGCGCCGAACACGTCGCCGACGAACTTCGAGTAGATCGACCAGTTCATCCCGAACTGGAACTCCTGCACGAGCCCGGTCGCGACGCCGATCGCGAAGTTGATGAGCATGAGCGTTCCGAAGAAGCGCGTCAGCCGCAGCCAGGCCTCGTCGCCCGCCGCGGTACCAGATGCGTCTGCATGACCGCGACGAGCGGCGCGAGGCCGAGCGTGAGCGGGACGAACAGGAAGTGGTAGAGCGACGTCGTCGCGAACTGCACGCGCGCGAGGTCGACCGTGCGTGATCGCGAGCCAGCTCCTGCCCGGTCATCGCTCACTCGGCAAGCCGCTCATTCTCCCACCTCGACCGTCGGGGACAGCCCCCACGTCGCCAGGTGGGACTCGCCCGGCGCGAGTGCGACGAGACCCTCTCCGCTCCGGAAGGCATTCGGCGCGGCACGTCATCGGCTCGACGGCGAGACCGCCGCGGCCGACGTCCGGCAGGTCGCCGGTGAACACCATGAGGTACCGATAGCCGTCGTCGAGCCACAGCGTCACGCCGCGCTCGCCGGCGCTCGAGCTCGACGCGGGCCAGCACCCGTATCGTCGCGCTCGAGGTCGGTGAAGCCGTGGTCGAGCTTCGTGTCGCCGACTCGGCGCGCCGACGCGGAAGTCGAGGTCGGTCTCTCCGACCGGGACCGCTGCCGACCGGGATGCCACGATCGTCCGAGCGGAGCACCGTTCGCGCGGGCACCTGGAGCAGCACGTCGTCGACCGTCTCCGTGCCGACCGTGAGGTACGGATGTGCGCCGGCTGCCGTAGGGGCAGGCGGTCTCGCCCGACGTTCGTCGCCGTCGTTCGCACCGTGAGCCCGCCGCGCCGACAGCTCGTACTCGATCGTCGAGCGTCGAGCGAGAACGGATAGCCGGGCTGGGGATGGAGCGACATGCCCGACGACCACGCGGTGCGGCTCGCGCTCACGCACGTGCCACGCGTCCCAGCGCACGAGACCGTGGATCGCATTCGAGTGCTGCGGGCTCGGTCAGCGGAAGCTGATGCCGACGTCCCGTCGAACTCGTAGCTCCCGTCCTGCAGCCGGTTGGGCCACGGGATCGAGCACCTGGCCACGGCCAGCCGATCGCCATCTCGTCGGACGCCGTAGCCGTCGATGCACGTCCCGGCCGTCGACGGCGTACGTGCGCAGCCCTCCGCCCACCTCGACGACGACCGCGCGCTGGCCGTCGAATGCGATCTCGAACTGCTCGCCCGACGGGTTGAGCACCGTCTGCGTCGCCATCGAGCCTCGTGCTGCTACGCCAGCCGCTCGAGCAGGTGGTCGCCGACGCGAAGCGAGTTCGCCATCGCGGTGAGCGCCGGATTCACCGCGCCGATGCTCGGGAAGACGCTCGTGTCGACGACGTACAGGTTGTCGAGCTCGTGCGCCTTGCAGTTCACGTCGAGCACCGACGTCGCCGGGTCGGTGCCGAACCGGCGCGGTGCCCGCCTGGTGGGCGCAGCCGGCGATCGGGATGTCGTTCTTCATGTAGGCGAACCGGTGGATGAGGTGGTCCGGGTTCATGTCGAGCTGCCCGAGCATCGACTTGACCTTCGTCGTACAGCCGCTTCTTGGCCTCGACGTTCGTCTCCGTGTAGGTGAGCGTGACGACGTTGCCGTCGCCGTCGACGGTGACGCGGTTGTCGGGCTGCGGGAGATCCTCGGTCGAGAGCCAGAAGTCGATCGCGTGGCGCGCCATCCGCTCGAGCGTCCACTCGGGCGCGAGCCTCGTCGCCCGCGGCCGCTCGCCGCGGAACATCGCAGCCGTGCGACTTGCCGACCATCTGGACGTTCCCGAGCGGGTACTCGAAGTCGTCGGAGCCGAAGTAGAAGTCGTTGAGCCCGAGCGTCTTCTGGTACGCGGTCGGGTTCTCCTCGCGCGAGAGCGCGAGGACCGCGGTCGAGTCGTGGAACATGTAGTTGCGGCCGACCTGGTCGGAGCCGTTGGCGAGGCCGTTCGGGTGCTTGTCGTTCGCCGACTGCAGGAGCAGCTTGGCCGTGTTGGCCGCGCCGCAGGCGACGACGACGACGTCGCCGGCGAACCGCTCCTCGGCCGCCGTCCCGCTCGACGACGACCTCGGTGACGGCCGTGCCCTCGCCGTTCGTGTCGAGCCTGACGACCTTCGCGTTCGTCAGCAGCGTGACGTTCGGATGCTCGAGCGCGGGCCGCACGCCGAGCACCTCGGCGTCGGACTTCGCGTGCACGAGGCACGGGAAGCCGTCGCACGTGGCGCAGCGGATGCAGGTGCTGAACGGCGGGTTCGACTCGTCGAGCATGATCCCGCACGGCGCGTGGAACGGGCTGGTAGCCGGCGGCCGCGAGGTCGTCGGCGAGCTGCTGGATCCGCGGCTCGTGCGAGACGGCCGGGATGCGGGTACGGCGCGCTCGACGGAGGCTCGGTCGGGTCCTCGCCGCGCGCGCCGTGCACCTGGTAGAGCTGCTCCGCGAGCGTGTAGTACGGCTCGAGCTCGTCGTAGGAGATCGGCCAGGCCGGCGAGATGCCGTCGTGGTGGCTGCAGCTCGCCGAAGTCCTCCTTGCGAAGCCGGTAGAGCGCCGCGCCGTACAGCTTCGTCGCACCTCCGACGAAGTAGTGCACCCCGGGCTGGAACGGCTTGCCGCTCGCGTCGTACCAGGTGTCCGGCGAGACGTAGCGGTTGTCGACGAACACCGTCTGTCCGTGACCCAGTTCTCGAGCTCACGCGGAAGCCAGTCGCCGCGCTCGAGGAGGAGGATGCGCTTCCCGGAGGGCGCGAGGTGTCGCGCGAGTGTGCCACCACCCGCGCCCGTCCCGATGATGATGACGTCGTAGGACTCGGTCACGAGATCTCCTCCAGTCGCTCGGCGAGGATGATGCGCCCGGCCGCTTCGACCAGCGCGAGATGGGAGAACGCCTGCGGGAAGTTGCCGAGGTGGCGGCCGGTCTCGACGTCGAACTCCTCCGCGTAGAGGCCGAGCGGCGAGGCGATGCGCAGCAGCCGCTCCATGAGGTCGCGCGCGCGCTGCTGCTCTCCGACGATCGCGAGCGCGGACACGAGCCAGAACGAGCAGATGAGGAACGTCCCCTCCTCGCCCGGAGAGCCGTCGTCGGTCTCCTCGGTCCGGTAGCGGAGGACGAAGCCGTCCTCGGTCAGCTCGTCCGCGATCGCGAGCACCGTGCTGCGCAGGCGCTCGTCGTCGCCGGGCAGGAATCCGAAGATCGCGGCCAGGAGCGTCGAGGCGTCGAGCGAGTCGGTCGCGTAGTGCTGGCGGAGGACGCCGCGGTCGCTAGACGCCGTGCTCGAGGATGTCCGCGCGGATCTCCTCGGCCGTCGCGCGCCACGTCGCCTGCAGCTCGGGATCGCCCCGGATCTCGGCGAGCTTGGCCGCCCGGTCCAGCGCGACCCAGCACATGAGCTTCGACGACACGTAGTGCTGCGGCGCGCCGCGCGCCTCCCAGATGCCCTGGTCGGGTTCTGCCAGACCTGCGGTCGCGCACTCCGCCTGCGACTCGGACGATCGGCCAGAGCCGGCGCGGCAGCCGCTCGCTCCTGCCGCGTGTGGAGGAGGATCGAGTCGAGGACGGCGCCGTAGACGTCGTTCTGCCGCTGGTCGAAGGCGCCGTTGCCGATCCGCACCGGGCGCGCGCCCGCGTAGCCGGAGAGGTCGTCGCGGGTCGACTCGGTCAGGTCGCGGCGGCCGTCGATCCCGTACATGATCTGCAGCGAGCCGTCCTCGTTCGGCTCGACGTCGGCGACGAACTGCATGAACTCGTCCGCCTCCCAGTCGAGGTTCAGGTAGTGCAGCGCCTGGAGCGTGAACGTCGTGTCGCGCATCCACGTGTAGCGGTAGTCCCAGTTGCGCTCGCCGCCCGGCGTCTCCGGCAGCGAGGTCGTCAGCGCCGCGACCGTCGCGCCGGTCGGCATGTACGTCAGGCCCTTGATCGCGAGCGCCGAGCGCTGGATCGGGTCGCGCCAGCGATGGTCGGGGATGCGCGCCCTGCCGAGCCACGCGCGCCAGAAGCGTACGGTGGCCGCGAGGCGCGCCTCCGCGTCGCCGACGTCCTCCGGGCGGCGCAGGCCCTCGGCCCACGACAGCGCGCAGTACGCCTCGGTCGCCCGCATGCAGGACGTGCCGTGCCCGCACGCGGCCGCCCTCGATCCCGAGCGCGAGATCGGATCGGAGGCGGATGCGTCTGCCCCGCCCCGTCGCGTCGGCCGCATGCCGATCGCCGTCCACCGAGCGTCCACGTCGGCTCCGCGCGCCCGTAGTCGAACGACCGGCTCGCAGACGAGCTCGACCTCGACGTCGCCGTCGAGGCACTCGACCGTGCGGACGAGCAGGTGGTCGGCGTCGTCGTCGCGCGGGCGGCCGCGTGTGCGGCGTGATCTCGTCCTCGTGCTCGCGGGCCCCATGGTCAGCGCGTCGCGAACGACGATCCAGCCCGCTCGGCGTCTTCCAGGTCGTCACGAGGACGTTCGTGCCCGGCTCGTAGCGGCGGGCCGTCGGATGGTGGATCGCGAACGGCGCCGAGCCTGAACGTACCCGCCTCCGCGGATCGAGGAGGCTCCCGAACACGCTCGGTGAGTCGAAGCGCGGGACGCACAGCCAGTCGACCGAGCCGTCCGGAGCGACGAGCGCTCCGTGTGGCAGTTCGAGAGGAACGCGTAGTCGGCGATCGGCGGTGAACGGCGACGGGGCGGCGGCGCTCTGCGGCTCATTGCCTCTGCCTCGGCCGCTGCTCACGACTGCGATCCAGGGCTCGTGCCAGCGGCCGTGGCCCGGCGACGAGCTGTCAGCGGCCTCGGCGGGCCCCACGATCCCGGCGCGTAGACGATGCACGGGTGGCGGCGCATCGAGCAGCGGCTGCATGATCCGCCACGTCTGCTCGACGCCGTCCTGGCGCGTGAAGCGAGTGCTGTCGCCCGACCAGCGCGGCGTGGAGCAGCACCTCGTACGGCGTCGCGCCCTCGCCGCCCATCTTCGAGAACTCGACGTCGAGACGTGATCGGCGCGGCCGCGCCGGCGTCCGCGCGATGGGCGTCGAGGATGACTCGGACGCCCGTCGACGGGATCGAGCTTGACCACGAGCTGGTTCGGCTCCGGTCGGCGCGTCGAACGCCGCGAAGCCGAGCCGCGGCGGATGCTTGAAGACCAGGCGGACCTCGGTCTGCGTGACCGGGAGCCGCTTGCCGGTGCGGATGAAGAAGGGCACGCCCGACCAGCGCCAGTTGTCGATCTCGAGGCGCAGCGCGGCGTACGTCTCGGTGGTCGAGTCCGGGCGCGACGCCGTCGATGTCGAGGTAGCCGTCGTACTGGCCGCGTACGTAGTGCGCCGGGTCGGCCGGGTCTGATCGCGCGGAAGAGCGCGACCTGCGCGTCCTTGAGCGTCTGCGGGTCGCCGCCGGCAGGCGGCTCCATCGCCGTCATGCCGACGACCTGCATGAGGTGGTTGACGACGACGTCGCGCAGCGCGCCGACCGGGTCGTAGAAGTGGCCGCGGTCCTCGACGCCGAAGTCCTCGGCCATCGTGATCTGGACGCGACTCGACGTAGTTCCGGTTCCAGATCGGCTCGAGCATCGTGTTCGCGAACCGGAGGTAGAGGATCTCCTCGAGGCCCATCTTCCCGAGGTAGTGGTCGATCCGGTAGAGCTGCGACTCGTCGATGTACTGGTGCAGCTCCTCGGCGAGCGCGCGCGCCGACGCCGTGGTCGTGCCCGAACGGCTTCTCGACGACCACGCGCGCGTTCGTCGTCAGCGCCGGCCTCGGCGAGCCCCTGACGACCGTGCCGAACAGGAACGGCGGGATCTCGAGGTAGAAGACCGGCGCGTCTCGCGCCCTCGATCGCCTCGGCGACGCGCGCGTAGGTCGCGGCGTCGGCGAAGTCGCCCGTGGACGTACGAGAGCCGCGCCGCGAAGCGCGTCGAAGACCGCCTCGTCGAGCTCCTCGCCCGTCGCCGACGATCGACGTCGCGCGCGCGCTCGACGAGCTGGTCGAGCGTCCAGTCGTCGACCGCGACGCCGACGATCGGGCAGTCGAGCAGGCCGCGCTGCTCGAGCCGGTAGAGCGAGCGGAACGTCATCACCTTCGCGAGGTCGCCCGGTGATCCCGAAGATCACGAGGACGTCCGCCGGCCGCGGATCGGCGTCCGTCGTCGTCCGGCTGCCTGTGGCGCTTCTGTCGTTGCGCTCATGCGCCACCCTCTCCGGTCTCCTTCGTCTACTCGTCCGCGTCGACGCGTGATCCGGCCGACGCGCTGGTGCGTGAACTGGCTGCCGGCCCAGTCGACGACCGCCTTCGCGCGGTCCTCGTTCGTCGGCAGCAGCGCGAGGTGCACGGCTCCCCACGCGAGCTGCGCCTTCTTGCCCTGTCATCGTGCTGCCCGCCGAGCATCTGCACGACCGCGGCGCCGCGCCCGATCGTCGCCATCGTGCCCTTGTCGCGGTACGCGAACGGCTTCGTCTCCTTGCCCGCGACGCGGCGGGCGATCGTCTCTCCCGCGTGCTCGCCCGACTGGAGCGCGACCGAGCCGAGCTGAGGCAGCACCTGCTCCGTCTTCGCGTCCGTGATCGCGCGCGACGTCGCCGAGCGACGAAGACCTCGGGGTGGCCGGGAAGCGCGAGGTCGGGCCCGACGGCGATGCGGTTCCCGCGCTGCAGCTCGAGCCCGAGCGACTGGACGAGCTGGTTGCCCTGCAGGCCCGCGCCCCAGACGAGGGTGTGCGCTGGAGATCACGTCGCCGGACTTGAGCGTGACGCGCGTCGGCGACGACCGACTGACGACCTGCGCCGGTCATCACCTCGACCGTCGCGCTTCTCGAGCGCCTTCGCCGCGTACTCGCGGAGGTTCGGCTTGAACATCGCGAAGAGCTCCGGCGCCGGCCTCGACGAGGATCGACGCGCGCCTTCTCCTGCGGCAGGCGTCGGGTAGTCCGTCGACGAAGTTGCGCCGGTAGAGCTCGGCGAGCGCGCCGGCGGTCTCGACGCCGGTCGGCCCGCCGCCGACGACGACGACGTTCAGCGCGCCGTCGTCGACGAGGCTCGGGTCGCGGTCGGCGGCCTCCCAGCGCTCGAGCACGTGGTCCTTGAGGCGCGACGCGCGTCGGCAGCGTGTACATCGGAAACGCGTGCTCGGCAGCGCCCTCGGTCCCGAAGAAGTTGACCTCGGCCCCGAGCGCCGAGGACGAGGTAGTCGTAGGTGCATCGGCGCGAGCCCGTCGAAGCGGACCTCGCGCGCGTCGAGGTCGATCCCGGTGACCGGTCGCCTTGTGGATCGTCGCGTTCTCCTGCTCGTGGACGAGGTCGCGGAGCGGAGTGACCGACGGCCGTCGTCTCGAGCAGGCCGGTCGCGAGCTGGTACAGCAGCGGCTGGAAGGTGTGGTAGTCGTGCTTGTCGACGAGCACGACGTCGACGTCGGCCGTTCTTCAGCTTCGTGCGCGGCACCGACGCCGGCGAAGCCGCCGCCGAGAACGACGGACCAGTGGTCGCTTGCGGCCGCGCGGCGTCAGGCACGACGCTCGCCCGACCCCGAGGCTGCCTCAAGCCCTTCGCGACGGCTCGCGGTGCCGATGCGCTCTCGCCCAAGACGGAGCTGCTCCCGACGAGGGTTGGAATGGATCATGCGCCTGCCTCCCGTTGCCAGAACTGAGGGCGCCGACCTAGCTTATTGCGTGTTCGCAAGCATCCGCCAAGCAGACTACGGTGAACCTCTGGTGAACACACTGCCGTGGCTGCTCTGACGGCGAGCGGCGTCAGTCTGCCGGGTGCTGGTGGGCTTCGTCTTCGAGCAGAGCCACGATGGCATTGGCCCAGTCCGCGACGTCGTTCTGGGGCTCCTGATCACGAATCGTCCTCAAGCCGGGCGTCAGGATGTCTCAGCGCCTGGCAGCTGCAGTTGCGCGTCCCGGCGTGACGCCGGCTGCCTGCCTCCATCGCGACCGAGCTGCTCCTGGCTCCCGAGCCTTTCGAGCTGCGTTTGCAGACGCACGACGATCCGCATCTCGCGCGCCCGAGGCGCGCGATTTTTCTCCGGCGCGGGCCAGCGCGAACGTCACATCGATGGCAGACCGATGACGAGACTCGAACGTCGGATCGACAGAATGCTCGCCCGCGCGACGACACCACGTGGCGCCGGTGTCGTCATCGCGACCGCCTCGACCTCGATCACCGTGGCGGCCGGTCTCCCGATGACTGTCGTGGATCGCGACAACTTCCCGACCCTCGGGTCGGGCTCTGGTGGGCCGTCCAGACGGTAGCCGACCGTCGGATACGGCGACAACGTTCCGACCAACGTCTCCGGACAGCTCCTGGCGGCACTCGTCATGCTGCTGGGGATCGGCTTCCTGACTGTGATCACCGCCGCGATCACGAGCATTCGTGTCGCGCCCACGGCCGACGCCATCCGACTGGAGATGCCTGCGGCGGAGCAGCTGCGACGGGTGAACGAGCGGCTCGAGCGAATCGAAGCCGCGCTCACCCGCTGAGCCCGAAGACTCGGCGACCCCGCCGCGTTGAGCTTCGCGAGGGATCGTGCCGTCGCTTGTGGAAATCACCGCGAAGCTGAAATGCTCCGCGCGTGAACCGGCAGGCGAACGGCGGGCCTCGGCCTGCCGACGTGCTCGTGATCTTCGGGATCACCGGCGACCTCGCGCGGTCATGACCTTCCGCTCGCTGTACCGGCTCGAGGCGCGCGGCCTGCTCGACTGCCCGATCGTCGGCGTCGCGGTCGACGACTGGACGCGTCGAGCAGCTCGTCGAGCGCGCCCGCGAGTCGATCGTCGCGCACGGGCGAGCAGCTCGACGAGGACGATCTTCGAGCGGTTCGCGGCGCGGCTCTCCTACGTCCACGGCGACTTCAGCGGACGCCGACGACGTACGCGCAGCGTCGGCGACGGCGATCCAGGACGCGGACGCTCCCGGTCTTCTACCTCGAGATCCCGCCGTTCCTGTTCGGCACGGTCGTCAAGCGGCCTGTCGGCGGCCGGCCTGACCGAGAGCGGCCCGCGTCGTCGTCGAGAAGCCGTTCGGCCACGACCTCGCGTCGGCGCGCGCGCTCAGCGACGAGCTGCACGCAGTACATCGACGAGTCGCAGCTGCTACCGGATCGACCACTTCCTCGGGAAGATGGGCCGTCGAGGAGATCCTGCTACCTGCGGTTCGCCAACACGATCCTCGAGCCGGTCTGGAACCGCGCACTACGTCGCAGTCGCGTGCAGATCACGATGGCCGAGGACTTCGGCGTCGACGACCGCGGCCACTTCTACGACCCGGTCGGCGCGCTGCGCGACGTCGTGCAGAACCACCTGCATGCAGGTCGTCGCGGCTGGTCGCCATGGAGCCGCCGGCGCGCGGCGCGACCGCGACGGCTCAACGACCGCAAGCGGCGCTGTTCCGCGCCGATCGCGGAGGCCGACCCGCGCGCAGCTACGTCCGCGGCCAGTACGAGGGCTACCTGCGACGTCGACGGCGTCGCCGCCGGACTCGACAGACCGAGACCTTCGCCGCGCTGCGGCTCGAGATCGACAACTGGCGCTGGTCGGGCGTGCCGTTCTTCATCCGCGCCGGGAAGACGCTGCCGGTCACCCAGACCGAGCTGCGCCTGGTCTTCAAGCCGCCCGCCGCGGCTCGGGCTTCGTGGCCGACGACTCGACGCCCGAGCCCAACCAGCTCGTGATCCGGCTCGACCCCGTCGACCGGGATCCGCATCCGCTTCCAGGTCGACGGACGCCGAGCGCTGCAGCTGACCCGAGCACGATCGAGCCTCGACATGGAGTTCGCCGACGAGGGCGGCGAGGGCGCGACGCCGTACGAGGTGCTGCTCGCACGCCGCGCATGCGCGGCGACACGGGCAGCTTCAGCCGCCAGGGACGGGATCGAGGAGACGTGGCGCGTCGTGCAGCCCCTGCTCACGACGCGCCGCCTCCGGTCGAGATCTACGAGCCGGAGTACAGGGCCTTCGTGGCGGAGGAGCTCACCCGCGACTACGGAGGCTGGCGGAATCCATTGGCTGCCGTGACGGCCACCGTCCTCCCATGACGCGCCGCTTCGCGAACGTCCGTCCTGGGCGGCGCTTCCGGGCGCCACTACGCCGAGATCGGCGAGCACGCACCTCCGCGACCTGTTCGCCGAGCGACCCGGGCCGCGGCGAGCGGCTGACGCGCCGAGGCCGCCGGCCTCTACCTCGACTACTCGAAGAACCGCGTCACCGACGAGACGCTCCGGCTCCTCGTCGCAGCTCGCCGAGCGAGCCGGGCTGCGCGAGCGCATCGACGCGATGTTCCGCGGCGAGCACGATCAACGTGACCGAGAACCGCGCGGTGCTCCACGTCGCGCTGCGGATGCCGCGCGGCCACGTCGCTCGTCGTCGACGGCGAGCGACGTGGTGCCGGAGGTGCACGCGGTGCTCGACCGCATGGCCGACGTTCGCCGACCGGCGTCCGGTCGGGCGAGTGGAAGGGCCACACCGGCAAGCCGATCCGCAACGTCGTCAACATCGGCATCGGCGGCTCCGACCTGGGCCCGGTGATGGCCTACGAGGCGCTGCGCCACTACAGCGACCGCGACATGACCTTCCGCTTCGTCTCGAACGTCGACGGCACCGACTTCGCCGAGGCGACGCGCGACCTCGACCCGGCGGAGACGCTGTTCATCGTCTCCTCGAAGACGTTCACGACGCTCGAGACGATGACCAACGCGCGCACGCGCGCGCGAGTGGGCGCTGCGACGGCTCGGCGGCGACGAGCGCGCGGTCGCGAAGCACTTCGTCGCGGTGTCGACCAACGCCGCCGAGGTCGCGAAGTTCGGCATCGACACCGCCAACATGTTCGGCTTCTGGGACTGGGTCGGCGGCCGCTACTCGATGGACTCGGCGATCGGCCTCTCGACGATGCTCGCGATCGGCCCCGAGCGCTTCGCGCGAGATGCTCGCCGGCTTCCACGCCATGGACGAGCACTTCCGCGACGGCGCCGTTCGAGCGGAACCTGCCCGTCGCTCATGGGGCTGCTCGCCGGTCTGGTACCGCGACTTCTTCGGCGCGCAGACGCTCGGCGTGATGCCGTACGAGCAGTACCTGAAGCGCTTCCCCGCCTACCTGCAGCAGCTGACGATGGAGTCGAACGGCAAGCACGTGACGCTCGACGGGCGCCACGTCGACTACGACACGGGGCCGATCGTCTGGGGCGAGCCGGGGACCAACGGGCAGCACTCCTTCTACCAGCTGATCCACCAGGGCACGACGCTCATCCCGTGCGACTTCATCGGCTTCGCACCAGACGCTCAACCCGCTCGGCGACCACCACGACCTGCTGCTCGTCGAACGTCTTCGCCCAGGCCGAGGCGCTCGCGTTCGGCAAGACCGCGGACGAGGTGCGGGCCGAGGGCACGGCCGAGCCGGCTCGTGCCGCACCGGACGTTCGAGGGCAACCGGCCGACGAACGTGATCCTCGCCGAGCGGCTCACGCCGCGAGACGCTCGGCACGCTCGTCGCGCTCTACGAGCACAGCGTGTTCACGCAGGGCGTCGATCTGGGACATCGACTCGTTCGACCAGTGGGGCGTCGAGCTCGGGAAGCAGCTCGCGCAGCGCATCATCCCCGAGCTCGAGAGCGCGACGGAGCCGACGCTCGGCCACGACAGCGTCGACGAACGACCCTCATCCGGCGCTACCGCCCGCTCAAGTGATCCGTCTCCTGCTCGCCATGGCGTCAGCGGAACCCTCGTGAACAAGGAAAAGGAACTGAGCGACGCGCGCACGATCGCGGCCGTGGGCGACCTGCGACGCCGGAGTCCTCTTCGCCGTGACGAGCGGGCGGCCGCCGCGCTGGATGTCGATGCTCGTCAGGCCCCTCGCGCTCGACGCCGATTGCGGCGTTCAACGGCGAACCGTCGATGAGGCCCGACCTCGACGTCGTCGAGGAGCGTCGTCCGTCGCGATCTCGTCGCCCCGGCCATCAAGCTCATCGGAGTCGTTCAGGCT
>ERZ1370068.4164-contig-3251_pt1 | contig 28783 bp, 45 predicted proteins | sample MGYA00561227_ERZ1370068 | MGnify/ENA primary metagenome ERZ1370068 (study PRJEB38410, sample SAMEA6850437) | metagenome | study: Metagenomic assessment of the ecological functions of the soil: analysis of the soil microbiota associated with the...
TTACGTATTGCTATTCACATGTCGATGTTACGAACGTGCCGCGAAGAGCAAGCAATCTTTTGCTGGTAAAGGGGGAGTGTCGGGGAGCCGTCGAATTCATCGATGCGTGCGTATTCGCCGGCATCGACCGAGTCTCGTACTATCACCAAATATTTGCTCCGATTCGTGTTTTCGATTTCGTGACAAGCATGCCGCGAACACAACTCACTTGGTACGGGCAGTCTGGATTCAAAATCATCACGCCCGCGGGCAATGTCCTTCTGGTCGATCCGTGGCTGACGAATCCAGTTTTTGCGAAAGGTAAAGATGAAGTCGCAGCCCTGAAGCGCGTCGATCTGATTTTGGTCACGCATGGGCATTCCGATCACATCGGAAACGCGGTCGAAATCGGGAAACGAATCGCGTGCCAAACTCGTAGCGACGTATGATCTTTCAGCAGCCATGACGGCGGTGCTCGGTTATCCGGCCGAGTTGGCCGACACGGAGACGACGGGACATTTCGGCGGCACGCTCAATCTGCTAGATCATGAGGTCGCGGTAACGTGTACTCTGCGTGGCATGGCGCTGGTGTAGAGAAGACGAAAATTCGCCGCCTTATTACGGCGGAAACCCTAGCGGTTTGATCATCGCCATTCGCGGCGGCCCACCTTTTTATCACACAGGAGATACTGATTTGTTTTTCCGATATGGCGCTGGTATCGCGATATAACAAGATCGACATCATGCTGGTATGCATTGGCGACCATTTCACAATGGGGCCGAAGCGTGCGGCCGATGCGGTCAAGCTGGTTGACCCGCGAGTGGCCATTCCAATGCACTATGGGACGTTTCCGGTGCTGACTGGCACGCCGGAAATGTTCGATCGCGAATTGAAACAGCGCGACGTCAAAGCCAATCTGCGGGTAATGAAAATCGGTGAAACAATTGAGCTTTCCGAATAATCAACTGGGAGTAACCGATCGGCTCGTGCAAGCGACGGATACAGCCAGCCGACGCGATAAGGTCGATTTAACAAAACAATGCCGATTGGGAAAAATGGGAATGGGCTGACACTGCTGGAACGCTTCATACCGGACGGTCTGTCCAACGCGGCAACGACGCTCGTTGACTCGTTAAAGATCAATTCGACCTCGGAGAAAGTTCGGCGTCGCCGGCGAGTGGTGGTCAAGCGCCGCAATATTTACGGTGAGCAATTGGCCGATCTCGCTAATTTGTATTTTCGCATGTCGACCATACCGATCCGTTTCTGGAGCAAGGTGGACGACTGGAGGCGCTGGGAAATCGGCTGTTTCAAAATGCTGAACGGCGATCGTTTTCGCGTCTTTGCCTCGCGGGCGCACGAACTGTTTGCGAAGAAAAGCTACCGGGCAAAAGCCTGTGGGATCATATGAATCGGGGCACACTCACGCAGCAAATGCTGGAAGCAGCCGCGCACGAAATTCGGCGTGCTCATCAGTTCTGGAACGACGAGTTTGACGGCCCGTGGTCGCACGGTGACGCGGGCATGACGAATGTCATCTATAACCAGAAGGACTCGGCCGACGCGGCTGATTGACTTTGAAATTATCCATGACAAGTCGCTCCCGGCAACAGTGCGACACGCCGATGATTTGCTCGTTTTCTTGCTCGACATCGTCGGAATAGTTCCCTGGCCACCAATGGTTGCCTTTCGCACTCAGGTTTCTTTAACGCTTAGCGACAGTTTAGATGTGATTGCCGAGTTGAAAAATCAGCTGGCTCTTCCGAGTGGCATGGCGTGGATTTGGTGGGGCGTTCGCACAAGCTTCGCGAACCCGGCAAAAGTAAAACAGCGCCTGGAGAAACTTCGGGGCGTAATCGCCGACTTGAGACATTATCGAACCGTTGCGGCCAAACGATCCCGCCAGCAGGCGGCGTGCCTCAATCAGTTGCCAGGAAATCAGCCCCGGAATGCCAAGCGCGAGTTCGCGTACTCTCGCGATTAGTGACAAGGCAAAGCTGCATCTCCGGGGATCCCGAGAAGATTGCCGACGAACAGATAACCGCCTTCCTGCACGCCCAAACCTCCGGGAACGCAGAAAGCCGCCGAGCGAATCGTCAACACCATGCTTTGCAAGATGAGCGCGTTAATCAAGGTCGCGCTGCAGATCGAGCGCATGAAGAGCGATCCAAATTTCGCCCGAGCCGCCGACCAGCGAAATAATCGTCCACGCAACACATCCGACCAGCACGCCGCCGCGCGTACAGCGTGCGAACAGTTTGGTCGAGACGTGCTCGCCGCTTTGCACGAGCGATTGCCACTCCGGCGAATTAGCCAACGCGCTGACGATGATCGAGCGAGAAAGCGGAACATTCCCAGCCGTTGCACAAAGTAGAAACCCGGCAACGGCAAGAACACCGATGAGCGTTCCGACCAACGGTCGGACCGAACGAAATTTTTCTGTCCGGTTACACCGACAAGCAGTACTCAAGCCCAGCAACGGTAAAAGCGGCCTGCGTGAAAACCCCCAGCGTAATGTCCGCGAGGACACGTTGCCGCGGCGAGTGGCAGCGGCGTGCCATTGATCGCCGCCAACCGCGCCCGCACGATGTCTCCGCCAACTGCGGCCGAGGGCACCAGCGTGCTGACCGACTCACCGATCCAGCGCATCCAAAGCAGCCTTCGCAGCGGCAGACGTTCGGCCTTCGGAAAGAGGACCCACCACGCAAGCGCATCGAGAAATACCGGGACCGCGAAATGGTAAGCCACGACTGCGGCAATGGCCCAGCCTGCGGCAGCGAAAGCCGCGCCGACCTGCGGCAGGCCCTTGGCGAACGAGCAGGATTGTGAAAAGCGCAGCTCCGGCGAGGCCAAGCAGCCATACGGTTATGTGTATTTTGCCCGACTGCTTTCATCCGTTCTCCGAGACCAATTCGAGCGCGCGTGAGAAGATGCGCCTATTTCGAAGGAACGCGAGCAGATCTACGCTGAGCAGCGTCCAGATCAGCTCAGGAGACTCTGCGCAGGCGGTTCACTGTCTCTTCGACGCGCACCAAGGCAGGTTCGCTAACAAGGGACACGCCAGGAGTCAGGACCACGCTTCGTCGCATCGGCTTCGTCCGACAAACAGACAAAACGCCAACCAGAGAACAGCCGAACACGATTGCCGCCAAAACGTCGGTCAAAAATGCGCGCCCCAACGCGATGCGGCTGAATCCGACCAAGTGCGATCAGCAACGCCGCGCTGAAAACTGTCAGTCTCCGCCAGTGGCCGCGTCTTCATTGCGGGGCAGAATAAAAAGAGCGAAGCTGCCCGTAAAGCGGAGTTGCGCCAATCGGTGTGGCCGCTCGGCAAAACTGTAGCCCGACCAATCGACGAACAGCCCGTCAGCAAATGGACGTTGCCGATGGACAACGACCTTGACCAGCTCGTTTAGCAGCATCCCGCCCGGCACGGCCACGATCAATGTCACGAGCGACGGCCACCATCGCTTCCAGACAAAAAACAACACCGCGAAAAACAAAACGACTCAATCCACTCGCTTGAACCGAACTCGGTGAACGCTCGCAGCACGCTAACAAATGTGTGCGTCAAATGCGCGTGGAACCATCCCGCGACTTCATGATCCGGTCCGGCAGAGGGGTTCGACCATGGCGAAAGCCACGCAATTCTGGGGGAGAATGAGAGCGTTTCGTCACAAAAAGCCAGTGAACCTGAATGCCGATTTAATACCCGTCAAACGGGAAAACATTCCAAATCCCAAATCGGTAGCATGCGAGCCAGCAGATCCGAACAGATCAGCGTCAACTTGAGAAAAGTTCATAATGCAAACTCCGCTTAACGAGCTCACGATCAACCGAGGCTCTGGCAGGAAAAGCGGCTGCAGTGATCAACGGTTGAAAACGAACGGCCGCGCGCCGTAGTTTTCTGAATTATTCCTTGCCAGAATATTTCCAATCCGATACATCGGGGTTAGCTCGCTCATCCGGATAAATCGTTGATCGCACCTTAACCTATGAAAAACGCAGTGACTGTTCTTTATCAGCCTGTTTCTCAGTGCGGCCACTTCCGCCATTGCCGGCACAGCGACTTTTGAAGCACAACCTGCCCCTACACCAGAGGAAGAAAACTCGCGCGATCTTTTTCGTACGAGACAACCTATACGTTCGACAGCGATTTCGAGGAGTCCAAGCTCGGACACGGCGATTCGCTCTACGACGATTTCAGTTATGACCATCGCTTTTCTGATTACCGGCAAATGGTACCTTCGCGCTCGGCGTCGAATACGAACGCTACGACTTCAACGGCACCGACAACGGTTTGCCCGGATCATCTGCAAGCAGCCTATGGTCACCTCGCGCTTCGAATACGTGGTGAAGGATCTACGCAGGACTTAGCATCGAGGTTGATCCTGAGTGGCTACTTTCAGAAACGCACGTTGCGCGATGCGTTCGACATGCCGAGGAAAGCTTTTGTGAGCGTTCCGCTCAAAGAAAGACAAAATCTTCGCCGTCGTCGGTGTGGGCTGGGTCGTTATTCCAAGATCCGCCAGTTGCGCCAGGTGGCGGTATCATCTGGCTGATTCAGCGATAAGCTGCGCCTTCAGGCTGTCTTCCCGAAGCCGGCGTTGATCTACGAGCCGAATGACGACTGGCAGTTCAAGCATCTGGGCGAGCTGAACTTATCTGAGCGTTCGGACCGACGATGTCGTTGACACGGAGCGGAAGCTGCAACTGCACGACGCTGGTGCTTCAATACAGCGAGTACGTGCGGGCGTGCAGGTAGGTATTCCGGTTTCAAGCACTTCAAGATCGACCGCCAGGCGCGGGCTGCCACCATCGGACGCAATTTCGATTTCTTCCGTGCCGATCAGTCCAAGCGGACTGATCCGGCGCCGTACGTCAGAATTGCACGCCGGAAGCTGAGATTCTAAGGGAAAATTTCGTTCGAGTTTTCTCGCCACGGCTTGGCTGCCGCGAACCTTCAGTCGACCGGTCATAAACGCCCACGTGCCGCTCGAGTGTTCCATTTCGACAGCGCGACCCAATCCTTGTCGCTGGTCATGAACGTGACGCTGGGATTGTCGATCTTCCCTTTCCCATCTTGTAGGTTCCATCGTTCACATCGATCCACCATTCCCCGCCGTTCGGGCCGCTGAGTTCCCACTGGTAGCGCGCATGCACTCCCTTTGCCTTTTCGCTTGGAAACTCTGGCGCATCCCATCGAACACTTGCTGCGGTGTCGAGCTCGAAGAGCTCCTTTGAGGCCGCGCTTCGCCGCGCCCAAACAGAAGTGCCGTAATAATCACGGCCGTTAAGCCGAAACGTACATCATCGGTTTCATCATTATAGACGCCAAATCAGCATCGTTTCCGCGGCAAAAATTGGCCGCCTAATCGCAAATCGTACCTGCGACCTTACTCTTCGATTCGCTTCAGGAGAAAGGCCGCGCCGATAAACGTGATCAGCACTCCGGCCAGGAGCACGATAAGGTCGACAAGGTAAAACGGGCAGACTGGCGTGATACATGTTCACCAGCCGAAACGCGCGGCAAAAATGGGTGAGCGGAAAAAGTTCGGAGATGTATCGGATCGCTTTTGGCAGTTGCTCGAGCGGCGCAAATGCGCCTGAGAGGACAAAGACCGGCAACAGAAAGAAAACGGAAAATTGGATCGCTTGCGTTTGGGTGCGCGAGAAGGCCGAAATCAGCAAACCGAGTCCGAGCGAGCAAAGGAGGAAGAGCAGGCAGATCAGCGCAAGGGCGTGGGGCTGATAAAACGCCACCCCAAAATGCCACCAACTAAGCGCCATAATCACCACCACCAAACAAATGGACACAACAAGATATGGCAGAATTTTTCCGATTACGATTTCACCGCGCTGCAGCGAAGTCACCAGCAATTGATAGAGCGTGCCCGATTCGCGTTCGCGGGCGATGGTGCAGGCCATGAGCGTGACAGTGAGCAATTGCAAAATCAACCCGATCACGCCTGGCACGACGTAATCGATGAAGCGCGACTTCGGATTGTAGCAGTTCTTCGACTCCGCACTCCACGCCGTCATAAGCGAGACGAATTGTTTACGGATATCGACGGGCAATTTCTTGCCTAACTCGATCACGTCGTCCGGGAGTGACTCCACAATCAGGTCGCGCTCTTTGGCCTGGAACGTAGCGAGATTCTGTTGCACAGCGCCTTCGACTGCACTGGCGGTGTTGGTGTCGCTGTCATCGAGGTAAAGAGGTAGCGGCTTCGGATCGCCCTTGTTCAGGCTATCGGTCCAACCAACCGGGATAACCAGAGTCGCCTTCACTCCATTTCCGATCAGGTCCGACTCACCCTGAAAGTCGGGCGCTGGCATTCTCCAGTGAAACGTTTTGTCCTTGGAGATGATCTCGATGAAACGAGCGGTGCGCGGCGTCTGATCGCGATCGATCAGCAACGCCGGGACGTCGGTGAGCTGAGTGTTCTCGAATGCGTGCCCAAAAATTAGCGTAAAGAGCGGCGGGAGAATGATCAGTAAAAGCAAGACGCGCCGGTCGCGGTAGATGTGCGAGGAATTCTTTGTAAGCGACGCTCGCAATCGCACCCAGTGATGGCCATTTCATGATGCCGATTTTTTCAAGACGCCATCGTAGCCCTGCGAATATGCGGTGAAAACGTCCTCCATGTCGGGTTCCACCCAGCGCTCCCCTAACAAACGAAGATCTGGAAAAGGCCAGTTCTCGCGCCATCTCGCCATCAATTTCTCCGGTTCCTGTGCGTAAAGGCGCAGGCTGCCGCTGCGCAAGGAAACGCCCAGCAGCTCGGGCAGATCTCGCAACCGCACCAGTGCGGGCATGAGTGGTTCCACATCGATCTCGAGCAAGCGAGCGCGAAAGCTCGATTTCAAAGCGCGCGGCGAAGCTTTCGCCAGCAGGCGCCCACTTTCGATAAAACCGACTTCCGTGCAGCGCTCCACCTCGTCCATATAATGCGTCGTGACAAAGATCGTCTTTCCCTCGTGACTCAAGATCGTAGAGCAAGTTCCAGATTTGCTGCCGGTGAACGGGATCAAGGCCTGCTGTCGGTTCATCAAAAAGGAGCGGCGGATCGTGCACCAGTGCGCAACCGATCGCCAGCAATTGCCGCATGCCGCCAGATAGACTTCCCGCAGCAGCATTAACTTTTTCTTCCAAGGTCGCTCAGCCGAAGCAAGCGCTCGATCCGTCGCTCCAATTCCGCACCCGGAACGCCATAGGCGCCGCCGAAAAAGCGGAAGTTCTCCAGCACGGTGAGATCACGGTAAAGGCTAAAGCGTTGCGGCACGTAGCCGAACTTGGTCCTAACATGTTGTCGATCTTTCCAAACATCCGTGCCTGCGATTGTTGCATTGCCAGCGGTCGGATGAGTCAGGCCGCACAACATTCGAATCGTGGTTGTTTTGCCGGCGCCATTTGCCCCAAGAAAACCAAAGATCGTTCCCGGCGCGATTGTGAGTGAAAGATCCTGCACAGCGTTGACCGTCGCCAAAACTCTTACTCAAATGGTCGAGGACGATCACCGGTTCGCTCATCTTCGAAACCTTATTGCGATGATCCCACAAATTTGCAACCATCGGTCACTGACTCATTAGTTATTCTTGCCTCATGAAATTCGAAGCCTGGCCACATCGCGTCCGCGCCTTCTGGCGAGCACATCCGTCTTGCTCGTGCTCATGCTCTTGCTCACAAGATCGACAATCGCACGAGCTGATGCTGTATCCGAGCTCGCCTCATTTTCCATCTTCGACAAGGTCGATCTCGCGCAACTGGCAAAGAGCGATGTGAAAACTGCCCACGGCCCGCCGATGGGCAATCCGCGATTTCTCTCTGCCCAAAGCTGCTTACGTTGCCGCCGGGCTCGCCTGCGCAGCAAATCGAAGCGCTGCGACAATGGGACCCGACAAGACATCGTGAGCTGAAAGTTTTTCTGCACTCCGATCTGCCAGCCAACCCGACTGCCGCGAATTTTTCCAAATTGCAAAACGCGCCGGACAACGAGCTCGGTCCGCTCGTTCGTCAGCGCGACTCAAAAACTGAGTCCGGAATTGCAAATCAGCAAGGATGAGGCGAAGAAATTTTCTTCCGCGAGGCGGTGGCGGCGGCGCCATGCCTGCTGCGGTCGCAAAATTCTGGAGCGATGTGCTGGCTGCGCGCACGCACAGTTTTTCTTCTGGCGGAACATCAGCGCAGCCACCCTACGATCATGGCGGGCAAAGCTATTCGCGCAGAGCGATGAATTAAATGGTTTGCTGCAAACAGCAGGAGAAAATTCGTCGTCAGTTTTCCAGATTTGCTTGGTGCAACAGGCATCGGCCGCGGCGCCGGTTCGCTCAACCCGGAGCTTTATTGGGAACTTCTCGATGTGGACGATCAAGGCGTGGTCACGCTCGGCGCATCCTACAATCGCGCTGGCGCCGGCGGGACTTATCAAGCGGCCGACGTGCTCTACTACGCGAGCGGCGGTTATTATGTCGCGCTCACGCTTTACCAGATGTGGCCTGTCAATCGTGGAGGGAAAAGCTTCCACGCTGGTTTGGCGCGGCGACATGATCTCCGGCCGCCGTCGCTGGGATCGTTGCATGGCGTGGAACGGCTCGCCTCGGAATCGGCCATGATGAAAGATATTTCGAAGGCGGTAACATTGTTTCGACGTGATACGTCGGGCGGTCGTTGAGCGATGAAAATTTCTCGTGCCGACACCTGGCTGGTACTTACGGCTTGCTTGCATCTTTCGCTCGTCGCGATGTCATCCATCGCCGGCGAGAACAGCAGTCAGGAGATCAGCGCCGGAATACTTCACGAAGCTTCGACATTTTCATTCTCCGGCGAATTTGTTGTCGAAGAAACTTATGTGGGCAATCGGAGACGTCCAACGCGGCCCCCACGTGCGTCCGCGACTTCGATGAGAGTGACACTCTTCTACGTTTTGTTCTCACCCCGAGAATTAAGCCTGGCGTATTGCGACTTGGCGCCGAGTGGGAAAGATTTTCTTTGGTTTCTCGGATCACGCTCGCGCTTCCAGACACGTTGCAGGCACTAAGTCTGGTCATTGGCCTGACACGCAGCTTTCCGATTCCATCCTGCTGCGGTTTCAAGCGCAGCCAGGTTTTTACGGAACGGACGATTTTGAATCCCAGGACGTCAATGTCCCATTCGTCATCGGTGGCACTTACATCTACAGTCCCAATTTGCAGTTTGTTCTCGGCATCGGAGTCGATGTTGAACGAGAGATATCCGGTCTTACCCGGAGGCGGTGTCCGCTGGAAAATCGCGCGACAATGGGTGCTGAACGCCGTGTTGCCCAGACCACGGCTTGAATATCAACTAAACAAAGATCTTACGTTCTACGCTGGCGGTACTGTTAAGGAGGCAAATTTCCGTGTCGGCGATCGACTTCGGGAGTACGCGCGGGATCCCGCGATTAAACCAAGCGGTGCTCACCTATGGCGAGATAAGGACAGGCGCAGGTGCTGACTGGAAAGTTTCACCCGTAATGACGTTGAGCGCCGAGGCTGGCTATCAGCCGTATCGCGACTTCGATTTTTATCGCGCAGACGTGCGCTACCATCAAGATGGGGGCGCACCCTACGGAACGATTTCATTGCACGGCGAGTTTTGAGTTGTCGTTCTTCGCGCAAAGCGCGGTTGTGGCGCAGACGCGGCCAAGTCAAGACTGGGACATGCGCCGCCAGCAACTTCTCGAAGCCAGAGGAATGCCGCGATTGTGTTTGTCTCGCACCGTGCACGGCGGCACGCGAATCACACAAGAATATGACACCACGCTCGCCGAAACTGGCCTGCGCGTCACGCAGTTCGGCCTGCTCGTAATGGTCTATCACCTTCGGCGCGCCGACCGCATGATAGGTTGCATCCGCCGATCCGATTGGCATTTGCTCTGCCGACGATTGGTCAAGTCCAGTCGACGATGGTCGAAGACGGCCGTTCGGCCTCGAACGGATTTCTGATCACGTCCTCTGAAACCTCAGCCTGGATAAGTTCTTCGCGATCAATCGATGCAGCCGCCAACGATCGCGCCAGCGGATCGATAATCGCGGATGTGCCGCAGAAAGTAATGCCGTCATCTGTCCCGACTCGATTCGCGAGAATGAGATAGCTTTGGTTTTCAATCGCACGAGCCAGCGCGAGAATCCGCAGATGCTCCACGCGCGGATAAGGCCATGCGGACGAATTGACGAAAACGTTCACTCTGTTGTTCGACCGCAGAGCGCTCGGCAGACTTCGGAAATCGAAGGTCGTAGCAAATCGTGTAGTCCGAGATTGAACTTGTCGATCTCGCAACTCGTAAACGCGTCGCCTGCGTGAAGCAGCACGGACGCTCGTCGAGCGGAGCCGCTGTGACCAGATGCGTCTTGCGATATTTGCCGATGACTTTGCCGTGCACGTCGATGAACACTTGCGCGTTGTAAATGCGCGAGCCAATCGCGGTCCGAAACGCCTGCGACGCATCGCGAGTGATAATTCTTCGCCACTGCTTGTAGACTTCGGAACTGCACCTTCGTTCCAGGAAGTTGCGTGCTTCTGAATCGCCGGCATCGAGTAGCCGGTGTCGACCATCTCAGGAAAGACGATCAGTTCGGCGCGCAGGCTTTTTGGCGCGCACAGAAAAATCACGGACCTTGGCGAGATTCGCCTGCAGATCGCCGGGCGCGCAGTGAGATTTGGGCAGCGGCGATTTTCATCATGTAACTTGTCGATCCTAGCGCAAACTTTTGTCCAGCGCGCCGATCCCTACGCGTCTCCGGCCAGATTGACGAGACGCCGAGCACAACCAAAATCGTTCCGATGCCTCCAGCGACAACCGAGATCACGGGACCAAAAAGAGCTGCGGTCAATCCCGATTCGAGCGCGCCAAATTCATTCGATGTGCCGATAAAAAAATATTGTTCACCGCCGAAACGCGCCCGCGCATTTCATCCGGCGTGACCAGTTGCACGATCGAGCCGCGGATGATCACGCTCACGCTGTCGAACGCTCCGACAAGAAACAACAAGCCGAGCGACAACCAGAGCGCTTTCGACAAGCCGAAAAGGATCGTCGCAATTCCAAAGCCAGTGACACACCAAAGCAACGCTTTGCCGGCTTGTTTCATCGGCGGAAGATACGCCACCAGCAGCGCCATGACGAAGGCGCCAACCGCCGGAGCGGCCCGCATCCAGCCTAGTCCGATAGGTCCACAGTGCAGGATTTGATCGGCGAAAATAGGCAACAATGCGGTCGCGCCCCCGAGCAGCACCGCGAACAGATCGAGGGTAATCGTTGCCAGGATCACCTTCTTGCTGAAGCACGAATCGCAGTCCAGCGACCAGACTTTTCCAGGTGCTTTTCTCGATCTGATTGCGCGATTGCGTGCCGCGACGAATCGGCAGAACGCAGAAGGAAAAGGAAAGTGCACAGATTGCGTCCAATGCGTAAACAAAGGGAACCCGATGTGCGCAACAAGCAGGCCGCTGATAGCCGGGCCGGCAACCGATCCAATCTGAAAACGCTGTTGTTCCAGGTGACCGCGTTCGCAAACGAATCGCGCGAAACCAGCGTCGGGAAAACGAGCTGCGCGCCGCCCAACTGAATGTGCGCGCCGTTCCTCCGATGAAAAGAAGCAGATAAATCAGCGGAATCGAAGCGTCATCGAAATGGAACACTGGATGATGCCGCTCGAAGATCGTGGCGATCGCCGCCAGCACGCGATTACCTTCCCGCAACGCGGCGACCGGAGGAATGGAAAGATGTTTCCAGGAGACCAACGCCAGCGCCGCCGATGCGAGTCGCGCTAAAGATCTGCGAAATCAGGATGATTCGTTTTCGACTGAATCGATCCGCCAAATGGCCGGCGGGTAGCGACAATGCCACCACCGGCACTAGCGATAACCAACCCGACCAGACCAAGGGCGGTCGCAGAATGGTGCGCGCGTAAAGCTCCCATTCCACGGCAATGGCGAGCATCTGACGGCCGGTGATCGAGAGCAAATTGCCAGCCGTAAACAGGCTGAATCCGCCGAAACGGAAAGCCGCGTATGGGTCATGCGCTCGACGCTCTGATTCTGATTGGCGGAGGAACTGCCGGGCGCTGACCCTCGCGGCGATTCATAAGACGCTGGGTCGATTGGTGGCGGCATGCTCGAGGCGCGTCCGTTCGAACACGCGCACGAGATTGTAGATTGACCAGCCAGCGTCGCAACCCCGGACAGGATCCCGCCGGCCTCACCATGCAAAGATGCCCGTGTTTCATAAGATGGAAGCTTGATTTTCACGCGACTTTTTACTTGGATCGCGGCGTGCCTGATAATGATGAGGCGACTTCACTAGGCGCGATTGGCGGAAGCGCGCAGAATGGTGCGGTCGCCTTCGCTACAACTCATTGGAGCGTGGTGCTAACCGCACAGGATGAATCGCCAGCGGCTCAGGAAGCGCTCGAGAAGCTTTGCCGCGCTTATTGGCGACCGATCTTCAGCTTCGATTCGGCGACAGGGTGTCGGGCCCGAGGAGGCGGGAGGATCTCACGCAGGGTTTTTGCGCTGCTGCTCGAGCGCCGAGATCTGAGTGCTGTGCGGAAAGAAAAGGGCCGACTTTGTTCTTATCTGCTTGTGTCGCTCAAACATTTTTGGCCGATGAGCGCCGCCGTGCGATGGCGATCAAGCGAGGCAAAGGACAGCGACTGACTGATTCCGCTGGAGGAGCTGCGTGCGAATGAACGGGCCGACGATGGAACCAGCGGATCCATTGACTGCCGAACGAATTTACGAACGCCGCTGGGCTTCAACGCTGTTGGAGCAAGTCCTTAGGCGGCTAAAGGATGAATACCGCGCAGCGCGAGGCACATGCCGCGTTATTTGGATCGGTTGAAGCAATTGCTACCGGACGAACCGGAGCGCCGTCGCGAGCGGAGATCGCTGCGAAATTGGGAATGGCCGAGAATGCGGTCAGGCAAGCGTTCCATCGATTTCGCCAGCGTTATCAATTGTTATTGCGAGACGAGATCGCCCACACGGTTGCAACGCCCAGCGATATCGAAGATGAGCTGCGATATCTGGTTTCTGTGTTACGGGCGTAACCTGTGATAGAACTTCGCGCATAAGAGGGGAGCGCACGATCGGCTCTCCGACAATGACGAGCGTACTCAGACTTTGCAGAAAGTGCGGGACGGAAATCTTTGCCGACGACGCACCGGAAGAACTTTGCACCGCCTGCGTGCCGGAGACCGGGCTTGCGTTGCTCCGCGAGCACTGGATGACAGGCAGATTATCCGCGAACAGCGCCGCATACTAAAATAGCAGCGCACGCCGCGAAAATGCTCGGAGACTTGGGCGATTACGAATTGCTGGAAGAAATCGGACGCGGTGGCCAGGGCGTAGTTTATCGCGCGCGGCAGAAAAGTCTCAACCGCACTGTGGCGCTCAAAGTGATCGGTCTCGGGCCACTGGGCCACAGAAGCACACGTGAAGCGCTTTCGTCTCGAAGCAGAAGCCGCCGCCAGCCTCGAACCATCCGTGCATCGTCCCGATTTACGAAGTCGGCGAGCGCGACGGCGCCTGTTACTTCAGCATGGGACTGGTGGAGGGCGGCCAACTCGATGCCGTCGCGAAGCGCGAACCGATGCCGATCCGTCACGCAGCGGAACTGATCGCCAAGCTGGCCCGCACCGTTCACTACGCGCATGAGCACGGCATCCTGCATCGAGACATCAAACCCGGAAACATCCTGCTCGACGCAAAAGGCGAACCGCATCTCACCGATTTCGGGCTGGCACGGCTGGTCGAGACAGAGAGCACCGTCACGCGCACGATGGAAGTTTTGGGCACGCCCAGTTACATGGCGCCGGAACAAGCGGTGGGAAATAACGCGCGCGTCACTAGCGCCACGGATATCTACGGACTGGGCGCAGTGCTTTACCAACTGCTCACTGGCCATCCACCTTTTGCTGGCGGAACAACCTTTGAAACGGTCCGGCTGGTTTTGGACACCGAGCCGCGGCAACCGCGCCTCTTAAATCCGAAAGTAGATCGCGACCTCGACAACGATTTGCCTGAAGTGCCTCGAGAAAGATCCGCAGCGCCGTTACTCTTCCGCTCTCGCGCTGCGCCGAAGATCTTGAACGCTGGCTAAAGCACGAGCCGATCCGCGCCCGGCGCACCGGAATCTTCACCCGCGGAAGGAAATGGGTGCGACGCAATCCGAGTATCGCGGTAATGGCGGCGATGCTTCTCGTCTTGGCAGTGCCATTGGGCGTGATGATTTGGAAAACCGAATCAGAGCGTTCGCCACTCTCGAATCCGGCACCGCCGGAGAAAAGCATTGCGGTGCTTGCCGTTTAGCAATCTGAGCAAGGAACAAGAGAACGCCTTTTTCGCCGATGGCGTGCAGGACGAGATCGTGACTGACCTCGCGAAAGTGGCCGATCTGAAAGTGATCAGCCGCACGAGTGTGATGCCATACAAGAGTGGGATGGCGCGCAACCTGCGCCAGATCGGGCAGCAATTAGGTGTGGCGCATGTGGTAGAAGGGAGCGTTCAGCGCACTGGCAATCGGGTGCGCGTCAACGCGCAGTTAGTTGATGCCCGCACCGATCGGCACCTATGGGCTCAAACTTATGACCGCGATCTGGCGGACGTGTTCGCCATTCAGAGCGAGATCGCGAAGACGATCGCCGATCAGTTGCAGGCCAAACTTTCGCCGCGTGAAAAGAACGCCATCGAACGTCCTCCGACGAGCGACATCAGCGCGTTCGATCTCTACACGCGCGCCAAAAATATTCTTGCTGAGGACAGCGCTTGATCGGGAAAGCCCATTTACTCCGAGGCGGTCGATCTGCTGAACCAGGCTGTCGCGCGTGATCCATCCTTTTTCGATGCGTATTGCCAGCTCGCCTACGCTCATGACGCGCTTTATTTTTTGGCGACGACCATACATCTGCGCGCCTGGCGTTAGCGGAAGCAGCCCTTCAAGCGGCCTCTCGCCTTCGTCCGGATGCTGGTGAAACGCATCTCGCGCGTGGGCAGAATCTTTACTGGGCGCATGGCGATTACGACGGTGCTCTGGCTGAACTGGAAGTTGCTCGCCAGACGTTGCCTAATGACGCGCGGATATTCGGGCTGACGGGTCTCATCCAGAGGCGTCAGGGCGCTGGGAAGAATCTACGCGAAATCTGGAGCGCGCGGTGGAGCTGAACCCGCGCGATATTGAAACGCTGGTGCATGGGGGTTGCAGTGAATTACTCGCTTCTTCGGCGCTATGCGGAAGCAAAACCGTGGTTGGCCCGCGCATTGGCTTTCGAACCTAACGATGCCTTTACGAAAGTATGGCTTGCGTACGTCGACTTTGATTGAAAGCCGATACCCGACCGTTGCATCAAACAATCGATTCAATCTCGAGCCACAAATCCTGCCGCGGTGCCCAGTCATCTCTGGATTTTGACTTGTTGCGCACTCGCCGAACGCGACGCCGCGGCTGCAAAAGATACCTGATCGCGTTTGGCCAGGAGCCAATTCAGTTCACCGATAATGTTCTTTTCAATCGTCCATTCGCAGAAGGCGCGTTATCGCGCGTATGACAAAAGACGATGAGAAAGCGCGGTCGGCTTTCACTGCTGCGCGCGCGGAGCAGGAGAAAATCGTCCAGGCTCAACCAAATTACGGCCCGGCGCTGTGCGTGCTTGGTTTGATCGACGCCGGTCTCGGGCGCAAAGAGGAGCGCTGCGCGAAGGCCGGCGCGCGGTCGAGCTTCTTCCCGTGGAAAAAGATTCAATGAATGGCGCGAACATGGTCAAGTATCTGGCCATGATCGCTGCGTGGGTTGGCGACAAAGATCTCGCTTGCGAACAGCTTGCCAGCATCATCCGCCGTCCAAGCAGCCTCAGTCATGGTCAATTGAAACTGCTGCCGTTCTGGGATCCGTGCTGCGCGGCGACCCGCGCTTTGAAAAGCTCGTCGAAGAATCGAAGCAGCCAGTCGCGCTGAAGTAATATCTGGCGAGCAGTCGGCGGTCCGTTCGACTTCGCCCCGCCTTTGCTCCACTTCGGCGTGGCGAGCAGGGCAAGACTCAATGGCCTCCGATCCGTGAAATCCGCGCCATCGGCGTTCCGATTCAACGGTTTAACGCTTCAACCTGAAAGCATTCGCGAGCAGGCGATTTAACATTTTCTTCACTGTTCCGCGTAACCCCGTGCCGATCTCAACCGTTCCGCGGTTCAACAATTTCAACGATCTTCCAAACTTTCCACGTAACGGACCGCCGGATTCCACGCAGTACATCAGTGAAGCGCCAGAAATGATTTCCTCAATAACGAGGGATCAAAGAAGGCCACAACAACAAAAGGAAATTAAATCATGAATAAACAAAACATTCTCGCGCTCGCTCTAAAACCGGCGATGCGCGTGACGAAATCAGTCGGTATCGGTATTGTGCTGATGTTGGCCGCGGCCCTGATCGCGATGATCACGCCGTCCGCGGCGAGCGCCGCGCCACCATGCGAGGGCCCACCGCCACTCTGCTGGTCACGGGCCTGCAGGGTGCCACGGGCAGCACCATCGGCCCCGATGGTGCGCTGTACGTCACCGAAGGCGCTGCCGGCAGGATCTCGCGCGTCGATCCCCAGACCGGGGAGAACACGACGTTCGCCAGCGGTCTGCCGAAGACGTCGATCATCGGCATCGGTGGGGCGATCGACGTCGCGTTCATCGACAACATCGCGTACGCACTGGTCACCCTCGTCGGCCCTGACGTTCGGCAGCAGCGACGTTGTCGGCATCTACCGAGTGGACGGCCCAGACAGTTTCACCGTCGTCGCGGACATTGGCGCAGTTCAACTTGGCCAATCCGCCGACCATTCCGTTTCCGATCGCCGTCCCGACCGGACTCCAGTACGCGCTGCAAACCTACCGTGGCGGCTTCCTGGTCACCGATGGGCACCTCAACCGCGTGCTGCGGGTCACACTCGACGGCGAGATCACCGTGTTGATCGCGTTCGACAACATCGTCCCGACCGGGCTGGAGGTGAGAGGCAATACGGTGTACATGGCCGAGGCCGGCCCCGTCCCCCACCTGCCCGAGAACGGCAAGGTTGTGTCGTTCGGGCCGAACTCGCCCACCGCCACGGAGGTAGCCTCCGGCGCCCGCCTCCTCGTTGACGTGGAATTTGGCCGCGGCGCCGTCTCTACGCCCTCTCGCAGGGTATCTTCCCGGTCGGCAGCCCTCCGGGTTACTCCGGCGCTGCCGAACACCGGCGCGCTCGTCAAGGTCAACGGGGACGGCACCTTCACCGTCATCACGGACAGTCTGGACCGGCCGACCTCGCTCGAGTTCATCGGGAACACCGCGTACGTCGTCACCCTCACCGGAGAGATCTGGAAGATCGACGGCGTCTCGTGTCCGCCCTACGGCGTGTCGCGTTGAGCAACCGGCGGGCCTGACGCCTATCGCTCAGTTCCTGGGTTTTCTGTCCCGCTGAGTTGCCCCGCAGGGGCGTATGCCAGAATTCGCCCAATTGCTGAGAAAATCGGTAAAAAGACCGCCGATTTTTCTTCCATTCTGTAAATCCGGTTGCTGGTAAAGTCGGCGGCTCCAGGAATGATGGATAACATTATCGAAGCGAAAGAACTGCAGATTGAGCGGAAGCATTTTTACGTGGAGCTCCGCGAGAATGATCGGGGAAATTCTTGCGCATCACGGAGGAAGCTCATGGCCGCCGCAACAGCATCATCGTGCCCAGCACCGGCGTAGATGACTTTACAGCGGCCATTTCTGAAGTTCTGGCGAATAACGGAAGCGCGCCACGCTAATCCCGAAAGCCTTCGGGTTGCAATCTTCTGGGTTTGCCGGCGACAGGCCAGCCTCTATAGCAGGCTCCATTTTCTATATCTGCTTGTGGCGTTGACACCGTGATGCCCGAAACTACTTTGGCGTCGTTCGCCCACCGACGCTCAGCCGTGCTTCTAAATCATGGTCACAAAACGAAAGTCCACCGGTCGCAAAGGAATTCGGCGCTCAAAAAGATCGATGTCGGACCGTCGATCTGGTTTCGGCGAGGCAAAAGAAACGCCGGGTTACGTTTATTATTTCGGCGATGGACATGCCGACGGTCGAGGCAATATGAAACCGCTCCTTGGCGGCAAAGGAGCAAATCTCCACGAGATGACACGCATTGGCTTGCCTGTGCCGCCGGGGTTCACAATCACGACTGAAGTCTGCAGTTATTTTTACGATCACAAGCGCACCCTATCCGCCCCAACTGAAAGGGCAAGTGGCGGTCGCTCTTGCCAGGGTTGAAAAATCCGTCGGAAAAAGTTAGGCGACAAGGATCGGCCATTGCTCGTTTCCGTGCGTTCGGGCGCGCGCGATTCCATGCCCGGAATGATGGATACGATCCTGAACCTCGGGATGAACGACGAAGTGGTAGAGATTGTTGCCAGAAAAACCAATAACGCGCGTTTCGCCTGGGATTCGTATCGGCGCTTCCTGCAGATGTGCGGCGATGTCGTGATGGGTGTCCAGAAACGGTCCGGGCGAAGATCACGAACCGTTCGAGAGCGTAATCGAACATCTAAAAGATGAACGCTACGGCAAGCATGATTTCCCGGATGTAAGACTAACGGCCGCCGATTTGAAGGAGCTGGTGCAGCGGTTCAAGGCATTGATCAAGGAGCGCGACTGGAAAATCGCTTCCCGCAGGATCCACAGACGCAGCTTTGGGGCGCCCTCGGCGCAGTTTTCGGCTCGTGGATGAACGATCGCGCCATCGTTTATCGCCGGAAATACGGCATTCCGCACGACTGGGGAACGGCGGTCAATGTCCAGACGATGGTGTTTGGAAACATGGGTAAGACGAGCGCGACCGGAGTTGCTTTCACGCGTGATCCGGCTAGCGGCGAAAAAGTTTCTACGGCGAATATTTGATCAACGCCCAGGGCGAAGACGTGGTTGCTGGCGTGCGCACGCCGCATCCGATTGCCGATCTCGCGAAGGAAATGCCGGCGGCACAAAGACCTGATGAAAGTCCGGGCAATCCTGGAAGAGCATTTCAAGGACATGCAGGACCTCGAATTCACGGTCGAGGAAAACCGCCTTTACATTCTGCAAACACGCAACGGCAAAGCGCACCGGTCATGCCGCTGTCCGAATTGCGGTTGATATGGTCGGCGAAAAGCTGATTTCAAAAGAGGACGCCGTGAGGCGCATTCCGGCCGATTCGCTGGCGCACCTGCTCGCACCTATTTTTGATCGACAATCGATGCGCGCGGCGAAAAGATCGGAGCGGTTTGCCCGCCGGACCGGGCGCGGCGTCAGGCCATCGTCGTCTTTAAGCGCGGAAGAAGCGGTCGCGCGTTCGGAACAAGGAGAAAAGGTTCTGCTCGCCGCGCATTGAAACTTCACCGGAAGACTTGCGCGGCATGATCGCGGCCGAGGAATTCTCACTTCGCGCGGCGGCGTTTCGTCGCATGCGGCGCTGGTCGCGCGGCAGATGGGAAAGTGTGCGTGTGCGGCGCGACCGGAATTCGAAATCGATTATCAAGAGGCGGACGCTCAGCGCCGAACGGCACTTGACGTTGAAGCAGGGAGATTACATTTCGATCGACGGGTCCGCGGGCGAAGTTTTTGCCGGAGAAGCTGACGACCGCGCCGTCCGAAATTGTTCAGAGTGCTGGTGGATCGGTCCCTGGATGAGAAGAGCGACACCTATCAGCCGGTGCGCGAAAACTCATGAGCTGGGCGGATAAGCTGCGGCACTCTTCGTGTGCGCGCCAACGCCGACACGCCCGAGCAGGTGGAGAACGCGGTTGCTTTTGGCGCGGAGGGCATGGGTCTTTGCCGCACGGAGCACATGTTCTTTGAAGGCGACCGGATCGACGCGATGCGGGAAATGATCCTGGCCGGCAGCAAGGAAGATCGTGCCCGAGCGCTGAGCCAAGCTGCTTCCCTATCAGCGCGACGATTTCATCGGCATCTTTACGGCGCTAAAGGCTTTGCCGGCGACGATCCGCTTTCTCGATCCGCCGCTTCACGAATTTCTGCCAAACGATCACGCGCAGCAAAACGAACTGGCGAACAAACTCGGCGTGTCGGTGGAGCACATTTCCCGTCGTGTACACGAGCTGCACGAATTTAACCCGATGCTCGGCCATCGCGGTTGCCGCCTCGGCATCGTTTATCCCGAGATTTCGGAAATGCAGGCGCGCGCCATTTTTGAAGCCGCCGCCGTGGTGCAACGCAAGGGCATCAGGTTCGTCCTGAGATCATGATTCCGCTGGTGGGATTTCCGCGCGAGTTAAAGCTTCAGATCGACATCGTCCGCCGCGTCGCGGACGCAACGTGCTCGGGAGCGAAAGACGAAATTCAATTACCTTGTCGGGACGATGATTGAAATCCCACGCGCCGCGCTTGTGGCCGACCAGATCGCGCGCGACGCCGAGTTTTTCAGCTTCGGCACAAACGATCTCGACGCAGACGACGCTCGGAATGAGCCGCGATGATTCCGGCAGTTTCCTCCCCGCCTATGCTGAACTCGATATTATCGATGCAAATCCCTTCGCATCGATCGATCAGAAGGGCGTCGGACGATTAATGGAAATTACGCGCGACCTGGGACGCAAGACCCGGCCGGAGATTAAACTGGGAATTTGCGGTGAGCATGGCGGCGATCCACCAAGCGTCAAATTCTGTCACTCGGCTTGGCTTAAATTATGTGAGTTGCAGTCCTTCTGATCCTCGATTGCGATGCCTGGTGGCGGCGCCGAAGCTGCGCGTGAGGTTAAACGCGCGTGGTCACGTTTGCCGCAGCTTATCGAAGCGGTGAGTGAACGGAGCACAGTTGAGACACGGAACCATCAGCATCTCGCTGAACTCGAGCTGAATCGAAGAGTCACGGCGTCAGAACCATACGACTCGAAATAGAATCGTGATGGCACGACCGCCGGCCCGCCGACAAACCTGAAGCGCGCGATTGGGCCTTCCGTAGTCTCTTCAGATGCAAATGCGCGGAACCGAGCGCTTATCTCAATCTCATTTGCGCGGCGCTCACATTGGTCCGAATCAGGAAGAGATCGACGCGATGTTGGGAGTGTCGGTTTCGAAAACCTGGACTGCACTGATCGAGGCGGCGATTCCCGAAAGTATCCGCTTGAATCGGGAACTGGATTTACCAGAAGCAAAATCGAGAGCGAAGCGCTGACTGAACTCGCGCGATCGCGAACAAGAACAAAGTCGCACGCTCATTCATCGGCGCCGGTTATTACGATTGCATCACGCCGCCAGTCATTCAGCGAAACATCCTCGAAAATCCCGGCTGGGTATACCGCCTACACGCCCTACCAGGCCGAACTCGCTCAGGGTCGACTCGGAAGCGCTGCTGAATTTCCAAACAATGGTGATCGATCTTGACTGAGCTCGACATCGCCAACGCATCGCTTCTCGACGGAAGCAACGCGCCGCCGCCGAAGCGATGGCGCTCATGTCACGCAGTCGTTCACTGAACGACAAACATTTTTCATTGCGAGACAACTGCCATCCGCAAACCATTGAAGTCGTGCGCACCCGCGCGAAGCCGCTCGGTATCGAGATCAAGATCGACAACTTCTCAGCGCTTCAAATTCGACAACACCGTTTTTGCGCACTTCGTGCAGTATCCAGCCACGGACGGCGCAATTTACGATTACAGCTGAATTTGTCGGCCAGCGCACAGCGGCTGGCGCGCTGGTTGTGGTCGCGGCGGATATTCTTGCGCTGACATTATTAAAACCGCCGGGCGAATTCGGCGCCGACGTGGCGGTGGGGAATACGCAGCGCTTCGGTGTGCCGCTCGGATTCTGGCGGTCCGCACGCGGCATACTTCGCGACGCGCGACGAATATAAGGCGTCACATGCCCGGCCGTCTTGTCGGCGTCTTCACGCGATGCCGACGGTCGCCCCGCTTATCGCCTCGCACTGCAAACGCGCGAGCAACACATCCGGTCGCGATAAAGCGACGAGCAATATCTGCACGGCGCAAGTCCTCCTCGCTGGTCATGGCATCGATATGCGCCGTCTATCACGGACCGCACGGCCTTCGTCGCGATCGCCGAAACGCGTCCACTCGCTTAACGCAGTCAACTCGCGACGGGACTTGAGACAGCTCGGTTTGAAGATCGACGCAAGGCATTTTTCGACACCATCCGCGTTCGAGCTCGCGCGGCAATGTCGAGCACGCGAGATTCTGACGCGCGCACAGAGCGATCCAGCTGCAACCTGCGCAGTGCTCGGGCCGCACTCTGTTAGGCATCTTCACTGGACGAGACCACGACGGACGACAGATCTCGAGTTCTTGCTGGCGGCGTTACGCGGAGCGAACGTGCGCGATTTTGAAGATGACGAGCTTCGCCGGAACGGACATTCCAGCATTCCGCAATCGGCCGTCCGCTCGTTCGCGATTTCCTGACTGCATCCTGTCTTCAACACGCATCGACACTGAGACGGAGATGCTCCGTTATCTCAAAAGCTCGAATCGACGCGATCTTTCCCTGACCACGTCGATGATTCCGCTTCGGCTCGTGCACGATGAAGTTAAATGCCACCGCGCGAAATGCTTCCGATTTCATGGCCGGAAATTTCCGAGCTGCATCCATTCGCGCCGAACGATCAGACCGACCGGGCTACGATCGAGATGTGCAAGCAGTTGGAGCAATGGCTCGCCGAGATCACAGGCTTCGCGGCGGTTTCGTTGCAAGCCCAACGCCGGATCTCAGGGCGAATATGCCGGGCTGCTCGCGATTCGTGAATATCATGCAGTCGCGCGGTCGAAGCGCATCGCAATGTTTGCCTCATCCCGACCTCCGCGCACGGAACAAATCCCGGCCAGCGCGGTCATGGCGGGTTTCAAGGTTGTCGCCGATCGCCTGTTTGAAAGATGGCGATATCGATCTTGCCGATCTCCGCGCCAAAGCGGACGAGCATGCGCGCGATCTCGCCGCGCTAATGGTGACATATCCTTCGACGCACGGCGTTTTCGAGACTACTATTCGCGAAATTTGCGAGGTCGTGCATGCGCACGGCGGCCAGGTTTACATGGACGGCGCGAACATGAACGCGCAGGTCGGCCTTTGCCGCCCCGGCGATTACGGCGCCGATGTTTGCCATCTAAATCTGCACAAGACGTTTTGCATTCCGCACGGTGGCGGCGGGCCCGGCGTGGGACCAATCGGCGTCGCCAAACATCTTGTCCCATTTTTGCCAACTGCCGCTTCGCTGAATCAAGACGTCGATCTCAATAAGCTTGTCGGGCCGGTAGCGGCAGCGCCGTACGGCAGCGCGAGTATTCTGACAATTTCGTGGATGTATATCCGCATGATGGGCGCAGCGGATTGACGAACAGCGAGCGAGGTCGCGATCCTAAGTGCCAACTACATCGCAAAGCGGCTCGATCCGTATTTTCCGGTCGCTCTTCAAAGGCAAGCATGGCCTCGTCGCGCACGAGTGCATTCTCGATCTTCGGCAGTGGAAGAGATGTCGGAATCGAACGTCGAAGATGTCGCGAAACGTTTGATGGATTACGGATTTCACGCGCCGACGATTTGCGCTGGCCAGTGGCCGGCACGATGATGGTCGAGCCGACCGGAGAGCGAGCCAAAACACAGAGCTCGACCGCTTTTGCGATGCGCTGATCTCGATCCACGCAGAGATCGAAGCGATCGCGAATGGAAAAACCGATCGGAAAACAATCTCTTAAAAGCGCGCCCGCACTGGCGCGGCAAATTGCTTCCGACAAATGGGAACCGGCCTCTACTCGCGCGAAGAAGCGGCTTTTCCCGCGCCGTGGACACGCGAACACAAATTCTGGCCCGCCGTCGCGCGGATCGATAATGTTTACGGCGACAGAAATCTGTTCTGCTTCTTCGCCCGCGCGAATCGAGGCAGTGTCAGCCGGAGCCGATTGCGTTAACCTTCCGGCGCTAGCTCGGGCAGCGCACGACACGTGTGTGCGGCGAGTCGCAGGGCAGAGCCCGTCCCGCTTCTTTCCCGCGGCTGGTGCGCCGGCCTCGTGATATTCGGCGTCAGCCGTTGACCTGCCAGAGATCATAAAGCTTGGCATCGGCCAGAATATTTTCGACGCACAACATCGCGGTCATCATGGCATGGTCCTGGTTATTGTATTTGTGCATGCCGTTGCGTCCGACGAGGTGCAGGTTCGGATAACGGTCTTCGAGCTCCTGCCGAATTGTAGCGACGTGGCGCGCGTAATCGTCGTCGTAAACCGGATACGCTTTTTCCTGACGAACAACACAGCCGTCGACAAATCACCCTCTTTGGCCAGGCCGATCTTAATCAGCTCACGCTTCGCCAGCTTCGATCAGGTCGCTATCAGCTCGAATCCCAAAGGCCGTCGTGCTCGAAAGCAGAAATATTCGAGGCCGTAAGCAGACCTTGTCGGAATCTGGCACCCATCTCTGGCGACCACGAGCGGAAGTTTTGCACGCGACCAACCTTCGACGCTTGGGTCGTGAATGTAGATCCAATTGTCATCGAACATACTGTCGATCTCTTCAAGATGAGCATGACCGTGACAAAATCGCGGTATTTGAGGTTTCCCGCGCGCGCGTCTGGTTCGCTCGCTTACCTGCGGGCGACAGTCCGCACATCAAGTTCCCGCATCGGAGCAGATGAAATGACGTGTTCCGGTTTCGAGCGTCAACGAATCTACCCTGTCGATCTCTGTAATTCGACCGTCCAAGTGCCAGAGGCGCTTCGTCATAAAAACAGCGAATGACTTTACAGCCCATTTCGATACGTGCCGCCCAAAGTTCTGGTCTTTTCGGCACACGCTTCCCCACATCATACCGGGACCTCTGCGTGGATAACGAAAGGAACTGATCAATGTCTTGATCACTTTCGTTCGATCGCCGTTGTAGCGCCTGCGGCAAAAGCGCGTTCTTGATTGCACCGCCCAGCGAAAGTCCTTTTATACGCTGTGCGGCCCAGTTCGCGGAAATTCCCGACAGCTCAGGCCCCAACCCGGGATAGCTCTTGAAGAATGTCAGGAAGAGCCGTTGCCGAATCGCTTGCTACCCACTCTTCAAAGCACATGAGGTCGCAGATTAAATACTTGCTTTCAACTGCAGAGCACACGTAAGCGATCATGATTTGAAATAATGTTTTGCATAACGCTCAAATCGCTTAACTGGATAAAAACTGCCGCCATAAAATATTAAGTATATTTTTAGCGCGTCGCAATGATGGCTGCCGCAGCGTAATTCGGTCCATAATCTTTCGCAACCAGCGATTTGAAAGAACGACGCTCGCCAGTATCAGCGGAAAACTTGTAGGTGGCAAAGAAATACCATCAGAGTAGACATCGACTGGTTTGAACAGTAACTCGACGCCTGACAAAAGCAACTGGCCAGCCAACCCCAGCTGGTTCAAAGTACCGACGAGGCGATTTTGTTAAGGTAGTGACCACTAAAATTCGACGTACCAACCAGGAGCATAACCCGAAGAAAGGTGCTGACTTAATATTTGCAAGCTGCCGCCATCCCGAACGCCGGGAGCAGTTGATTGGGCGATTTGGTGAAATGACTTTGTAGCATCCAAAACCGCCAGTACGATTTAGGCGGTGGCACGCAAAATCTCAGCGATAAAGCCCATCTCCACGCAGAATAATTCGCTGACTGAAATGAATATATCACCGGCAGAAACAGGATGCTGGCTCGTGTCGCGCCAGGTTTGCCAGTCGATTAAACCGCCGTGGCTGGAAGCCGCATAGCGATGGCGCCAGAGCGAGCGGTAACGTTTCAAAGTCATCGACATCTGGCCGCTCTCGGTCGTGATTATTCAGCGCTGAACGAGCCACAGCGATAACTGATTTTGTGGTTCGGGGAAACACCGCAAATACGCCGACCGGGGATGACTCTCACCCGCCGCTTTGAGGAGCGGCTATAACGTCCCGCGGCCCCAGCAAAGAAGCCGGCAAACGGTGGTAAACGAGCGCGCCCATGGTTGCCGCGTGGTTGGGGGTGAATCCATCCGCCGACGCGGTCATGAAATCCATGCTAGCGGCCCGACGCCACCGGCGCATATCCTTTCGGCGAATGACGAGTGGCTTGGTCTGGAAACGCCGTAATAAGAATTGACAATCGGCACGCGTGGACATCACGATGGCGGTGCAACACAGAAGCTTGCGAGCATGATCTCGCCGCTGCCCGTTTAATGGAAACCGGGCGGCAGCCATGAGAAAAAGCGACCTGAACAACTCGCGAGATCAGAAAGACACGTTGATGAGCAAGTGATCTATCAATGTGCGCCAAAGAACGGTTTGCAAAGATCCAGCCACGCAAAAGAGGAAAATAACCCAGGAAGCCCCAGGCTGCCACGTCTGAGCGGTGACTTCCAGCGGCAGAGCGACCGGTGTCGACGCGGGAAACCAGGTAACACATCGCGGCTAACGTGGATAGCGGGAAAGAAATAACGTTGGAAACTTCATCACCTGACGACAGATGGGGAGGCAATGGCTGCCCGGAACGCACTAATCGATACGCCCATGAACCACGGGCCATCGTGCTGGATAAGGCTGGAACGTCGATTGGGCCCGGCAGCGCTGGCCTGACCGATGCTGGGAAGACTGACCGCCATCACGATCTGGATCAAAGTCACGAACAGCCGCAAGCCGGCTGAATGCGACGACGAGCGGGCCATGACGTCACAAGTGGGGCGCCGAGGAGACAGGAAAGCCTGAAGACAAAGAACCCGTCGATCTTTCGCCAAGGCAACCTCAAATCGCATTTTTGGCTCGCGCATGTTGGTTTGTAGCAGGGTGGGACGATCCCGCGCTCCGTTTATTCGCAGGATCCTGTGGCACTTCAGCCGCCTCGCCCCGCCACGCTTTCGAGCATTGCGAAGGCCGGTGGGAATTCGGGTCGATTGATCCCTTCTGAGCGGCCAGAACTGTCGGCGTGAGCACCCGTCGAATGGGTGACGGCTACGACACGCCGCTACCCGGTCGTTCGCGCGGAAAAGCTCTTATAAAGCGCTTCGTAACTCTGCGCCGCGGCAGCCCATGAAAAACTGCGCGCCATCGCCTGTTTCATCAACGCGGTCCACACATTCCGATCACGGAAGATTTCCGCGCGCGCTTGATCGCATCCCAGAAGGCTTCAGTCGAATACTCGTAACAAAGGAAACCGTAACCGCTATCCGTCGGTTGGATCGTAATCCTCAATGATCTCCTGAATGCCGCCGGTTGCTCGCGCAACCGGAGCGCGCCATATTTGCAGCCATACATCGCGCTCAAAGCCGCCGGTTCGAACCGCGACGGGATGAGAGTGATATCCATGCCCGCTTCAATCAGATGCGCTAGCTTCTCATCGTAATTCCTTCTGATACGCAAACTTGGTCGGGAATTTTCGCGCAGCGACGGCGAGAGCAGTTTCATAGGCCGGATCGCCTTCGCCGAGAATGATCAGGCGGACATCATCCCGCAAAGAAGTCGATCGAGAAGCGGCGCATGAGAATCTCGGAAGCCTTTCTCTTCAACCACGCGAGTGACCATCCCGAAGACCGGGCCCGCGCGGTTCAGGCGCGAGCTTCATTTGCGTCAGCAAGGCCTCACGACAAATCTGCTTTTCCCCAGGCGTGCTCGCGTCGTAATGGGCTGGAAGAGAGACGATCCGACGCCGGATCCCAGCGTGTGTAATCCGCGCCGTGCAAAATCGCCGTGAGGCGATGCGCATTTTCGCGTAGCACCTACATCAAGACCGCAGCCGCCGGTCTGGCGTCAGCATTTCGCGCCGGTAGCGTTCGCTTACTGTTGTGATCTTGTCGGCGTAGAGAATTCCACCTTTTGAGAAAATTTAGGCGCCCGAAGAACTCGACGCCGCGCAGAGTGAAAAATCGCTCAGTGCAGAGTTCGTGAGGGCTGAAGTCCAGGCCCCGGTGAAACTGCCTTGGTCAGCGAGGTGATGGATAGTCAACACCGTTGCGAATGGCAAATGGTGTCGCGCGCACAAAGACCGGCACCAGCGCTGCCGCCCAATCGTGAACGATGCAGAATTTGCAATGATGGCGTTAATCGCCGTGCGAGTTCCAACGCCGCTTTGCAGAAAAGAATGAATCGCGCCGCGTTGTCTTCATACGGCTTGCCGTGCTCGCCGTAAATTCCCGGGCGATCAAAGAACTCGTCGCAGCGAATCAGAAACAACTGCACGCCGCTTGCGCTCCGGCCCTCGAGATATTCGGCGACGTAAGTTTTCTTACCCACGCGGATATCGACAGTCACTCCCGTGTCCTCTTGCTTTGAATGCCGCGTTCTCTCGAATTTCACGATAGAACGGCAGCGCCACGCTTACCTCGTGGCCCCGCGCACGCAGCTTCACTGCGGCAACGCATCCATCACATCAATCAGCGCGCCCGTCCGCGTTGCAACGGCGGCCCTTCCGCGCTGATCATCAGGATTCTCATTTGTGTGTTTCGATGTTGGGTGGGCCTCTCAGCCGTTCTTACCGCCTAACGAGTACTTCGCGTTTCTACCCAATCTGAGTGCTTCTTCGCGTGTGCGTAGCGTTCCTTCGAGCTGTCGCGTCTCGACTGCTTCGAGAATTTCGCCAAACTTTGGACCTGGCTTCAAACCCAGCGCGACCAGATCGTCCCCGCGCACCAGCGGCGGCGGAATGATCGGCTCGCTCGCGAATTCTTCACGTTTCCTGCGGAGGAGGAACTCGTAATTGTCGAGCATGCGCGTGGCTGCCCTCGCAATCGACCCGATGCAGCTCGAGCTCGTCGTCGAAAGTCGGTCGCGCCATGAAACGAGCAATGCAACTGAACGAGCGCGGCCA
>ERZ1370068.723-contig-10661_pt1 | contig 28782 bp, 51 predicted proteins | sample MGYA00561227_ERZ1370068 | MGnify/ENA primary metagenome ERZ1370068 (study PRJEB38410, sample SAMEA6850437) | metagenome | study: Metagenomic assessment of the ecological functions of the soil: analysis of the soil microbiota associated with the...
GGTTACGTATTGCTTGATCAGACGTAGCAGGCGCAGTGGTCCGCATCTCCAACAACCGATCTTCTACGTTGCGGAATCGCCCCGTCGCCGGCGTCGCAGCGCCACGGCGCGCCCAGCCCGCTGAGGATGATGGCCGCGAGGGCGAGGCCGCACGGGGCGACATCATTGGCGCCGGCGCGGTTGCGGGCGCGCAGGTGCCGACCTGGCCCTGCAGATTGCACTGGTGCTGCGGGCCGTCGCAGGCGGTGTCGCAGCAGACACGCCGTCGACGCAGAAGTTCGACGCGCACTGCTCCAGGGTCGGCGCAGTCCGAGCCGCTGGGCTGCGGTGTGGGTGTCGCGGTGGGCGTCAGCGTCGGCCGTCGCGGTGGCCGTATTGGTCGGCTGCGGCGTTTGCGTCGGCGTGTTCGATGGCGTGCTCGCGGTTGGAGAAGAACTGGGAGTCTGCTGTCGGTGTTGACGCGGGCTGGGCGATCTGGACGCATTGCCTGATCGAGACCGAGACCACGCGGTTGGCAAGCTGTTCGTTTCGTCCGGACTCATCCAACGGCGTCGGCGGAATCGATGATGAATCCAACCACGACGTCATCTGGTTCGGTAAAACCGGGCGGAGGCGCACCGGGCGCTCCGGGCAACACGAACGTCAACGAGCCCATCGTGGACGCACCGCTTCGCCAGGCTCTCCCGATGGACACGCTCGCGAGGAGCGTGTCGGAATTCGTGATGAGCTGCGTCTGACGACAAACGCAGCTCGACGTCGGAGTGGTCCCGCGTCTGCTCCTCCTTGATTCTCGATCGCGTAGCTCACGCCGAGCGCATCGCCCCAACTCGGCGCTCGAGCTCGACAACACGAACGCGAAGTGCCGCCAGAGCAGGTCTGGGGTCGACTGTGCCTGCAGTGTCGTGGTCAGAGACAAGAGCAACAAGCCGACGACGACGCTCCGGGGGGGCGCGCCTGGTATCCGCCTGTGGAATTGAAATGCACAGCGAGCCCCCCTCCCCGGAAGCGAGAATCGTGGCGAAGCGACGAAGCCGGAGGGCACAACGGCGCAGTCCGCGCAGATTGGGCTGATCCGCGCCGCCGGCCGGCGTGCTGCTGAAGTGGCTTGCGGAGAGCATCCGCATCCATCGGCCTACTTCCGGCCCGCGCGCCCTGGATCAGGGTCCCTTGTACTGACTCTTCCGAATCTTCAGCGCGCGAATCCTCGATTCCAGGGTGGAACCGGGATTCCGGAGCCTTGCCGCCGCACCAGACGGCCCGGACACCTTGCCTTTGGTCTCTGCGAGCGCAGCCTCGATCATCTCTCGCTGCGCGCGACGAGCGCGTCGCCGAGCGGCAGGGTCGGCGGTTTCGCCGCCAGGCTCTCGGGAGAGAACCAGTTCTCGTCCACGACGAGTGTGTCGGTCTCGCACACGATGACGGCTCGCTCGATCACGTTCTGCAGCTCGCGCACGTTGCCGGGCCACCGGTACGACTGGACGAGATCGAGCGTGCGTTTGTCGATATGGCGGATCGTCTTACCGGCCTTGCTGGCGTACCGGTCGACGAAGTAGGCGACCAGGAGAGGGATATCACCCGTCCGTTCCCGGAGCGCAGGCATTTCGATCGGGAATACGCTCAGCCGATAGAAGAGATCGGCCCGAAACGCGCCGTTCGCCATGGCGTCGCTGCAAGTCGCGGTTCGTGGCGGCGATGACACGGACGTCCACCTTGGTCGGGCGTGTCGAGCCGAGGCGCTCGAATTCGCGTTCCTGAAGCACGCGCAGCAGGGCGAGCTGCGTGTCGGGCGGAAGGTCGCCGATCTCGTCGAGGAAGATCGTGCCGCCGTCGGCGAGCTCGAAGCGGCCGAGGTGCCGGGTCAGCGCTCCGGTGAACGCTCCCTTTCGTGGCCGAACAGCTCCGACGCGATCAACGTCTGCGGTATGGCGGCGCAATTCACGCTCACGAACGCACGCGACGATCGCCGCGACCGCTTGTGAATCGCACGGGCGACGAGCTCCTTCCCCGTTCCCGTTTCTCCCGTGATGAGGACGGTCGAGTCGGTCGGTGCGACGCGGGAGACGTTGGCGAGGAGCGCTCGTAACGGCGGCGACGTCCCGACGATCTCCTCGAACATCGACGCCTGGTCGACTTCTTCGCGAAGGGCGAGGTTCTCCGCACGCATTCGAGGGCCGGGCTCAGCCAGACGTCCTGGCTCGCCGAGCGGCAGCACGACGACCGCCCCGATCGGGCGGCGATCGCGGAACACGGGCAGCGTCACGATGCGGACCTGGCCGCCGAGCGCCCGGGAGCCGATGGTCTGCTCGTATCCGTCGGGATGTCCTTCGCCGCGCTGCAGGGCTGCCTCGACGACCGGCCTGAGCTCGTCGCGCAGCGTCTGCTCGCCCGACGGGCGACGCACGTTGAGCAGCCGTTCCGCCGCGGCGTTGAGCTGCACCACACGGCCACGACCGTCGACGGCCAGCATAGCGTCGGCCGGCATGCGGTTGGCCCGCGCGAACAAGCGGTCGCAGAGCAGTTTCTCGTCGAGCGTGAACTCGAGCAGCAGACGCTGCTCGATGAGGGCCGCGGTCGCCTGCACGGCAAGGAAGTGTGCGCCTGGGCTCTCTCTCTGTATCCCGTGACGTCAATCACGGCGATCGTCTCGCCGGTGATCGGATGGCGGATCGGTGCCCCGTGCAAACCCATCGCTGCCAGGCCACAACGTAGTGCTCTGCGCCGATGACCTGAACGGTTCGTCCCTCGGTCAGCGCCGTGCCGATGCCGTTCGTGCCGGCGGCCTGCTCGGCCCAGCTCCCGCCGACGCGCAGATTGATCTCGGTGGTCTCCTCGATGACGCGTGGATGACCCGCAGTTGCGAGTACATAGCCATCGGCGTCACACAGCGGCGAGCATGTCCTGCGTCTTCCGGAGCTCCTCGCCGAATCGCTCGAGGACCGCGGCCCCCGCGCCTAGCGGCTTCAAGCCGCTCCCGTCGCCGGTCAGCACTCGTCCTCGGCAGCACGATCGGGCTTCGTTCGAGGGCCGGATCGATCTGAAACACGTCGCGACTTCGCACCCACGAGTCGAGCACCACAGGCGCCACGGCGGGCTCCCGCTTACGTACGACGAACTCCGCCCACGCCCGCTCACGCGCGGACTCGGCGATCGCGGAACCTGGTGCACCCGGCTGCGAAATGAAGGGAGTCCTCTCCTCCATGTGACGTGAAGAGTCCTTGTCTTGCTCTCCTGGCGACGACCAGCTCTCGACCGGGTACTTGAACTTGCGGTGGAGGTCCCTCCATGGACCACCAATAGGCCGCGTGAAGGGGCCTCGTCCAGTCCCCGCTACGTCCCGAGACCTAGGACATGGCGGGTGCGTCGCACGCGCGCAACGTAGTCGAATGCCAACGGGGTGCGCCGGGCGGTCACGATCGCGTGCGGCCACATCGGCACCTCGACGGTGACGAATACAAGTCGTCACCCTGACACATGTGGCGTCTGTTCGTCCCGCCACCGACGGCTGCGTATCCGCGGGCCGTCTTCCTTCGGGGGACGTGGATCACATTCGATTCAAGGCGAAGCTGCTGAGCACGACAGCTCGTCGCACTACTCGATCCTCACGAGACCTTCGGAAATCCCGAGGTTTTTCGTGATGGCGAGCGATCCTCGGTTGTGCACTCGTCCCAGCTCGGAATCGGTCGCTCACGCCTGTGCGCAGGTGGCATGAGTCCTGCACTCAGCCATCGTCGCGAAATTGCCCGGCATACGTACGCGAGTGGATTGCACGCGAAGCAGCACGGCCCAAGGATTCGAGCTGCACAATGGGCGGGCGCAACAGGAGACAACCGATGGCGTACCGACGACGCGTAAATCCGTTCAGACGGAAAGCCCGTCGAGACGTTCCCCGAACACAGCGACGAACAACTCGAAGCCTTGCTAGCCCGCGCAGAGCGATGCTTCCAGGAACACTGGAGACATGCCAGCTTCGCGGAACGGGCTGGCGTCGTGCACAAGGCCGCGTCCATCCTGCGCTCGCGAACGGACGAATTTGCAAAAGCTCGTGACGCTCGAGATGGGTAAGTTGTTCCGAGAGGCACAAGGAGAGGTCGAGCTGAGCGCCGATATACTTGACTACTATGCCGACAACGCGGAGAAGTTTCTTGGCGCCCCATCGGCTGAAGGTGGATGAGGGCGAGGCGGTTATCGAGAACGCTCCGCTGGGCGTGCTGTTCTGCGTGGAGCCCTGGAATTTCCCCTACTATCAATTGGCGCGGGTCGCGGGACCGAACCTGATGGCGGGCAATACGCTGATCGTGAAACACGCGCCAAATGTGCCGCAGTGCGCGCTGGCGTTTGAAAGGCTCTTCCTCGATGCCGGCGCTCCGGTGGGCGCCTACACAAACGTCTTTCTCGAACGAGCGGGCGGCTACCGCGATTGCGGATAAGCGGATCAAGGGAGTCGCGCTCACGCGGCAGCGAGCGGGCTGGCGCGGCAGTTGCCTCCGAAGCGGGTCAGGCTCTCAAGAAGAGCACGATGGAGCTCGGCGGCAGCGATGCCTTCATCGTGCTGGACGACGCGGACATGGACACGGCCGTCAAGTGGGGCGTCTGGGGGCGCATGAACAACACGCGGATGAATGTTGTGTCGCCGCCAAACGATTCATTCTCCACGAGAAGATCGCCGATACGTTCCTCGAGCGCTTCAAAGAACGAGCTGGAGAAGCTGGTGCCCGGCGATCCGATGAACCCGAACGACGACGCTCGGGCCGCTGTGCACCGGCGCGGCGCTGGATCTCGTCCAGAAGCAGATCAAGACCGCGGTCGATGGCGGCGCGCAGGTATTGCTGGGCGGTAAGCGGCTCGACCGGCCAGGGTTCTTCCTGGAGCCGACGATCCTGACCAATATCACGCCGGAGAATCCGGCCTTCCATCAGGAGTTCTTCGCTCCGGTGGCACTCGTCTTCCGCGTCGGCGACGAGCAGGAGGCAATCAAGCTCGCCAATGACTCTCCGTATGGGCTCGGCGGATCGGTGATCACGAGGGATATCGAGCGCGGCAAGCGGATTTGCACGCGAGATCGAAACGGGCATGGTCTTCATCAACCAATCTGACATGGACCGCGCCTGATCTGCCCGTTCGGTGGCGTGAAGAATTCCGGCTATGGCCTGCGAGCTCTCGGATCTCGGCATCGGCGAGTTCGTGAACAAGAAGCTGATCCGCGTCGCGTATCCAGGCCGTGCAAGGGTTGGGTCCGTTGTGCGCTGCTGACCCGGCGAAGGGGACCACGGCCAAGGTCAGGAAGAGCGGAACACTTTGCCACCCGCCGCCATCTTGGCGAGACCTTTGTCGATCCGCAGCGATCATCGCTCGCCGTTTCTTCGAGTCGATGCGCGCATTGCAGAGCATCCGTCATCCGGGGATAGCGGATGCACCGCGTCCGCGCCGACGTAGTCGATACTGACGGCGTGCGCCGGGTCGTGTGGCGCGCGCGTCGCGCCGTATCGGGGACCGGCGATGGGACGACATGAGTCGTCACCTGACACATGTGGCGTCTGTGTCGTCCCGCCAGCGACGGCTTCGTACGTTCGAGGCCGCCCCTCGGGCGACGTTGATCACAATCGATTCAAGCGACGCTGCCGATCCGACAGCTCGTCGCTACCGTCGCCATGGCGTCGGATCGGGACAAACCACCCTAACGAGACAAGTGCGCTGACGGGCCATCGCGGCATGGAATTGCAGTGACGAGCGCAAGGTACAGCGATGCCACGGAAGAACGTCACCCTTCTCGAGCTCGTGAACGCGGTTGCCGAGCATACACGCTCCGGAGGCGGAGCTGATCGCGACAGTCGCCTACATGGTGAACCGAGGTCACGTCCGCCTGTGCGGGAACTTCAAGGGCCAGCGGTTCGATTTGTCTACCTTGACCGCAGCCTGACGCGAGATCGAGATCAGCCGATGACCGGTGCCGAGTCTGCACAGAACCGACGCGAGTTGTCGGCGATTCGGCGACGCGTCGTCATCATCGGCGAGGCACGGCGTCCCATCGGGCGAACGCGACACATTGGTCGGCCACCCCAACACGGACTCTTGATCAGTTCGAGGAGCGGCGACCGTCGAGGCGACGAACGGGATTGTCCTCGACGATCAACCGCGTGTGGTCGTTCGTTACAGCGACGCTGCCGGCGCTGGCTGTGAGCCGGTTCGATCGCGCACGGCCGCCGACGAACCAGCACATGAAACGCGGGAGAATTCGCACATCGGTAGACGCGGCCGACGGCGCGCGGGAACATCGACAGATGACACACACAAGCGCAACGACGTCCACAACAGCGAGGAGGTCGCGGCATGTGGTTCGGAGTCTTGGACGCTATGCTGGCTCCACTGGCGGTTCCGGCCGGTGCAGTTCTACGACGTCTGGTCGCGGTCGAAGGCGGTTTCGCCGGAGCGCGGGCTCGCGCTCGCCGTCATGGAGCAGGCGATCAACGATCTGATCACCCATCGGTTTGCCCGCCGACAGGTCACCAGCAACGCCTACTGGGAAGCGTACCGAATGGATGGTTGCCGACGATTACGAATGGCCCTTCTCCTTCGTCAACCTGTGCGCCTCGCTCCGCCTGGAGGCGGAGCCGCATCCGCCGGCGGCTGCTCGATGGGACAGACCCGGGAGACATGCCCGATCAATCGCAGCAGTGCGACCCACAGACGGTAGTCCGCAAGGCCGCCTGAGCCGGGACCATCGACGGGTTCACCGCTGCCGCGCGCTCGCCCGCGCCAGCGCCGTCTAAGCGGGCGCGGGAGTCATTGCGCGCTGGGACCGCGGGCGGTCGGCCACGCCATCTACGCGCGCCCGCGCGCTGCCAGCAGGCGGGCCGCCCGCCGCGTCCCAGCGCCGCCATCATGAGCTTGCTTGCAAGGCTGCCAAGCCGTCCGGCGGCTCGTCGCGATCTGTCGCAGCGTCGACACGCATGCCGCGGGAGGTGCGTCGGGCTAAGGCCGCGAGCTCACCGGCGGCCACGTTCGTCTTCATCTACGTCGATCACGGTCCTGAGCGGCATGCCGGTTGCGAGGGTTCGAAACCGTGCTGCGACGATGCAATAGGCAAATGAAGGTGGGGGCCGATCGCGCGCCGCGCGGCTGTAGCCACCGGATGTGGCGTGGCGCCGTCAGGCACCGTGTTCCTGTCCGTCTCTGGATGCGGCGTCGTACCTTCGGTCAACATCCTGGGCTCGTTTTTCCCGGCATGGCTGATCAGCATCGTCACTGGAGTCGTGCTCACGGTCCTCACGCGTCAAGCGTTCCTGATCGCGAGATTGCTCCGTATGTGCGCCCGGCAGCAGTCGCGTACGGGTGTCTGATTCTGTTGTGGACGTTGGCCACCTGGCTGGTGGTGTTCGCGAGCTGACATGAGCGACGCGCGCAGCCTCCTGGGACGGGTCATCGTCCTCGCCATCGTGGCAGGCGCTGTGGTTCTCGCAGTGGTTGCCGTCAGTCGGATCGTGCGGCACCCGCAGACGGACGATGCGATCGTGATGGCCGACACCATCGGGGTCGTGCCGCAAGTGAGCGGTACGATCGTCGAGCTGCACGTGGTGGACAACCAGGCCGTCAAGGACGGCGAGCTCTTGTTCGTCATCGATCCGCGCCCGTACGAGCTGGCGGTCAAACGCGCGCACGCGGAGCTGGCCGCACTCGACGGCGAGATCGAGGTCACCCAGCGGCGCATCGAAGGGCAGCGCTACGCGTTCGATGCCGCGAAGGCCGCCGTGCAGCGCATGGAGGCGCAGGCCAAGAACGCCGCCGACACCCTCAATCGGCTCGAGCCGCTGCTGCACAAGGAGTTCGTCACGCCGGACAAGATCGACCAGGTGCGCACCGCGAAGCTCAGCGCCGAGGCCGGGCTCGAAGAAGCGCGGCGCAAGCGGGATCAGGCGGAGCAGGACATCGGCGACCTCAACGCGCTGCTCGCCAAGCGCGAAGCGGCGCAAGCCGGCGCTCGGGCAAGGCGGAGCTGGACCTGAGCTATTGCTACGTCCGCGCCGAGTTCGATGCGCTGGTCGTCAATCTGCACACCGCCATCGGTCAATTCGTCGCGCCCGGGCCCACGCCGGTGTTCTCGCTCGTCGATACGCGCGCGTGGTACGTGATGGCGAACTACCGCGAGACCGAGCTGGCGCACATCGCGCCGGGCATGGAAGCGGAGCTGTACGTCCAGACCGACCCCGCCTACCGGTTCCGCGGCATCGTGCAGGGCATCGGCTGGGCGGTGAACCCCGAGGACCAGCCGATCGTCCCCGGCGTGCCGAAGATCGAACGCGAGCTGAACTGGGTGCACATCGCGCCAGCGCTTCCCGGTGCGCATTCGCATCGAGAATCCCGAGCCGGCGCACGTCTTCCGCGTCGGCGCGTCGGCGGTGTCCATCGTTCGGGGTTGGCCAGGCGACCGCGCTACTGCGCCTACGCCGGAGAGCCGGTAGGCGGCAGGAGACCGAGCGAGATGCCTGCCGTCGAGATCGCATCCACGCCGCTGCCGGCTGCACCGCTGAGCGAGCGCATCCCGCTGATTGGGTTCTTGCGCCGAGAGCTGGCGCCGTTTCCCGGCCGCGCGCGTGGGGACGCTGCGCATCGTGATCGGCTGCGCGCGCGGTGCTGGTGCTCTGCATGACGCTGCGGGTGCCGGAGACGTATCTCGCCGTGTGGGCGGTGACCCGGATGGCGATGGAGGAATCGAGCGCAAACGCTGCTGGTCGGTGTCGTGATGCTGATCGCGCTGACCATCGGCCTCGCCATCCCGCTGGCGCTGCTCCCATCGCCATGGATCAGCCGGCGCTGCGCTTTTGTCTGATGGCAACGATGGTGGCGCTGGGGTTGTTTCTGCGGCGGACGTTCGTGATCGGTGCGCTCGGCTTCGTGATCGGTCTCGTCGCCGCTATGGGGATGACCGCGCCGGATTTCCTGCTGACACCGGAGCACGCGGTGCGGTTTATCCTGTGGCTGTGGCCGGTGTTCGCGCTCGGGATCGCCGCGGCGGTTGCCTGCAACCTGCTCATCGCACCGACCGATCCGGCTGTGCTGCTCCGCGAAGAGCTCACTACCCGCCTGCGAGCGGTGGAGAACGCGTTGGATCGCCGCCTGGGGCGCTCGCGTGATGAGTCTGGAGCGGCACGGCTGGCGACCACTGGCGTCACGCGGTTGCTGAAGCTGCTGAAGAGCGCCGAGGTCGTGCATCCGCCGCTGCGGGCGCGACACGCGCAGCAGACCGCATTGATCACCCTGATCGATCGCCTCGTCACCAGCGCCGCCGCGTTGGAGCTCCTGCCGCCGACGCTCCGGGTGCGGACGAGCGCGAGCGCTTGGAACGGGTCGGCGAAGCCTGCGCGCGGGTGCGGCGCGCGCTGTCGGGCGGACCCATTGCCGGAACCCGCGCCGCCCAGCGCCGTCCCGCGATCCATCAGCGGGCACAGCCATGCTGCCGGTGCTGGTGGAGCTCGAGCACGTCGTGAACCTGATGCAGCAGGCCGTCGGCCCCGATGGCGTCGCGGGCGAGGTCGCTGCGGCCGAGACCGGCGGGAGCCGCTTGTTCGTGCCCGACGCATTTACGAACGCGGAATACGTCCGCTACGCGCTCAAGGGAACGCTGGCCGTGATGATCTGCTACACGCTGCAGAACGCGGTCAACTGGCCCGGTATCCGCACCTGTGTGATCACCTGCCTGATCGTCGGCCTCGGCAGCGAGGGCGCGTCGGTGCAGAAAGGCACGCTGCGCATCGCGGGCGCAGTGGTCGGCGCGGCGATGGGCTTCCTCGCGATCCTGCTGCTGATCCCGAGCATGGAGTCGATCACGTCGCTGACGCTTGGTGGTCGCCGCCGGCACGGCAGTCGCGGCGTGGGTGGTGGTCGGCAGCCCGCGCATCTCGTACGCCGGCGTGCAGATCGCCTTTGCCTTCTACGTGTGCGTCATCCAGGGCTTCGCGCCGACCTGGCACTTCTACACCATCCGCGACCGCCTGGTGGGGATCCTGCTCGGCAACGTGGTGATCACGCTGGTCTTCCAATACGTCTGGCCGGTGCGGGCGTCCGACGCCATGTGGAAGAGTCTCGGCTCAGCTCTTCGCGCCATGGCACGGCTCGCCACGGTCGGCAGCCAGAGCGACGATCAGACGGAGGTCGTCGCGCGAACCGGGAGTCTGCGTGCGCAAGCCGCAGGTGATTTCGCGACCGCGCAGCAATGGGCGGATGACGCGGCGTTCGAGTTGCTGAGCACCGCCGCTCCGGAACGGCTCGCCGCACGCGAGCGGTTGCAGCGCGCGGCGACCGACGCGCAGTCCGTGTTTCTGACCCAGTTGGCCCTGGCGCATCAACGGCCAGCCATCGGCGCGATGGAGGTGCCGGAGGGCGTTGTCTCCGCGGCGCGCCGGTTCGACGCAGTGGTCGGCGAGTATCTGGACGTCGTCGCCGATCGGATACAGGGCGAGGCGCATCGCGACCTGCCCGAACTCCGCCTGCCGCAGCGAGTGGCCACCGATCGAATGCAGGCGGCGAGCCGCGCTCCTCGCGACTCCCGAGGTGGCCGCGCAGGTCGAAGGTCGACTCTCGCTCTATCGCGAGCTCGTGCCTCGACTCGAACGGCTTGGCTCCGCCGATGTCGGAGAATGATGGCGAACGGGCGCTTCAGGGGTCGGCGCGGCAAGTTGCTGGCGGTGAGTCTGCTCGTGCTCGGAGGTTGTGCCGCGCGGCAACCGTTCGAAATTTCGCCGCCGTCACCCAATCGCCCGTGGAAGGCTCCGGACCTGCCGCGCTATTCGGCCGCGCTGGCGGAAACGGAACATCCGCCTGCCGGTGAGACCGGAGCGGTGTCGATCGATTCAGGTAAGCAATACGAGCTGAGCGAGCTGATCGACATCGCGCAGCGCAGCAATCCGGAGACGCGAGTGGCGTGGGACGCGCACGGCAGGCGGCGATCGCCGCCGGCCTGGCCGAAGGCACGTACTATCCGGTCATCGCTGCAGTGGCGACCGCCGCGGTCGCGCACGTCCCGCTGCCGATTCCGACCACCGTGGTTCCGGGCGGCATCTTCACCGCCGACACCCACTTCTTCATCCCGGCGCTCAGCCTGGAGTGGTTGCTGCTCGACTTCGGCCGCCGTCGCGCGGCCGTGGACGCGGCCCAGGCGCTGGCGATGGAAGCCAACGTCGGCTTCAACGCCAAGCACCAGCAGATCGTCTTCGACGTGACGCGCAACTTCTATTCCTTGACCGCCGTGCGCGGAAGGTGGCCGCCGAACGTGCCGCGCTCGACTCCGCGCGCAGCCTCGAAGAGGCGGCCACGATGCGCAAGCAACACGAGGTCGCTACTCTGCCCGAGGTCTTGCAGGCGCAGGAAGAAACCGCGCGGGCGGCCTACGAGCTGCGAGGACGCGCTGGCCGCCGAGCACGACGCCCGCATGGCGCTGCTCGAAAGCATCGGCATCCGTCCCGGTGCCCCGATCGAGGTTGCCGACGTGTCGCAGCAGCCGCTGCCACCGACACTCGAGGAGTCGGTGGATCAGGCCATCGATCGCGCGCTCATGCAGCGACCGGACCTCATCGCGCGACTCGCCGCCGTCCGTGCCAAGGAGGCCGAGGTGCGCAAGGCGCGGGCGGACTATTGGCCCAAACTCGCGATTCGATCGGCGGTCGCCGGCAACATCGGAGAGCTGAAGGTCGACAACAGCGCGTATCAAAGCGTCGCCGACCTGCAGTACGATGCGGGATTCCGCCTCGAATGGACGCTGTTCGACGGCTTCGAGCGACGCAACAAGGTGAGCCTCGCCGAGTCGCAGCAGCACGAGGCGGAGGACGAGCTGGAGCACGCGAAGGACGCGGCGGTTCGCGAGGTGTGGAAGGCCTACAACGACACCAAGGTCGCCCTGGCCAAACAGCAAGCGGCCGCGGCGCTCCTCGACGGCCTCCGAAAAGGCGTGGGAAGCGACGCTCGATTCCTACAAGCACGGACTCGCCACGTTTCCGGATGTGCGCGAGTCGCAGCGCGATCTGGCGCGGGCGCGGACGCTCGATCCAAGCCGCGCGCGCCGAAGTGTGGACGCAGGCCGCCGCCTTCGCGTTCAGCACCGGCGACCTGGCGCGGCCATAGGTGGGCGGCACCCTGCGCCGACCTTCCCGGACGATCTCATTAGAACCTTCATGGTCGGTTCCGATAGAAGGCGTAGCCCATGCAGCTGGCCGTGATCGCTTTCGGCGCTGCTCGCCGCCTACGTGAGTCGTCCAGAGCCTCGGCATGCTGCTGCTCATCCTCCGACAGGGTTTCTGGTCGACGTCGAAGATCAGTGGCGCGCTTAGAACGATCGGAGCGTGGAGGGACGCGGCGCGGTCGGCACCATCGTCGCTCACCGCCCGACTTCCCGCCGCGACCTCAACCCGGCATCGTTCGATCGGCCGGATCTCGATGCCCCAACCCAGGTGCTCGTTCAGGCGCGCCGCCGGATGGCTCGACGCCACCTGGATGGCCTCGTTCAGATCGCGCGCTTCGATCAGGAAGTAGCTCCCGAGCTGCTCCTTGGTCTCGGCATACGGACCGTCGGTGACGGTGACCTTGCCGTTGCCGCGGCCGCAGGCTCACCGGAGTCCTTGGTCGCGGCGAGCGAACCGACCTCCAGCAGGTGGCCGCTGCGTTGCAGATCCTCGTCGAGCGGGCCGCAGTCGCGCCCGATCGCGGCCATCTCGGCCGCTGTCAGCGTCTCGAACTTCTTCTCGTCGTAGTAGGCCAGGCACAGGTACTTCATGGGTGTTGTCTCCTTTACGACAATTGGTCGATCGGGGACGAAGCGGAATCGACTGCGGGCCTAAGCCCCAGTGCCAGTCGTCAACGCGCGGGTGAGGCGTAGCGGCGCGACAGCGCAAGACGCTCAGAGCCCCAACGCCAGGCGGACGCTGGCGAGGTGCGACATGGCGGGGGTCGCAGACGACCGAACATGTAGGAGATAGAGCAGGCGACTCGTCCAGACGGCACACGCGCCGGCGGTGATCGCGACCAGGATCCGGCGCGTGCCCGACGTGCGCACGTAGAGCAACCCAGGTCCGCACGCCACCGCGGCGGCGCACTCGCCCACATCCGCGCGCCAGAACGTGTCGCCTTGTCCGGGCGCCCAGCAGCAGGCCATGACGCACAGCTGGAGGATCGCCTGTACGGCGAACACGACGAACCAGCGCGGCACCATGCGCGGCGGCGTGAGCGCGAAGCCCGCCGCCGCCAGCAGCACGATCGGGCTCACCCACAGCAGCCCGCGGGCCGGATTCAGCAGCACGTTCGACAGCTGCGGGTGCGACCAGTCGAAGCCGCCGGTGTCGATGGCGTACGCGTTGAGGGTCCACGCCCCGATGGTGCGCGAGTAGGCTAGCGCCTGTGCCGCGATCAGAACCATCAGCGCCACGGTCCCGATGCCCGCCCAGCCGATCCACTCGCGCAGCGGTCGACGCCGAATGGGCGCCAGCATCAGCGCCAACGGCAGCACGACGGTGAGCTGCTGCGGACGCACCAGGTACAGCAGGCCGAGCGCGAATCCCAATAGCGCCAACCGGTGCAGACGAGCGGAGCCAATCGAGGCGGCGATGGAGACCGCGCACACCACCAGACTGAAGGCGATCGCGTGTGCGGAGAAGGGGAACACCGACGAGGTAGTAGAACAGGCTGGTGCCGAGCCATGCGCCGGAGCAACGCCAGCTCGCGCCACGGCGCAGGCACGTGCGGGCGCACGATATCGTGAAGCAGCTGCATGAGCAACGAGAAGACCGACAGCAGCCAGAGTGCAACCGACCAGATCTCGAGGTCGGGTATCCGGGGCGAGACGAGCAGAGCCCGAGCGCACACGCGCCGCGACGCACGGCGCGGGCGAGCCCGAGCGGCGGCACTTCGAGCAGAGATAGACCTGACAGGGAAAGTGACTCTGAATCCTCCCGCGGTGTTGCGCGGTGCCGATTCGAGCGTGCCGTTCCCATCGCGGTCGAGAAGGACTCGGGTACGGTGTCTGTTCGAGGTCGTTAGTGAGGTCCGCGTCGCCGTCGAAGACAAAGCGAATGCGCCAGCGAGTAATAGAACTGCGCGTCCCAGCCACGCAGCAGTCCGCCGTAAAAGCTTTGCGCACGCGCCAGCCCGACGACGCCGATGATGAAGACCACAACGCCGAAGCCAGCCCGCCGAGCCCGTGTGTTCATTATTCACCGCGGATACGCGGGGGCAGCCACGCTCGAGCAAAGAGTCATGAACCGTTCACCTGCCGCCACTCGCGGTGCCATCATGCTCGCGAACCCCGCCACAAGCCCCAGTGCCAGGCGCGGTGACACCACCGCCTCGTGCACGTCCTCTGCGGGCGGCCCGTCCAACGCTGCGGTCGACGGGAGATACGGCCAGACGGCCACCAGCACCAGGCCGCCGGCAACGCGCTGTCCGCCGCGGCCCCCACGCCGCGGCCTCGCGGTACTGCAGCCAGAGCTTAGCGCGCCCCTGGCCGTACTTGAACACCCCGTCGTCGCAGCTCCGCCAGCGTTCCGACTGGTCCGTACGAACACCAACGCTCCCGGCTGGTAGCGGATCGGTGTCGAACCGCCGCAGCAGCCGAAACGACAGATCGACATCCTGGGCGACCCGAAACGTCTCGTCCCATCCGCCAACCGCAAGCGCGGCATCGCGCCGGACAGCTGTCCAGGCTATCCGCTCCTCCTCTTATAACTGGACGCTCCGACTTTGAGGGTACCCGAGCATCGAAGTCCGCCAGACGACATACGGTGGCAGCCACGTACGCGGCCGGCGACGCGTCACCGTAGAAGCGAGTGTCAGCTCGTCACATCTGTCGACGCGTCGACGCAGAAGCCGCGGCCCGCGTCCTCTCTCGAATTCGAAGCCTGACCTCGTTTGGCCTCTCCCGCGCGGCGTCTATTATGCTGCGGCACGGCGGTTGCCGCACGTTGATCATCGACGCGCGCGCAGGAAGGACACGGCAATGAGTGAGCGAAAGTCATCTCTGGGCCATCGCCTACGATGACGTCGGACGGGCCGACGAGGTTCGCGATGAGATCAAACGCCTGGGGTGGGATACGCACCTACCTGCTCCTCGGGATGTCGCCGTCGTCGTGCGCCATCGCGGACGGCACGTTCACATTCAATCACGAGCCGTTTCCGGCACTCGTCCAACATTCTGGCCTGCTCAGCCGTCGGCTTCATGGCCGGCCTCGGTGGTGGCGGCGCCCTGGCCGGTGCCGCCGTGGGCGCGGTTCGTGAGCGGCATTGGCCCGGTCGGCTGCGAGCTCGGTTGGGATCAAGGACGACTTCGTCAAGGAGGTGGAGGCGCTGATGACACCCGGAACGTCGGCGCTTTTCGTCCTGGACGACGAAGGGGACATGGATGTCATCCTGCATCGCGATACGCGGACTCGGTGGGACGGTGCGTGAAGACGAACGTCGACGCAGAGCGCGGCGAAGCTCATTCAGTCGACCTTGGCTGCCGCTTCGGCCGCTCCGCCCAAACCGGGTAAGTAGTCAGGCGGACGTGCATGGAGGAAAGCCGCTACGAGATCCGGTCCGCAGATCGCGGACGCCGTGCCGCACGGGTGGCGGCGCCGGTGACACATCGGCCAGAGCGTGTGCAGCACGATCTCGTTTCGGGGAGAGGGTGTCGAGTACAGGGACTCGTCCTCAGCTCTCCTGATCGCGGCTGGAAGCGCGCGCGCCGCTGCCTCGATCCCGACTCGGATCCGCCCGCCGCTGAGCAGGCGAGCGTCACGGCAGTCGCGATTCCGGCGGCGAGGATTGCGGAGGGCATCGAAGCAATGCCGCGAACGGCTGAGCGATACCGAGCACCTGCTGGCCAATGATCCGCGCGCCGACGCCGTTCAGGATGGCCTGCCGGACGCACAGACAGAAGCTGGCCGCGCTCAGCCGGCACTCGTGGAGCGTCAATCAGCTCGCAGAGTCCGTCGGGTTTTCTGGTCGACGTCGAAGATCAGTGGAGCGCCTGGAAGGATCGGCTCCAAACGTGGCAGCGCACACTCTCCGGATTTGGTGGCGGAGCTCGACACGGCGCTGACCGAGCTCGGTAGCCTCCGGCGGCAATGGGAGGACACCCGCGACCGCCGCAGCGCGCGCAGCAGCTCCCGGCGCCGCTCACAGAAAGTATCGAGCGTGCACTGGCGGCGATACGGGGCGACGGAGGGAAAGGCGGACACGCGACGGGACGAGCTACTGGCGCTACAGGGGAAGGTTGCGGAGACCCAGGATTGGGTGGATGCCGAGATCAGCGCGCTCGAGAGTGCAACGCGCCGACCAGCGCAAGCAGTTGTTGGAGCGGCAGAGCCTGCCGCTCTGGAAGGCGTTCGCCGAACCGAGCGCCGCGTCCGTCGGCGCGCAAGCCCGAGCAGGCGTTCCTGAACACCGCCCGCTCGATCGTCCAGTTCGCGCGCGACTCGGGCGTGCAGCTTGCCGTATTCGGACTGCTGCTGCTGCTCATGCTGGCCGCGTTGCTGTGGCTGCGTGCGTCGGGTCTCGCCCGGGAGCGACGCCGACGCCGCGCGCGCGCTGCGGATTTTCTCGCGGCCGACTGTCGGCTGCGTTTCTCATCGCATTGCTGCTCACGGCAGTTGGTCGGCGCGCGCCCCACGGTTGAGGTGCGCCGTCTCATCGCATTGCTCGCCGCGTTACCGATTTTGCGCTTGCTGCCCGGTAGCCGTGTTCGGCCGCACGCGTCTGGTGATGCTGGCGCTCACCGCCGCGTACGTCTTGAGCCGAGTGGTCGACCTGACCGCCGGAATGACGCTGCTCGAGCGACTCGTGCTGCTCGGAGAAGCGCTCCTGGGCATCGTCGTTCTCTTTGCAAATCATCGCCACCGAACGACGGTCACGAGCCCCTGCGATCGCTGCCGGAATCGGCCTGCCCGTCCTGGTGATCGCGCTGGGAGCAAATGTCTGGGGCAGCGTATCGCTGGCGCGCATGCTCACGCACGGCACGATCTACAGTGCCTACCTGGCGGCCATATTTGCCGCGGCCGTGCTCGTACCTCGATGGCATCTTCGTCGCAGTCGAGCGTGCCGGCGCGGCGTGATTCGATTCGCATCGTCCAGAACCACGGCGTGCTGGCTGCGCCAGGCAGCTCGGCTGGATCGTGCGTGTCGTCATGACCGTATGGTGGGTCAGCCTGACGCTGGAGCTGTTCCAACTGCGTGGCAGCGTGGTCACCGCCGCAACAAACTTCCTCACTGCGCAGTGGTCCATCGGCTCGGTCGCGTTGAGCATCGGCGGCCTGCTGCGGTTCGGCGTGACCCTTTGGGTCGCGATACTGCTGTCGCGCGCCGCGGCGTTCATCCTCGCCGAAGAAGTTGCTGCCGCGGATGAGGCTGCGCCCGGGTGTTCCGGACGCGATTGCGACCGGCGTTCGCTACGCGGTCGTGGCCGGCGGGTTTCTGCTCGCCATGGCGGCCGCCGGGGTGGAATTCGCGACAGATCGCACTGCTCGCCGGGGCACTCAGCGTCGGGCTCGGATTTGGTTTGCAGAACGTGGTGAACAACTTCGTGTCGGGTCTCATTCTGCTCTTCTGAGCGGCCGATCAAGATGGGCGATGTCGTCGAAGTCGGCCCGACGCTCGGCAACGTCAGGCGCATCGGCATTCGATCGAGCACCATCCACACGTCCGACGGCGCGGACGTCATCGTTCCCAACGGCGACCTGATCTCGCAGCGGCTGGTGAACTGGACGTATACCGACCAACGCCGTCGCATCGATCTGCCGGTGAGCATCACGGCGGCGGCCGATCCGCCGGCGCTGACTGACCTGCTGGTGCGCGTTGCTGCCGCGCATCCGGCAGTCCTTGCCGCGCCGGCGCTCGACGGCCCTGCTGACGGCATTTGCCGAGAACAAGCTCGACTTCTCGCTGCGCTTCTGGACCGAGCGCTTCGAAGTCTCATCGCGAGTGCGCAGCGAGGTCGCGGTATCGGTGCGCGCGGCTTTGCAAAAGGCCGGATTTCTCGGTCCAACTCCGGCACCCATCGACGACGTCGAAACGGCAGCGCGCAGCTGATCCGGGTTACAGTGCCCGCAGGAAGCGGTTCGAAATCACGCCCTATAACAGGATGATCACGTTGCTCACCGCCATGAGCGCGTGCCACCGTTGTCGGTCATGCGCATCCGGTCCGTGCGCAGCCGAGCGCCGCGCAGGTGCTCAGCGACATGGGATTGTCGGCCGGCGACCAACAGCGGGTGCTGAACGGCGAGTTCGTTACCAATGATGTATCCGGCGCATCGGACACGGACCTGGCGCTTTCCATCGCCTTCCTGGTCAAGACGTCGCCCGACGATCTCAGCCAGCAGATCATCGCGGGCAGGATCATCGGTACGGATCCGCAAGTTGAGGCCAGTGGGGAGTTCAACGGCGCCGGGAGCCTGGCGGACCTGGCGCGTCTGCAGGTCGGCACGGACACGTTGCGCGGTCTCGTGAACGCCCGACCCGGCGAAGCGCAGAACCTCAGCGCCGGCGAGATCGCCGCGTTCAATGCCTTGCGGAGCGCGGGACCGCAGCCGCGCTGCCGCAACTGCGGCAAATGCTGTTGGATCGATTCCAGGCCTACAAGGCGTCGGGCCTGGCAGGCATCGCGCCGTATGATCGGGGCGGTAAGACGACCGACGTCGCCGAGGAGCTGCGCAAAGCCAGCGATGCGCTCACCGGTGCTGAAAAAGTACATGCCCGCTCTCCAGCAGACGTTGACGGACTATCCGCGCGCCACCGTCCCCGGCATGCAGCAAGTCTTCCGCTGGGTGCACTACAACATCGACGGCGCCACGACGGTGGTGCTGATGCACGAGATCACGGCCGCGGACGGCGGGGCACGCGCGGTGGTCCAGCGCCAGTACTACGTCAGCAATGGCTACAACAGCGAACAAGCCGTGGCGGGTTTTCTACCGGTGCAGGGTGGAACCATCGTCGCCTACACCAACCACACGTTCACCGATCAGGTCGCGGGTTTCGGCGGCGGCGTCAAACGCAGCATCGGCCGGCGCATGATGGCGAGCAAGCTCACGCAGATGTTCGAGGCGGCACGAAACCGAATCGACAAGCCGTAGACGCCTTCACCGCGGACGGGATATGCGACGGCTCGAGGGAAATGCTGTGACGACGACCCCGATCAGCCCGGCGAGACGCGACGGCGAGGTGCCCAACTTCAGCCCGCAGGGTGGCACCGAGGTGTCCTCCTTCGTAGTCATGATCGCCGTGGTTCTACCTGCAGCCCGACGTCCAGGGCATCATCAATCCAGGAGCGGCGCATCAGTTCGGCGACGCGCTCGTACTGGCCGTGCAGTTCCGCGTGCCGTTCTGAGGGTGAGCGAACCCGATGCCAATTCGACACTGGAGGCACGAATGATCCTCGCCGGCGACATTGGAGGCACGGAAGACCAAACATCGCGTTCTTCACCGGGCCGACGCCACTGCAGGTTCTCGTGGAGGTACAGCTCCTTCATGTTGAGCAAGGGTTTCTCCGCGTCTCGGCGCCTCCGCGGTGAAATTTTCTGACGCTCACCTGCCGACCGGCAGCGTCAGCAGACGGCGCACTTGCCCTCGCCGCTCGAGGACTGAAGCGAGAACAGGATGTTCAACAGGCCGAAGGTGGGCTTCGACGTTTGGTCGTCATCGGCAATGTAGAACCACCAGCCGCGGTGGCGTACGGCGACGGACGCCCGCTGCGGACGGTCTCTGCTTGCGAGTGGATGGTCATGACCCTGCCCGTCACCTTGACCAGTCGTGAAGACGTTTCCTTCATCGTCCCGGGTGACGGTCACAAGCCCCGCTTCTGATGTCTGGAGCTGGCGGCTCGACCGACTGGGAAAGGAAATTACAGCACACCGAGCAGCGACCGACATCGGATCCCAACTTGGTTTGGCTGCCGGTTGAAAGGGAACTCCGTGAGCTGAAAATCGTTCCTGCCGGGCTCCAGATCGAGATAGCGTCGCACCGCGGCGATGTCATCCGCGAGCGGGCTATGGGGATCTGCTGGATCGCGCAGCCAGAAATGCGTGTCCCGTCCGGGCGGATCCTGTGTCGTGTTGTTTGAGTTCCCAGCTCAGACCGATCAATCGCGCCGCTTGCAGTCGGCGCATCCGTTCGGCGAAATCCGCAAACGCTTCATACTCCGGTCGGTGTTCTGGCGTCGGCCCGGCAGCAGTAGGCGCGTTGAAGAGATCGTCTCACGCGCTGCACCCCCAGCAGCAGCAAGCGCTCATCGCTCCAGCCATTCTGGGCGAGCATGAACAAGTCCAATGGGATGGGTGTGAGCATGCGGGTGGCGTATTTGTCTCCCGCCAGCGGCGCATAGGTAACGGTCGGGTGCTCCGCATACGTCAGGCCCGTCCCCAGTGACGCGGTGTCTGGTGCCCGTGCTCGGAATGGTGCCGGATGCGTTGAACGACGCATCGTATCCATACGTTGCAACGACGGTGCCGAGCTCCGAGAAACAGCGGCGTGTCGTTGTAGCGCAAGCGCACGAGGTTGAGCAGCATCTCAGCGTCGCCGGAGCGGACGATCTGCTGGTTGTAGTCGGGTCGTTCGCTGCGGACGGCTTGCGGGCCGAGACCTGGTGGCACAACCGCTGGCGATCAATGCCAGCACAGCGAGAGCTGAAACGGTGCGGAGCAATGTCTCGCAGGACATCGGACGCTCTCCAGGCGTTCGCATCAACCTGCACTGGCACCGCGACTATCTGCCGCCGTCCCGCAACTGTCGCAGCCGCAGCTCGATGCCGCGTGCTGCCGTCTTGAGAAAATGGAGAAGTGGTCCCGACACGCCTCGTGGGCGGCGATCTCGGGGAGCGCGATGTCATAGGTGGCTGTGCCGCCGTCGACAGCGAGTGGTTCCAGATCCCGATCCAACTCCTGCAGCAGCGCTCTCATCGCGTCGTTGCCGTTCAACACCTCGGCACGGAAGTGTTTCACCCCGCGCTCGCGCCGCCGCGGCGAGCACCGAGAGGAGCAGCTTGCCGAGACCGCGGCCCTGCATGTGATCGACCACCGCCACGGCAGCCTCTGCGGTGTCGGCGTTCTCTTCGAGGCGAACGAAGCGGGCGATTCCGGAAGGGCTGCGGCATGGTGGGAGGTTGGACCGCGGCTTCGCCGCAATCGCGAGAGGTGGTTCCACCCGTCGACGTTCAGAAGCCGCTGCAAGACGCCCGTCGGAGAGCTGCGGCATCGCCGTGAAGAAACGTCGGTAGCGTGGATTCCTCCCGAGCTCGGCGAAGCCTGCGCGCACCCAGTCACCATCATCGGGACGGCAGCAGGCGCAGGTGCGTCATCGTTCCATCGGACAGTTTGTGAACGGTGGGTGGCATCGGTGATGCGCAGGTGATCGAGGTCATCCGCGGGCGTACCACCCTTCGCGGGTGTGCAGCCTGCGCAAGTTCGAATCGTCGTGGGCATATCTCTTATAAGCAAGAGTCGGCGCAGCCGACCAAGCCTCGTTCGTGCTGGCGGGTCTGTCAGTCATCGCGTTTCGGTGATTGCTGCTCGTCACGTCTGACGACAGCGCCGACACGCACGCCTCGGACGCGCCAGACGGCCTCACTACACACTCCGCGCAACCCGGCAAATCAGGACCGGTTTCCACTCGGCGATGTGTAGTCTGCTCCGGCACGGGATTGCCTCCCTAAAGGGGTGCGTCCGCCCGGAGCCTGGAGGGACAGTGTCGAAGATCGAAACCGGTAAAGGCGTGGTGGCTGCGGTTACCGCAGCATTTCTTGAACGACGTCTGCATCACCAGCGCATGCGCATGGCCGCGCTGCGCGCCTTGAAGTCGGTGCAGGCGGGGCAGGGCGATCGCCTGCAGCTCGATTTCGACGCCGGCTCCGGGCATCCTCGAGCGCGCAGCCCCCTGGCTGGCGAGCGTTCCGGGATGCACGTCGTTCCCAGCGACGACGCGCGGCCAAATCCGTATCTGGCGCCTCGGCTGAATCTGGTGATCATGATCGTCGGTTCGCGCGGCGATGTGCAGCCGTTCATCCCGATCGGCCAGGCGATCGCCGCATGGCGGTCACCGGGTACGGATTGCGACGCACGCCGAGTTCCGACCGCTGGTCGTGGAGCGTGCGGGTCTCGAATTCTATCCGCTCGCCGGCGATCCCACGCGAGCTGATGGAGCTACATGATCAAGCACCGGCGGGCAGCGATCGTGCCGACGCACCTCGAGCAGATCGTCGAGGACGTGCCGCAGGAAGCGGCAGATCATCGCCGAGATCCTGGAGTCGACCTGGCGCGCGTGCACGGAGAAGGATCCCGGTCGCTCGGCGCGAATGCGCCGTTCGTCGGCCGACGGCATCATCGCCAACCCGCCCAGCTACGGCCACTTCCACTGCGCCGAGGCGCTGCACATTCCGCTCCACATGATCTTCACCATGCCGTGGACGCCGACGAGCGCGCCTATCCGCACCCGCTCGCACGCATCGACCCGGGCGCGCATCGGCCCATGCTCGAACTGGTTCTCCTACGGCGTCGTCGACGTGCTGATGTGGGTCGGGGTCGCGGATCGTGGTCAACCACTTCCGCGCGAGCGACGCTCGGGCTGCCGCACCGATCGAGCGTCGACGATGGCGCGGCGACGTTCTGACCGACAACGAGGTGCCGTTCACCTATCTGTTTCCCGGCCAGCGTCATCCCAAAGCCCGCCGGACTGGGGATCGCACATCGACGTCGCCAACTTCATCTTCTTCGATCAGGCGGACGGCTATGACGCCGCCGCCCGACTTGCTCCGAGATTCCTGGCAGCCGGCGACGCGCCCATCTATGTGGGATTCGGCTCATGCGTCGTCGAGGATCCCGTCGGCCACGAGCCGCACGATTCTTCGCCGCGCTGGAGAAGGCGAAGGTTCGTGGCGTCGTGTCGCGCGGATGCGGGAACCTCGGCGGCGACGCGCCGCCCGCCCATGTGCATCTGATCGATGACTGCCCGCACGACTGGCTCTTCCCGCGCTGCCGCGCCGTCTGCCACCACGGCGGGCGCCGGGACGACGGCCGCAGGCCTGCGCGCCGGGCTGCCGAGCGGTGGTCGTGCCGTTCTTCGGCGACCAGTTCTTCTGGGGACGCAGGTGGTCTTCGACGCCGGCGCCGAGCCCCGAGCCGATTCCGATCGACGACGCTGACGCAGCGAGCGGCTGGCGGAAGCGTTCGCGGCCTGCGCGTCGGCCGAGATGCGAACGCGCGCGGAAGAACTGGGCGCCAAAATCCGCACCGAGGACGGTGTGGAGCTCGTGTTCGAATCGCTGCGCCGGCATTTGCCGATCCCCGCCATGCAATGCGCACGCGATCCGGAGCACCTGGCGACGATCTACTGCGAGCGTTGTCGCCTCCGCCTCTGCCAGCCGTGTTTCGACGAACATCATCGCGGGCATGCCTCGCATCCCTATCGTTATGTCGACTGGGGCGTTCGTGCGCCTCGAGCATTTGGGCAAGGAGCTTTGGGATCTGATCGCCGACGCGGCAGAGGCGCTCCGCGCCGGACGCGATGAGCTCAGACCCACGGCTGCTCCGCATCGTCACGGCGTCGTTCTCCAGCGACACGGATGCGCCTGCAGACGGAGCGTCGGAGCCGGTTCGAAGGGGCGATAGAGGAGCCGTATCGCATCTGACCGCCGCGCTTGCGTCACCAACGACACGTCTCATCCATCATGGAGGGCCCACCCGCCTCGGCTCGGCTGCTCTCGCTGTTCGTCAGCTGACTCGTCAGCTCGTGGAATGATCTGCTGGCAGTCATCGCGGAGGGATCTCGTCAGATCTGTCGCGTTACCGACACGGGTGCTTGCGAGCCAGTTGGCTTTCTCCAGTCGAACGACCGCGTAGGTCCAGTCCCGCGGTCGTCGGCCCACGGCACGCCGCTTGCGAACTGCTCGTTGAATCATGTCCCGCGTTGTGGACCTGCGCGACGGCGACGGTGTCGATCGCCATGGTGTTGGTTACTGGATGCGCGCTTTCGGTACCGTGTGATTTGCATGACAAGCGGTACGGGTTTCTTTGCGCGTTCGAAGCCAAGCGCGACGTGCCGAAACGCCAGGAGCACGGGCTGCTGACCGGCAGCGTTCAGGTCGAGCCGCCGCCCGCTGCCCCGATCGTGGTCTTCGTCTACCAGACTCGAGAAGGGCAAGCAGAGGTGGTCGATTCGTCCATACTTCAACCGCACGGGCCATACTCATTCGTGTTCACCGTGCCGGCTGGCGCGTCTATCGTGTGGCCGCATTCGAAGACGAGGCTCGAGATTTCCGTTACGACCCCGCGCACGATCGCGCGGTGCTCTACCACGACGGCGGCCCGATCGTGCTCATGCCGAGGCGCACGGTCGATCGGATCTACCTCCGGCTTCCGCAACGACAGACCGCAACGCATTGATTTCGACTTCACGTTGACGGAGCCGCGCAGCGGACTCTGCTGCCAATCGCCCGATGGCAGCGTTCAGCGCCGGGAGAGCGCACCACGACGATGTAATACACCCACATCGGAAGCAGGGTCGCCCAGTATCCGGTCATCCAGATCAGGCCCACGATCCTGCCCCAGGATTCCGGCGTCGGTGCGCGGGTTCTTCACTTCAATGGCGCGCCTGAGACCAAGCGCAAGGCGTTCGAGGGTCCATCGCCGCATCGTAATCGACTTGCCGTTTCGCCTGCGCCGGCGCACGGCGGCGAGGTTGATGAGCTGGAACGGGACATAGGGAATGCCAAAGACCAGGTTCAGCAGCAGGAGGTTCTCGTGGCCCAGGAGCGCATCGACGGTCAGGTACAGATAGGCGCTGCCAATCGTGTTGGCCGCGTACATGAACAGCCAACCGAGCTCCTCGTAGAAGTAGAGCTCGAAGCGTTCGGTCAGTATCGCCAGCCACACGCACACCTGGCAGACCAGCACCTGAAGAACCATGAACCGGGCGACGCCGGTCACCCAGCCGATGTGCTCGACATTGATCCGGCGAAGGACGTAGGCGAGGAGGAAAATGTACGCCACCTCTGCGAAGGTGGCGAATACGCGTGTGGCGAACACCGAAGACCAGAGCGAATCGTGCAACACCACGTAGTGTTCGTACCGCACCGGAAACAGGCATCGATACGCGGACACGCGCAAAGAACATCCATGCCGGCACCACGACGTATGGATCGGCTTCGACCGCCGCGGTGCGCAACAAGAAATAGAGGTTGACCAAGCGCGAGCTTCAAAAGCCAGAGCGAGATCTTGAAATCCACCAAGCGTGCCCCCGGCATGCGTTCATATGCCGGCGGCGGGGAACTACGCTGCGAGGCCCGACTGGCGATGAACGCGAACGTCGCGGTCCCGCCCGCCGCCTCGGCAAACTGCCGCTCTCGATCCTCGCCGCCGCCGTTCTCGCTACTCGAGGCGGGCCATGAGCGTGCGCACGTTGTCCACCTCAGTCGACGGTCCGGTGCGTTCAAGGATATGGAGCGCGACCGCCGCATGCATCCGAGCTTCCTCAGGCTGGCCCGTGGCGCGTAGGACGCTAGCCAGCATGACCCGTATCTGAGGATCGTCTGGTGCGAGGCCGACAGCGCGACGCAGAAGACGCTCCCCTCTTGAGCATCGCCGCCAAGGAATCGCGGTAGCTCGGCCAGCATCTCGCCCTTGGCGGCCACGGCCGCCGGATAATCGGGCGCCAGTTCCAGAGCAACGTCGAGTTCTCGGCGCGCACGATTGAGCTCGTTCAATCCAGCCAACAGCCACAACCGTATGCTGTTCAATTTGAAGACGCTTGCCGAGGTTGCAGAAGACGGCGAAGTGCGCGCCGGCGTCTTGCGGTGCCTCCTGCACGGCTTGCTCGGCGCGCTCGAGGCCGCTGGCCAATATTTTCGCGCGGTCCGAGAGTGGCACCCCGTCAGCCGCTCGGCAGAGAACCAGCGCTTCGCGTGCCGCCGGGGTTTGCGATCTCGGACCCGCGCGCTGATGTGCCGCCGAGAATCACCCCGGCGATCCCGACCCATCGCAGGGTATGCATCAACCGTACGGCGTAGTTCATGGAACACCTCGGAAAAGGACGAGGGTTCCTCCGCGCTCGCAAGATCACTCGACGCCCCATGAGTCGTTCCTTTGCGCTTCATCAGCGCAAGGATCATGCCGGGCGCAACGAGGCCATCTGAGGGAGATGGCGATGCCGCGCACGCGGCAGACATAAGTCGCGACTGACGGCGGGCGCCGCGCGTCGGGCCGCGGCGCCGACACATATCGGCACCGCGATGGTGACGAATACAAGTCTTCACCTGACACATGTGGCGTCTGTTCGTCCGCCACAGACGGCTTCGCATTCGAGCCGCCCCTTCAGGAGACGCGGAAAAAAAAAGCGGAAAGCGAAAGGATGTGATCCCTCTCCTTTCCGCTTCGCCACCGTTTTTTCGCTGAACTCCGGCGCGAGACGCGCGATCGATCGACGCGCCTGAATACGCCTAACGGGTGCGGCACCACGTCTCGATCTGGTCGGCGGCGGTGCATGTCCGCCCTTGAACAGGATCAGATTCGGAATTCCCGCGCACGCCGCTGCTTCGACGCCGAGGGTCACGCGGATTGTCATCGACCGTTCATCTTCACGACTTTGAGACCGGCCGTTGTAGGCGCCTGCCAGTTCCTCGACGACCGGCGCGATTGCTTTGCACGGGCCACACCACGGAGCCCAGAAGTCGATCAGCACTGGCACTGGGACGGCTTTCAGTACCTCCTGATCGAACGCGATGATCGCTCGCTATCCATGATCTTGTCCGCTCACGGCGGACTCTCCTTTCCCGTGCGTGTGTCGCGGCGACTGTAACGACGGCGCTGAGAGCGATTCAAGAACGGGACCGGAGTGCCGTGTGGGTAGGGATGCCGATGAGCTGATGAGGCCGTACGGGCGGCGTCCGCGGCCGCAGGCCGCGCTGGCGCGGTCCGTCTGCGCCGAACCCCCTCCTCGCCGCGACGCGGCGAAACGGCGCAGGAGACTCGGTCCTACGGGTTGTCCGTCAGCCCACGGTCTCCGACCGTGCTCATCTTCGACAAACGGTGGCGCAGGCTGAGCTGGTCTCGCACGGTGGCGAGGAGAGCGGGCGCGATCCACGGGCTTGGGATGAAATCAGCCATCCCGGGCGCATCGCCGCTGCTTGAAGCGCGTCAGGTCGTAGCAGCTGAAGCGACGATCGGGATGTGGCGCGAGCTGCTCGCGGGCCAGGATGTTCTCGGCCAGGCAGTAGCCGTCCATGCCCCGGCATGTGCAGATCGAGCAGCGACCAGATCGACCGGTCTGCTCGTTCAGGACCCGCAGGGCTTCCCAGCCGCGGTCGACGCACACGCACTCGTATCCCTGACTCTCGAGAAATCGCTGCGTGATCGATGCAGATGGTCCTGCTCGTCGTCGACCAGCAGGATCACTTCTTTGCGAGCCGTTTCCTTCCGAGCTACCACTTCGCTGTCGCCCATTTAGACGTCCCCTCGTTCGCTCGCTGTGCCCTGCCCGGCTCGGAGCACGGGCCGTACCAAGTGTCGCAGTACAACTATCGCATTCATCCGATGCGCCGCAGCAAAGGACCAGGAAGCCGCGACATCAGCGCTGATTGACGTTGAACGACGGCATTATGCCATTTGTTGACGGCATGGTAGGCGTGCAGTGCCATTGCAGCAATGCAACCACTCGGAGGGTGGCACGCGTATGTCGCGTTATCATTGGAAGTCGGACGGGTCACGCTGACTGACCGCGACAGTATCCAGGACTGTGCGCGATCGAGTTGGGCCCCACGATCAGCTAGCTAGTGCGGGCGGGTTGGGGAAATTCGTCGGCGGAACGGCCGCGGTACTGGGGCAGCGGCTGGTTGTTGGCGCGGATGTCGGGCGAGAGCGTCTGGACCAGCGTCTGCCCGGGACGTCGGGATGGAGCAGATATCCTCGGCAGCTGCCGCCGCGACGGCGCCGACCATCGGCGGACGGACGGTCGCCGGCGCAACCATGCCGCCGATCGGCGATCGCGTTGTCGACGTCGAGGCCGCTCACGAGTGCCCGGTGACCGATACGCCGCAGACCCTGCGCGGACTCGTTCGGCTGCGCGGCGTCGACTGGTTTCACCGGGCTGCGGGAATCCGTCGAGCGGGACGTGGCTCCATCTCGTTCGGCACCGACGACGACCGCCGGTCGCCATTGATGCCCAGCTGGTGCCTGCACACGCGCCGTGCCCTCGACTCCGACCACGTCGGTGGCCTTCGCAGCAGGCGTCGTAGCGGGCGGTAGAAGTCGGTGCCCTGGACGCGGCGCGACGGCGGTCGGCGTCTCGACCTCCCAGCGCGCCTCGCCGCGCTGTGACCGCCGACCCAGGCCCTTCCGTCGCTGGGCCGGGGCGTTGAGGCAGCAGCGGCGCTCGGCGCGGGCCCTTCGCGCCTGCGTACCGCTCGATGCTGAGCCGACGTCCGCCGAGCCGGGGTCGACGACCACATCGTCGGTGAACGCGAGACTTGCCGAAAGGCGTTGGCCGCTCGTGCGCACGCCGTATCGCCTTCGAACGCCGGGACTGCCGATCGGCGCGGCGAAGCCACTCTCGCCCTTAGCGCGCTGCACACTCGACCGTGCATTCCCGGCTGACGCTGGCGAAGCTGGCGACCTGCGTCTGCGCGCGCGCCGGCGCTGCACCGGCTTAATCACTGCCAGGACGGCGATGCGCATGAACGTGCAGTGTCTTCGTCTTTGCCACATCTCCAGAACGTGTATTTCACTGACGCTTCACACGATGTTCCGATTGTACTCGAAGTCGGGAATGTTGGAAGTATGGCAATACGTAACC
>ERZ1370068.2911-contig-204_pt1 | contig 28774 bp, 48 predicted proteins | sample MGYA00561227_ERZ1370068 | MGnify/ENA primary metagenome ERZ1370068 (study PRJEB38410, sample SAMEA6850437) | metagenome | study: Metagenomic assessment of the ecological functions of the soil: analysis of the soil microbiota associated with the...
GTACTTCAGTTACACGTATTGCTATTGTGCTGCTGCTGTTCGGCGCGAAGAAGCTGCCTGAGCTTGCCCGTGGGATGGGCCGAGCGGTCAAGGAGTTTAGTGCAGCCCGAGATGAAATTGAGAGGGGGCTGGGTCAGTCCGGCGGTGGCGGAGTAGCGCAGCCTGGCTTGTTAGACACAAAAGCTGAGCTGCCGCCTCCGCGGCAGTCCTAACGAGCGTTAACACCTTTCTCCACAGCCGCGTCGGCGCCTTGCACACGGAAGGAACTCAATGATCGTCCGGGTAAACCGCAGGCGGCGCAAACAATCGAATCGTCATTCTCGGTGGTGGTTTCGGCGGGGTTTATGCTGCCATTCATCTTGAGAAATTGCTGGCGCGAGAGGAGCGCGGTAGAGATTTGCCTCGTTAGCCGACGATAACTTTTTCCTGTTCACGCCGATGCTTCACGAGATCGCAGCGAGCGATCTCGAAATCACAAATATCGTAAATCCCCTCCGGAAGTTGCTTCGTAAAGTTGAGGTATTGGTGGGTGACGTGAACCAGATTGATCTGCCAAACAAGCGGGTCTCGATCTCACATGGTTACCGCAAACGCTCTCTCCAGATCGACTACGATCATCTGGTCATCGCATTGGGATCAATCACCAACTTTTACGACCTCCCGGGTTTCGCCGAGCTGGCCCTAGCAATGAAATCGCTGCCGGATGCGATTCAATTGCGCGCCCAAATCATCCGACATTTGGAAGAGGCAAATTCCGGAATGCAATCCCACCGACCGGCAGTCGTTACTTACTTTCATCGTGGCGGGCGGCGGCTTTGCGGGTGTGGAAACGGTGGCGGCGTTAAATGACTTTGTGCGGGAAGCGCTGCCGTTCTACCCCAACCTGTGTGAAGGTATGTTGCGAGTCATGCTGGTGCATTCTGGCCAGGTCATCCTGCCAGAACTGGGAGAAAGCCTTGGACGATACACCCAGAAGGTGCTCGCGCGACGCGGTGTGGAAATTCGGCTTAACACCCGGGTCAAGAGCATGACAGAGGACAATGTCTCTTTAGCCCATCACGTCCCAATTCCATGCCGCACTTTGGTGTGGACTGCCGGAACCGTGCCCAGCCCGCTTATCTCTTCGCTCCCTGCGCAAAGGAACGAGGCCGAATAGTTGTGAACCAATTCTTGCAAGTCCCCGATTGGCCTGATGTCTGGGCCGTGGGGGATTGTGCGTTTGTGCCAGACATCAGAAATCCGGGAAGTCTCATCCGCCAACCGCGCAACATGCCATACGCGAGGGCAAGGTTGTGGCGCAGAATATCGCGGCTGCACTCTTGGATCGTCCTCTAAAGTCATTTTCATTCAGAACCATTGGGCTGCTGGCCTCAATCGGTCGCCGGACAGGCGTGGCGCGGATCTTCGGTTTCAATTTCTCGGGCTTCTTCGCGTGGTGGATGTGGCGGACGATTTACCTCAGCAAGTTGCCCGGCTTGGACAAAAAGGTTCGTGTGGCGTTTGACTGGACATTGGACCTTCTCTTCCCGAAGGACCGTTTGCGCAGTATATGAGCGTCGAGCACCGCCGCGATTTCGATCGCGATGGAACCCGGAAACAATGCCGCGTCATCAATCGACGTGGAGCTTCATCCCTATGCTACCGGGAAGTGGATTTCACGAGACGCGCGGAATCAAATAGCACCTGAGCGCCGGCATAAAACGCGGAATTACTGGACACGTGAGGACCGATTACCGGGCTGTTTCCAGTTCGAACGCCGGAAGGCTCATCACCGACTCGCTGCGCATTTTGCACCATGGACAGACTCGCATTGCTCGCGGCTGAAGGACCCGAAAGTAGGAGTAGAATTAAGAGCTTCGATTCAGCGAAATCGCTTGGAACCGGCCGTGAAAGGGTGAGGTGCGAAGGTCTTATGGGAAACAGCCAAGGCAGAGACAACGTAAAAAACGCGCCGCACGCCATAAAAAGACCGAGCGCCTCGCGCTCGCCAAGAAGGAAGCTACGACGAAGGCGAAAAGGTAACGTGCTTCTTCCCGGGGCGCGCGTCGAAGAAGAGCAGAAAGCAGCCTGATCCAGGATCGCTCCTGCCATCAGTCGTGCCGGCGACGGTCCGGAGCCGGACTCGCGATTAGATCGACAAGGCGAAGGAAGGTAGGAAGTCAGCTAACGCAGCGCCTGCTGGTTGCGGTCATAAGGAATAATATTATCCCATTCGTCGGCGGACGAGCGGGCGACAAAGGCTACGACCGGTTCGGTGTCGCTCATGTTGAAGACTTCGTGAGGCACGCCCGGTTTGATGTAAATGAAATCGCCGGCTTCGTTCTCCAACACCTGCTTGAGCCCGGGTCCGAATTCGTGGCGCACTTTTCCTTCGACGATATAAAGAATCACCTCGAAGCCGACATGAATATGGGCATACGCGACGCCACCCGGCGGGATCGTGGCGATATTGGCTGATAATTTGGTCGTGCCCACATTTTTGGCCGACATGCCCTGCTTATAATGAATGCCGTTCCAATCCCTGCGGGCGCCGCCGCCACGAATGGTCAGTATCCCATCGTGATCTTCTACCGCACTGAGTTGGATGTTGTCTTTGTCGTCGTTCATAACAGGTGATCTTTAATCTTAACATCCGCAGATTACACAGATTTACGCAGATTTTTGTCAGGCGAACTTCGGGTCGAATCATCGCGCCGCGAACGACATCGTATTGTCTGGCCTTCGGGACCGACGGTCTGAGCGCGATGTTAAAGGTGGATCGAGCAGTCCCTTGCCTCGATGTTGAATGAGCGCGCGCCTTCGGCGCTATCATATCATCGCCCGCGGAGCTGCTCGATCCACCGAGACCAGAGATCAGAGTTCTGGGGGTGCGGCGCTTTCGTTTTCGCCCGGAGCGAGGAGATGGCCGAAGAAGTGGCCGGCGATGAGGAAGATGATTCCAGCTGTTCCAGCTAACGCCGCGTGCAATAGCCAGAAATGCGTCGCGGGCGTTTTTTCCAGAAGCCCGCCGATCCAGCCGACAAAGGTTGTTCGCTGGCCAGTCGGCGTCGCGTGGGGATGGCAGAGCTATTTCAAACACTTGTCGAACCATGCGACAGTGGGTCCAGCCGATCGACCTGGTTCTCCGGCTTGCACGAAGAGATGGCCTTCGCCGGGATAAATGATCAGCTGTGTCGGCACGCCGAGCGTCTTTAAAGCGTGCCAGAATTCGTAGGACTGCGGAGTCGGGACATTCCGCATCGCGCTCACCGACAATGATCAGGGTCGGGGTCTTCACGTTCTTGATGATAGTGAATGGGAGAACTCTTCTCGTAAACGGCGGGATCATCGTAAACCGATGAGCCGAAGAACGGGATCATCCACTGATCGATCAGGTTCTGGCCATAATAACTTTGCCAGTTGGCAATGCCGGCACCCGCGACGGCGCCGCGGAAACGGTTGGTCTGCGTGACAGTCCACATCGTCATGTAGCCGCCGTAACTCCAGCCAGTCACGCCCAGACGCTCAGGATCGATCGGATAATTTGCGATGGCGGCATCGACTCCGGCGAGTATATCGCGAAGATCGCCGCCGCCGAAATCCTTCACGTTGGCGCGGGTGAAATCTTCTCCCTGGCCGTAGCTTCCACGAGGATTGGGCATCAGGACGTAATAACCGCGCGAGGAGAGAGCGGCGATGATCGCTCGCGACATTCCAAAACCAGCCGGCCACTCCGGCGTTGTCTGCGCCTGAAGGTCCGCCATGGATCAGAACGACCATGCGGATATTTCTTGCCGGACTCGACTTGCGCCGGGCGGGAGAAGCCATCCCTGAATGTTGAACCCTTCGTTCGTCCACTCAAGATTCTCGGCTTTGCCCCACGCCGAAGATTGAGCGGAGTTGTTGTTGGTCAGCTGGCGCCATCCACCGATCGGTCCGGCCCAGACCTCAGGCGGCGTTTCATAGCTGCTGCGGGCTGCGGCTGCGAACTTTGCCATCCTTGGAGACGGCAAAGTTAGGGAAATTGCCAAAGGCGAAGACCCTCCGCGCCTTTCCAGATTGTCCGCACGGAATTGTTGGTCGAGCGTCAGTTCAGAGATCGCGCTTCCGCCTCCGACGTATTCCGTGCAACAGGATGCGATCCGGCGTCTAGCCAGAAGAGCGAACTCACCGAGCTCTTGCGACCTCGCAGTGCGATTCGATCACGTCGTCGGCCGTTGGCTGAGATGGTGAACAGGTCGCCACCGTGGAATCCTTCATCGCTCATCAAGCCTTCGATGAAGGCGATAGATTTACCATCCGGTGACCAGCGCGGAACCGCCACCTCGAGAGAAGGCTTGTAGATGGATGTGGCGTTTGCCCTTCGCGATGTCGATCGTGTAAATCTGCGCGATCCACCAATTGTTATCGCCCGGGCCCGGAGCGGCTGTTGCTGACAAACGTCTGGTCGTCGGGAGACCAATCGTAATCGTAGATGTGGAGATTCGGCGGCGAAACCTGGCGGAGCTGGCCGGTGGCAACATCGAGAATAGCAATCCGCTGGTTATGGATGGCGGTGTCGATCACGCCAGTCGTGGCGGGTGCAGCCATTAACGGACCGCCGCCACCCGCGCCTTCTATATGGAGGAAGGCAATCTGCCTTGCCATCGTGCGACCAACGAGGGCGCGCCGCATATCCCTTCAGATTCGTATGTTTTCGAGGATTGGAGCCGTCAGCATTCACGGTCCAGAGTTGCGCCTGGTCTTTCTCGTCCGGCGGTGGAAAAAACGCGAGCGTCTTGGAATCGGGAGACCAGGCGGGGCCGGAGTCGGTCCTCTCGCCAGTGGTTCCAATGTTAACCATCGCTGGCCGGCGCATTTCCTGATGTTCCACGAATGTGGGTCTGCTTTGAGTTGTCGCGGCGGTGGACTGCACCCACGCGACGTGTGCTCCATCGGGAGAAAGAGCAATGTCGCCGTAGAGGACGGTTTTACCCAACTGTTCAGTCAGCTGCATGCGTCTGAGCTGTTAACAACATCGGGAAGAGACAGGCCAGAAAAAATGCTTCATGTTGCGATCCTGACGAAAGACCTGATGCAGCGGCAAGGCCGTATGGCCCCGCGCGGCTGCCAAGGGAGAAAAGGCGTCAGAGATCCAGAGCTTACTCGTGCAGTGCGTTCTGTTATCATTCGGGCGAGCGAGCATGGCCGAAGAGGCGGCCGGCGATGAGAAAGATGATGCCGGCTGTTCCACACAAGCGCCGCGTGCAATAGCCAGAACTGTGTCGCGGGCATCTTTTCGAGAAGGCCGCCGATCCAGCCGACGAGATTGTTCGCGGCGAACAGGTGCAGATAATAGATACCGATGATGGTGGCCGACAATGCAGCGGGCGCGACGCGCGCGATAGAGCGCGAGCGAGACCGGGAAAGACGTTCGCGAACCCGATGCTGTTGAGCAGATGGAAGGTGATGAGCCAGCCGATTGAAACTTTCGTTCCGGAATGCGCGCGGCGATCGCTGCGCCAGATTGCGAGCGAGATGAAACCGGTCACCGCGATGATGCTGCCGATGCCCATCTTGGTGATTTCCGCCGGCTCGGGAAACTTTTTCGACCAGAGTCGCCAGAACACTACTGCGCCCGCGAGACAACTGACCGACAAGATCGAATCGAGCGTGATCAGCCAGGTCGTCGGCATTTTGCGTTCCGAAGAAGACGAGGTTCGCGTTTTCTCTGCGCCCAGACGAGATAGGCGTTGAAGATTTGTTGATTGCCGATGACCGCGATCGTGAGCACCGGCAAAAGCGCGAGCAGTGCGACGATCGCCATTTTTTCACGATGGGTGAGCCGGGATTTTCGCGGCACGCTCGCTCTTTCTCACAATGGGCGAATCGGGCGGCAGCCATTTCGCGGCCGGAAAGATAAATCGTCAGGCCGATCAACATGCCCGACGCCGGCAGCACCGAAGCCGTAATGCCAGCCGTAGACTTCGCCGAGTGTGCCGGCGATCAGCGGCGCGGCGATGACTCCAGCCATTGATAAATATATAGTAGATCTGGAAAGCGTCGGCGCGCCTGTTGTCGCCCGTTGCAGTACAGCGCGCCGACCTGGCTGGCGAGGTTTCCCTTGAAACAACCAACGCCGGTGAGCAGAGCAAGTCAGCGCGACGAGGAACGTCACGATCGAACGCCATCAGAAAATGCCCGGCCGCCATGAGCAGCGCACCGATTGTGATTGTGCGTGTGCGTCCGAGCACACGGTCGGCGATCAATCCGCCGCCGATCGGCGTGAGATAAACAAGACCGGTGTAGAGTCCGAAAATCGCCGAGGCGAGCGCCTGCACCGAGAGCGGGCCGCGATAAATGCTCTCGAGCAGATGGCGAAATGGACCGAACCCGGCGATGCGCTCGATGTGTCCGGGGTGCAGCAGTCTGTTGACCATGTAGAGGACGAGCAGCGATTGCATGCCGTAGTAGGAAAAGCGTTCCCAAGCTTCGGTGAACGCGAGATAGCCGAGACCGCGCGGATGCCCGATGAAGCTGCGATCCTCAGGATTATGCATCGTCGCAGAGTGTTGCGCTCGCGCGTTTTGCGAGCGCGCGAGGCGTTCGAGATCGACATAGTTGAATCAGGAAAGCAGGAGGGCAGGGCGGATCGGTAACTGACGCACGCGTCTTCCGGTCGCGGCAAAGACGGCATTGACAATCGCCGGCATGATGGGAGGAACGGGCGGTTCGCCCATTCCGGAACGGCTCCGGATGCCTCGCTGTTCACGATGTGAACTTCGATCGCGGGCGTATCGCGCATTCGCGCCACCTCGAAATCGGCGAAGGAGCTTTGCTGCGCCGCGGCCCAAGAAACGATCGACGCGCTGGTCAGGTTTCTTTAGTCGGTTTTTCAGCGTCTCGCCGAAACGACGACGACCAGTGCAATTCTGTTAGGCAGTATCTGCTATGAGGATCAGCGTGGCTGGTTCGCCAGATGATAAACAACTTTTTCCATTCCTGCCACGACACGAGTCATGGAGTCGTAATCCAGCTTGTCCGGCGTATCGCTGCCCGCATGATAATGCGGATACCGAAACGGTGCCGTGTCAGTTACCATGATCCCGGATAGCCGTGCTTCCAGAATGAGCATTGATCTGACCAACTGACCCCGGAACTATTGCGGAAAGGCCCCGCCTACAGGATGGAATTTGCGCCTGCCTGCGAAATTCGCCCATCGCATCGCGCAATAATGCACGAGAACCAACGTTCCCGACGAATCCGATGAAGTTGCCGGTGCGTGGATAAATGAGTGCCGAGCCCGAGAAGGGGGTAGCTTTGGGAGCCCGCTTCATTCGAGAAATAGCCGATTGTTTCCAGACTGATCATGGCACTGGATGCGGTCGCCGCGTTGCCGGCAGCGCGCGGCATAGACAAAGCTCCCCATTTGCGCCGTCTGGAAATAGCCGGGCTCCTCATTTACGAAAGCAACGAAGCGCAGCGTCCTCGAGTTGTGTGTCCCAGCGAAACGGCGCGCGAGGGCGAGGAGAGCGGCCACGCCGCTGCCGTTATCGTTCGCGCCGGGCGAACCGAAGACCGAGTCATAATGAGCGCCGATTAAAACAATCTCCGGCGAAGCCCCGCGCAGCTCCGCCTCTATGTTATAACAGCCTTTTCCCTGCACCTCGTACTCGTCTCGTTGCATTTTCCATCCCGCGGCGGCCAGCTGGCTCTCGATATAACGAGCGGCGGCCATAAGCTCTGGATGATGAGCCATGTTTCGCTCGCCAATCTCGCCTCCGAGCTTTCGCACGTCCGCCGTCAACTCGGCCCGCAACACTGTCTCGTCCGGAGAAAGCGGCTGCGCCGTTCCGTGGAAGCTTTTCCCCGGCATTCGGATCATGAGAAACCATCCTACCACAAACAGGAGGCAGACAGTGGTCCAAAAGACCACCCGAACCGCGCGGACGGTCCTCGATCGAATTCGTCTGGACATTCTCCTGCGTCTATCTGTTTGGGCCAGGAAGTGCAAAGCAGAAGCCTAATACGACCGTGCGTCGACCGGGTTCCGTTGGCGATCGTTTACGGCGCGCGACTCAAGGTTGCATTCGTGAGGGAACCCATCAGCGCTGCGCATTTCGTCTCTTGTGCCGAGGCGCGCGCGCCGAGTTCCGCGTGTCGCGGACACGTCACCAGGTGGTCGTTGACCATGCCCGTCGCTTGCATCAGCGCGTAGCAGATCGTCGAGCCCACAAACTTGAATCCCCGCCGCGCCAGATCGCGGCTCATCGCATCGGATTCCGCCGTGCGCGCGGGCACCTCCGCCATGCGTCCGCCAGCGATTCTGCATCGGCTTGCCTCCGACAAAACTCCACAGGTAAACGTCGAAGCTCTCCAGTTCTTGCCGCACCGCGAGAAACGCCTTTGCGTTTTGGATCGTGGCCGCGATCTTTAGCCGGTTCCGGACGATCCCGGCGTCGCCGAGCAGCCGCTTCACATCAGCGCGCGCCATAGCGGGCGATCTTCTCCGCGCGGAATCCATCGAACGCCTTCCGATAGTTCTCCCGCTTCTTTAGAATCGTGATCCAGCTGAGCCCCGCCTGGGCGCCTTCGAGGATCAGGAATTCGAAGAGCATCCGATCCTCGTGCAAAGGAACGCCCCATTCTTCATCGTGATAGGCGATGGCCGGTTGAGTGGTAGCCCAGGGGACAACGCTGCACGCTCCGACCATGCATGACCGCAGCGGCAGCTGAACAGCAAATTGAGCCGATGCCGCCAGTCCTCGTTCGGCGTGGGAAAACATTGTCAGCAGCACGCCCTGGCAACGGATAATCCGGGCTAGCCTGATTGCCGCCGCGCTCACAGATTGAAGAAGGAGATCGTGACGATCAATGTTTCGAGCTGTTCCGAACGCTCGAACTGGATAAACAGATGAGAATATGAGGTGCGAATGTGATTTTACGGCAGTGGCGGTGGCGGGAGCAATCGGCGCGCAAACCAGTCGTCGTAATCGGCCGATTGAGGCGGCGAAGTTAGTGCAGAAATCTGCCGAAGACTAGCCGTGAACAAGAAAGACGGAACGCAATGGGCAAACATCGTTCGCGCCTGAGCACGATTACGTCGTGTTTACCGGTCGGTTCCTTCCCAAGATGACACCGAGAAGGATAGCGCGAACGCGCACCAGCAAGTCTTCGACGGGATGTACAAGAATGTCGATCTTGCCTTACATGTAGGCCAAGATCCGCTCGCTCACGCCCGCGATCAGGGTTGTTCATATCGAAGGTTATAAGCGTGTGAAAGGAAAGCCGGATGAGAGGCAAGGCGAAATGATGATCACGGCGGTGGTGCAAAAATTTCCAACCCGGTTGGAAAATCGTCGCCTTCCCAGAATACTCTGCAGCAGTCTGGCGAGGAACCGACGAAGTAGAACGCATCAGCGCGACGGCGAGAGCTGCGCTCTCGATCGCGAGCAGGACCTGATCCGAAATGTTGGTGTTGACGATCCGAGCTCGCGCCACGGACGTGAGAGATGGCATGCGAAGAGTTTTTGCCCTACGCGGATAACTCGAGGAACTCGAATGCCAGCGTAATTCCGCTGGCAAGCGATTGTTCGAGATCACGCTTACTGGGCAACCGCGTTATCCAGAAATCGGCGAGCTATGGATCCGGGCACCCGTGGAATTGTGGGTGCTACTTCGAGAGCCAGGTCTTTGCGATAGCGCGTCGGACGTTCAGTCTCTATGGATACTCCGTCGACCTTCCAGTACCCAATTAAAGTCATCTGTGTGAATGTTGGCGCAACGCCACGATTCCGGCAATCCAGATATTTGGGCAAGCGACCAGGACGACATCGCTATTGGTCGGCAATGGGTCCTGATCGAAGATGTCTCAAACTTTTCAAAGGCTTAAACGCGCCTTTTAGAAGTGCATTTGAATCCCCTCAATTTCTCGTTAATAACGCCAAGTTTGAATTTGCTGATCGGGTTGTCAGGTTTACTCTCTCGAAAGCACGCTAATCTCATTAGGAGTTCCTGAATTTGCCCCTTGGTTTTCCGAAAAAGTCAACGTCTTTTGTAGTCATTTTTACTTATGAATAGTCATTTTTAGTTATGATGGCCATGCCCGCTTGAAAAGCGATATAAACTCAGTTCAGAACCTCCATTGGGAGATGCTGCTTGCTTTCAAAAACCGTAGCCATCAGTTCTAGATCGGCATCGTTCAAAAACAATCTGGCGGCTCCGATAGAGGTCGTCAATATCTTTGAGAAAATCTCATGACCGCTTGTTTAGACGATCATATCGCGGATTAGCCCCCTGAATCGGTGCGGCTCTGGACATCAGCAAGATCCAACTGCGAATGAGAAGCGACGCGAACAGAAAAATCACGCTGGCCACCCGCTGCAACATGTTAGAAAGTCGTTTCAGGGATTGAATTGGTAAGGCTGGAAGATTGAGAAAAGTAGGAAGTAGAAAAGGAGAAAGGCGCCGAAATCGCTGCGACGATGGGCGGTTGTCCCGAGATCGGCGAGTTGAGGATCTGGCACGCGTGGAATGGCGGGTGCTGATTTGGAGAGCTAGTCAACAATTCCACCGAGTCGCCCTTGCGAACCATGCCTTCCGCCAGCACGGCACCGTAGACTCCTGCCATGCCACTGTGAGCTTGCGCCACCTTCTTCAGTAGGGCTGGCGCTATCGCTCCCGTATCGGGATCCAGCGTGATCATCATGCAGCGCGGATCACGTTCCAGAATCGCGAGGATCACCTTCGATCCGATGTGAAGGGAGCGACCGACAAATCGGTCCTCAGCGAAGCCTTCTGTTGACGTTAAGTCCAGATAAATGTTTGCCCGGAAGCGACGCTTGTCCACCGTGGTGCCGATCTCTTCGGCAAGCTGCCGCACCGATTGTAACGCAAGGAGCGATAGGGGACGGCAGTCCGTCATCGCACGCTCCGAACGAAGCAATGTGAGGTGATGTTTCTCGTCGATCCCATCGCGAAGCATGTCGACCAGCGCAGGGTCATCGATCGCCACAGTGTTTCCTGTGGGTGTCTCGACATCGAGCATCAAATCCGCGGGATCGGCGTAAACGGGATTCGCTCCGGGCGCGATACTCTCCGCTTCGGTCAAATTAACCGGCGCTGCCGCTTTGTCCGGATGACGGAATCGGGGCCGATATCGCAGCATCTGGCGTTGTTCCCGTCCGGTGAGGTAGGGAAATCCTTTCGACTGGCCGAACTCCTGAAGGCGAAGAGACGGTCGCCGTAAACTCCTGAGAATCCCGCGAACAGCTCGTTCAACTCTTCGCCGCGCATACTTTTCACCGGATAGCGCCAAAGGCTTTCCACTGTTCCGATGATGTTCATTGCTCGGGACTCAATATCAGCCGACGACTACAAAATCAGCCAAGATGGACAAAGACGAGGCCTAAATTCAGCGGGTGTAAAGGGTTTAGACGAGAACGGTGCAAATCGCGTAGAGTGCGCCAACCACCATATCGTGCGCAGGAAAGAGTCGATTTCCGGGAGGAGCGCAGGGAAGGCCACTTTCCCGTTATTACTGCCCGGTGCACAGGTGTGCGTACCAAAGTGCCGGTATAACGATTGTGCTTGGTGCGATATCCAGTCGACCAGAGTTCCATGTTCGATCCGATGCCGGCCAAACCGAGAAGCACACCTCCAGTTGAAGCAGGCGCAACTGGCGTCCACGCTGCACCGTCCCAGTGCTCGATTAGCTGGGGCGAAGTCAGGATCATTGCCCACTGAGCCGACGGCCCAGACGTTGCTTGGATCAAACGCCACGATACCCCAAAAGTCGTTGTTCACATGATCGCCCTGGCGCGGGGTGGAAACCACCGTCCATTTGCTCCCATCCCAATGTTCGATCAGCGTGCGATCCAGAATTCCGTAATCCGGGTCGCGCATAATTCCTGCCGCCCAGACGTCGTCGGGAGCCAATGCAGTCACCGATGTCAGCCAGTTCTGATCGCTAGTATGTCTCTGGAGTGGACTCGGCGTCGGAACTTGGGTCCAGCTGCTGCCATCGAAATGCACCGCGTAGGTGTAATCGCCCTCGCTATCGTGGGGGAGTTGTCCGACTGCCCAAACGTCGCTTTGGTTAATTGCGGTAACCGAGCGAAGAAATGCCGTATCTTGCAAGAGAGTCCTGGTCCAGGTCGTGCCATCCCAGTGCTCGATCAATCCTTGACCTATATAGTTCGTGGACCCGACAGCCCAAACATCATCGGGCGCGGTGGCAGCGATACTGGTTAACCAACCAGCAAAGGTGCCGTCCTGAACGACGGTCCACGCTGTTCCGTCCCAGTGTTCGATCAACGTACTGTAATTGCCGCCGACGTTGATTTCGTAACCTACAGCCCACACATCATTAGAGGCAATTGCAGCTACGCCGAAAAAGATAACTGATGGGCAACCGCGGATGCGGTGTAAGGACTTCGGTCCAGCTCGTGCCGTCCCAGTGTTCGGCCAAGGTGTGATTATAATCGGTGCCAGCAAAACCGTTTCCACTGACCGACCGCCCAAACATCCGTCGAGGAGAGCGCCGCCACTGCATTCAGCGAATTGAAATCGCCCAATCGCCGGGTCACATCCACTGCTGGAATCGTCTGCCACCGGCCATCACAAATGATCTCGCTCACTTGCGCCTGCGATAGTGTGCCTGAGCCTAAAACGGACAGAACTAACGTCGCTACCGCCACGTGATAACTGCGCATCGCGTATTTCCAAGTAACTGTTTAAGTTCCGCCTGGTTTTTTCGACATGATTCTGCTTTTGACCGTCGCAAAGATAGCGTAGATCCTTTCCGTGTCGCTCAAAACTGCGTCCCGAGAAATTTTTAAACTTTTTTCACGCCCGCGAACATCGCCCGCTTTCCTACGAACCCTTCAGACGAAGATTTCTTTCCACTTGCCTTGCCGAGGCAGACGTAATGCAGCGTGTCCCTTTCGTCGGAAGAATTCGCTAGTTGGTCGAAGGAGTTCCTGCCGAGAAACATTGTTGCCGCAGTGAAGTGGGGCTGGAAGATCAAGAAAACGCCGAACGGCCTACCTCGATTTGTCGAGCAACGCGCGGAACTTTTTCGCTAAAGCGTAACGCATGGCGGATTACGAACCGACATCGCGCCGGCCGATCGCGCAGATCTTCCGTCGCACCGCGGAAGCGCGCGACGCAATTGTGCGTCCGACTGGGAATTCATCCTGACGCGATCTCCTACGCCTCCAGTCGTAGCGGCGCTGGCCGCAGCGCTCTGCTTTTGGAAATCGCAGAACGCGCCGTCGCTTTTGCTCGCGGCGCCAGCCTTTTGTTATCTCCGGCTCTGGCTCAACATGCTCGACGGAATGGTCGCGATCGCCGCGGGCAAGGCCAGCTGCGCGCGGCGAAATCTTGAACGATCTGCCCGATCGTATTTCCGATGTCATCATTTTCGCCGGTGTTGCACACAGCGGCTGGATGAATCCGATCCTCGGCTATTGGGCGGCCATCTTCGCCCTGCTTACGGCTTATGTCGGAGTCTTTGGCCAAGCCATCGGCGGGCAGCGCGAATTTAGCGGATGGATGTCGAAGCCGTGGCGGATGGTTGCACTGCACATCGGCGCCTGGTGCACGCTCGTCTTGTTGTGGTGGAACATACGGCGGCATCCGATTTCAATTACCTGACTGTTTTGATTGGACCTGCATGGTGGTGATCGCGGGTTGCGTGCAAACCATGGTTGTTCGCTTGAAACGAATCATGGCTGCGCATTCAGCGATAGAACAGCGATGATGTCACCGCAGATCGCGCTGCACGATCCCGTCTTTCGCGCTTACTTCGGCATCGTTACTGTCGCGACGGTGCTAGTCGGCGGATTGCTTCTCGGCCTCGCTCCACTGGGGATTAAAGAAAGAGATCGGCCCCATGTGGAAAACGTATCGCTCATGGCTGATCATGGCGCCGGTCGCCCTGGCGGTTGTCTTTGCTGGGACGCGTTCCGACGATCATCGGCGTCACGTTACTCGCGATCTTCGGGTTCAAGGAATTCGCGCGCGCCTCGGGCTTGTATCGCGACTGGTGGATGACTGGCGCGGTTTACGCCGGCATTATCGCCGTAGGCGTCGCGGCGTTGAATGTCCGCACCCGCGCGGAGATGAACCCGGCCCGGGCTGGTATGGATTTTTCGTCGCCGTGCCAGTGTTCGCGATCGCACTCATCCTGCTCATTCCAATCCTGCGCAACCGCGCCCGAGGCGAGCTGCAGCGGATGTCGTCTGGCGATCGTCGGCTTTGTTTACATCGGATGGATGTTCGGACACCTGGGCTTTCTCGCGAACGCCATCAACGCTTACGGATATGTTTGTTACGTCGTCTTTGCGACGGAGTTGAATGACGTGGCCGCGTTTACTTTCGGTCAGCTTGTTTGGGCGTCATCCTCTGCGCAGTGAGATCAGTCCGAATAAAGACCTGGGAAGGCGCGCTCGGCGCCCTCGCCGTCTCAATGATTTTGCCGTGGTTGCTGCGCTTTTCCTTTCCTTTTTCGGCGCCGTGGCAATTGATTCTCACCGGCCTGATTGTCGGAATCGGCGGGCAACTCGGCGATCTCTCCATCAGTGTGATCAAGCGCGACATCGGCACGAAAGACATGGGCGGCGACCATCCCAGGGCATGGCGGCATTCTTGATCGCATCGACAGCTCTAATTTACGTCGCGCCGCTGTTCATGCACATGGCGAACTACTATTATGGGTTGCGATGAAGAAATGGCGTTACGATTCGGTGCCTGATCTCGATCAAACGCTCGGTCGAGCGTTTGCGCCGTTTTCCGCGCGAGCCGGACATGCTCGTCTACGGATTGCGTTCGATCGCCGCCTTGATCATCCGGGCGTGGCTGCGCGCGTATCATCGCTTCGAAATCATCGGGCACGAACACCTGCGCACCAACCGTTCGTTCGTGATGGTAGCGAATCATTCCAGTCATCTCGATACACTTTGTCTTCTGCGGCGCTGCCATTGCGGAAGTTGCACCGCGCCTTTCCCGCCGCGGCGGAGGACTACTTTTTTCGAAGCGTGTCTCGCACTCTGGATCGCGGCAGTCGTGGTCAACGCGTTGCCCTTCGCGCGACAAGCGCACGTTCGTCAGAGCCTTTCCATTTGTTCCGAACTTCTGGCGAATCAGGAAACGTTCTGATTATCTTTCCGGAAGGCACTCGATCGCGAACGGGCGAGACCCGGGAATTCAAACCCGGAATCGGCGCGCTTGTAGCCGGGCGCGACATAACTGTTCTACCGTGCTATTTGGACGGTGCTTTCCACGCTTGGCCGAAGGGTCGGCGATTGCCGCGACCAGGAAGAGTTCGGCTCATTGTCGGAGAGCCGCGCAATTATTCATCGCGCAGTGCGGACAAGATCGACATCTCCACTATCGCTTCGGAACTTCAGCGCGCGGTGACGGAATTGGGAAAGACTAATGGAAGCAACTGAGCATGCCATGACGAGTTGGGACGGCGCGGAGCTGTTCTATCGCTCATGGATTCCGGCAAAGGCGATCGACAAGGCGCTTTTGCTTTTTCATCGCGGCCACGAGCACTCCGGCCGCTGGCAGGAAACCATCGAGTCCCTCGGGCTGGATGACGTCGCCGTGTTTGCCTGGGATGCGCGTGGTCATGGCCGGTCACCGGGCGAGCGCGGTGCGGCGCGAAATGGCTATGACGTGATCAGAGACGTGGACGCTTTTGCGAGAAATATTTCCGAACAATACGGGATCGCGTTGGGAAACACGATCGTGCTGGCGCACAGCCTGGCCGCGGTCAACGTCGCGGCATGGGTGCACGATTACGCGCCACCCATTCGGGCTATGATCCTCGCCACAGCGGCATTTCACGTAAAACTTTACGTGCCGTTTGCGATCCCGGCGCTTCGTTTGAAACAAAAGCTCTTCGGCGCGGGTCACGTGAAAAGTTACGTCAAAGCAAAGATGCTTACGCACGATCCCGCGGAGGTAGCGCGATACGACGCCGATCCGCTGATCTTCCGGCAAATCGCGGTCAATGTTCTTCTCGATCTTCACGATACCGCGAACCGATTAGTCGCGGACGCGGGCGCGATTCACACGCCCACGCTTGATGCTCGGCGCCGGGCGCGACTGGGTCGTTAGTCTCAAGGCGCAGCAGAAATTTTTCGACCGGATTTCTTCGCCCATCAAAGAGCTGGAGGTTTTCCCGGCTGCTTATCACGCCATCTTCCACGAACGAGATCGACATCGGATCGTCGATCGCGTGCGCAAGTTTATTCTCGAACGTTTCGCGCAAGCCGTCCGTCGCGCCTTCGCTTCTAAACGCGGACCAGACCGGACACACCTGGCGCGAATACCAGCGGTTGCGCAGAAACGGCAAAGTCAAATTTGCTGTGGCACGCGCGGCTTTGAAAATCGCGGGCCGCTTGAGTCATGGGATCGATCTTGGCTGGCGCAGCGGTTTCGATTCCGGTTTTGAGCTTGGATTACGTTTACAAGAACGAGCCGCGCGGCTCGTTCGGCGTCGGCCGGTTGATCGACAAATCGTATCTCAACAGCATTGGATGGCGCGGGATTCGTCTGCGCAAAGCCAATCTGGAGAAATCGCTCAGGCAGGTCGTCGAAATGGTTCATAAGAATGGAGCGCCGATCTCGCATCCTTGATGTCGCCGCCGGGCCGGGCCGCTACCTACTTGAGACAATGCGAGCCATGCCGCAAATCCTGATCAGCGCACGGTTGCGCGACTACAACGCGGAAAATGTCGAGGCCGCGCGCGCTTTGGCGAATGAGTTTGGGCTCGTGAATGTGACGGCCGAGCTGGGCGACGCATTCGATCGCGAAGCACTCGCGTCGATCAGTCCGCGCGCCACGATTGGGATTGTTTCCGGGCTTTACGAATTATTTCCCTCAAATGAAGAGGTGCTGAAGTCGCTTGCCGGGCTGGGGGATGCGATCGAGCCAGGCGGTTACTTGATTTACACGAACCAGCCATGGCATCCGCAGGTCGAATTCATCGCCGGCGTTTTACTCAATCGCGAAGGGAAACCATGGGTGATGCGCCGCCGCACCACCGCGGAAATGGATGAGCTCGTGCGTGTCTCGGGATTCGAGAAAATCGCGATGGAAATAGACCATTGGGGCATGTTCAGCGTCTCGATTGCGCGACGTGTCGCAGCCTAACCACCGCGTGCAGTTCCGCGTCGTCAAGCATTCGCCGCCTCCGCGGGTTTGTCGATCTTGTTCCTGATCGTTTACGGCGGCTGCAACTGGATCACGTCGCACCGCGGCCACGTCGGCAGTCTCTATTTTGAGGCGGAACGAGGAATTCCCTTCGTGCCCTTTTTCATTATTCCTTACCTGTCGATCGATCTTTTCTTTATCACGGCGCCGTTTCTCTGCCGGGACAAAGAGGAGCTGCGAGTCTTTTCGAAGCGGGTAGCCGCGGCGATCCTTATCGCAGGAATCTGTTTTCTGCTTTTTCCGCTGCGCTTTGCCTTTGCTCGTCCGTCTGCGACCGGTTTGACCGGCGCACTCTTCTGACTGGTTTCGCGGAATGGATGCGCCCTACAATCTTGTTCCGTCACTGCACGCCGCGCTGCTGTTGTTGCTTGTCGATCTTTACGCGAGAAATCTGAGAAAACTTCTGCGGTGGACCGTGATGGCCTGGTTCGGTCCTCGTCGGACTTTCGCCGCTGCTGACTTATCAGCATCATGTCATCGACATCGTTGGCGGCTTCGTCCTCGCCGGATATTGCTTCTATTTCTTTCGAAAGCCGGCCGCGCGACTCGCCGTTACAAAAATCCCCGGATCGGCGTCTACTATGCGGCGACAGCCCTCATTCTTATTCGCGGTGATGATATTTTTTGTGGCCGGCGGGCGCGCTGCTGCTCTGGCCGATCATCTCAGTCATCATCGTACTCGCTCGCCTACTTCGGATTGGGTCGGGGTATTTTTCGAAAGACAAGCGATGATACCCTGGAGCGCCCGCTTCGCGCTCGGACCATGCCTGGCCGGTCAATATCTCTCGCTTATCTATTATGAGCGACACTGCCGAAGGTGGGATGAAGTGACGCCGCGGATCTGATCGGTCGCCTCCTGCGCAAGCGCGAGGCGACGGAAGCCGTCGAAGCGGGCGTGACAGCGGTGCTCAGATCTCAGCGCCGAATTCTCCGAGGCCGAACCATTCCGCTCCGTCTGCTATCGAAACATTCCGATCCTGGATTTGACGGCGCCGACTATCGCGCAGCTGGAGGAGATGGCTGGGTTTATCGCGGAGCACTCAGGGAATGGGATCGTTTACGTCCACTGTAAGATCGGTTATTCCCGCAGCGCGGCGACCGTGGCGGCGGCCTTGATTTCAACCGGTCAAGTGCACGGCGTGGAAGAAGCTGTCGCCCGTCTTCGCCAGGTTCGGCCCTCCATCGTTATCCGCCCCGAAATTCTCTCGGCCTTGTCACGCTTTCATGGCGCCCAATCGGAGGGCCTGATTGCCCATGTGTAATTTTTGAGAATCGCAGCCGGCCGCGTCCTTCTTTTTTTCCTCGCTTCAATTTTCGCCTGCGCGTAACTAATCGGGTTTCTCAAACCCTATGAACTATAACGAACTCATTCAGCTCTACTTCGAGCGCGCCACAGCGATGCAGTCATATTGGAATCTCTACGTCATCATTGTCGGCGTGCCTTCTCGCATTTTCTTCCATGCGCAAGCATCCGGCCGCGATCACCACCGCGATCGTTCTCGCGATTCTCTTCGCCTTGTTCGCCTACAAAAAATCTCGACGCCATGCACGACACGACCACGCAGCGTTTCGCCGTGCTTGACGCGATCAAACAATACGACGAGCCACCTGCGGCGGCTGCGACTTCGATGGAGGTGCGCAATTTGCTTGAGCCAACGCTCACGCCCGCCACTTGGAGAAGTGTCAAGGCCACGCACATCACGAGCGATATCCTGACCATCGCGGCGCTTTGCGCCATGGAACTCGCGCCGGCGCAGAATGCGCCACGATCAGGCGACATCGTGAAGAGCTGATTAGGGACTTCCCGCAGCGGCGTGGTTTACGCGGAAGTTTGCCCGAAAGCGTGAACGGTGTGATAATTCCGTCTGTGAGCACGCGCGAGTTGATCGAGAAAGACATCGCCCCGCGGAAACGAACTTCCTCCCTCCGGCTGCCGCGGCTACAGGATTGCGCCATGACTTCACCGTCTTCGATCGCCGCCTCGACCTGGCACAACACGATCGCTGGAAGTTCCCTCCGCGATGTCCTGGTCTTTCAGCTCAAACTGTTCCTCGACAACCTGCGCGATTTCGCGCTGATGCCGAGTCTCATTGGTCGCGGCGCTGATCGACCTTGTTTTCAAGGGCGAGCGTGAAGGAGCGCTTTTCTACAAAGGTGCTCAAATGGGGCGCGCATAGCGAAAAGTCATAGATGTCTACAGCGCGATCGAATCCCACGAGACGAGCGGCCCCGTCATCAACCCAAACTCATAGCGGTCGACGCCGTCATCGCCCGGCTGGAGGGCGTGCTGGTGCGCGAGTGCGAGCGGAGGAACTGCGGCGAGCATCAAGGCCTGCCATGGATCGGACGTTCGATCAACTCCACCAGGAAACCAGCGGTCCACGCGACCGGGCCAGGGATGCGGTCGCCCGCGCGGCGAATAATTGCGCGGCAAGTTCGGCAACGAATCGCGCGATACGTGATTGAATTCGTGTAATCGCATCTCGCCCGCCGTCGCAGAAGTTCAGCCAAAACGATTTGAAGCGTTCGCGAGCAACCTGATTTCCAAACGAGCGTCATCAAGTGGATTGCATCGTGCGAAAAAATACGCCATATCAATCATGCCGAGGTTTCGACCCGCGAAAACAAATCAAGATCGACAATTTCTCGACCTGGATCGCGAGCAAGGGAAGACGATCATTTCGAAACTTCCTTGGGCAAGGATTCCGGTTTCAGAAATGCAAATGCGCGACGTGAAAAATCTTGTCGCGACCGGCTGCGACGCTTCTTACATCGAACATTGGACGCGAACTCGGTTTGTTTAATCTTTGGCGGCAATGTCGCCAGTAACCGACTTATCTCGGAAGTTGCCCGCAATGGTTCGTGATCGAATCATGAAACTCTCCGGCGCTGAGCGTTTCGCGATCGGCGCGCGCATGTCCGAGAGCCAGGCAATTGTGCTCGCGATATCTCGAGAAATATTTCAAAGCTGAGCGGAAGCGAAAGTTGTGACACTTCTACGGCGAACGCCTTCCGCGCGGGCAAAGCAGGTTTATCGCGCCGGAGCCAAGCGAAGACGGAAGCGGGGGATCGGCAGAAGACGAAGCGTTGGAAAAAGGACTGAAAGAAAAAGCAAAGAGTTTGTCCGAAAAAGACGCTGGGTTTACCTGAAAGCCAGCAACGTAAAAGACACTCCGAGCGCTGCGATTGCGCTCGACGATTACGATATTCGCCTTATATGTGATACGTGACGAATGAATGTCTTTATTATGCGTCATAGACAAACAGATGTAAGTATGGCGCTCCGCAAACAGATCTCGAACGAGCAAGGAAATCTCCACTGACTCTTACGCGATGTCAGTGGGCGAACCTGAGCCTCTACCGCGACAAGGAACTAAATATCCATCCGGAATTTCAGCGATTTTCGATGGAGTGACGAGCAGAAATCGCGATTGATTGAATCGCAGCTGCTTCTTGGAATACCGATCCCTCAATTTTTCGTCTCTCAAGATGAGAAAGGAAAATGGGACGTTATCGATGGCCTGCAAAGACTCTCGACGATTTTTCAGCTCACGGGAACTTGAAAGACGAGAACGATCAACCCGTTCCCGCTCTCGTTTGCGAGGGACCAAGTATCTGTCCGAGCTCAAAAATAAGCGCTGGAAGGCTGCGGAAGAAAATTCCGCAGATCAACTTTCGGAAACAGCGAAACTCCTTGTAAAGCGCGGCCGCTTGGATTTGAAAATCGTTCTCAATAAAGAGTGATCCGTCGAGCAAATTGCGAACTATTCGACAGATTGAACACAGGAGGATCGGCCGCAATAGAGGTCCGGAATTGCCTTTTGATAATGGTCAACAAGGACTTTTTCGGTGGATGTAGTCGCTCTCTCAAGATGAACATTTCAATAATATTTGTATTCCTTTTGAGCGAGCGACAGCTTCAAGGGTTTAATACAACCTCGAGCTGTTAGTAAGATTTCTAACGCTTCGCACTGTTCCGACTGACGAATTTCGAGGAATGAGGAACGATTTGGGACCATTTCTCACGCGGCAATTACAACCCTTGCTCAAGAAAAAACTACAACAGGGACGCCGAGGGAAAAGGCATTCCGCCAAACTTTTGATCTCCTAAGCAAAGCCTTAGGAGAGGATAGCTTTCGTAAATTAATGCTGAGAAGCAACGAACTTCAGGACCCTTGTATTTCTCTTCGAGGTGTTGGCGCTGGGGATTGGCTATAACGTTCTGGCGGCGGACTACAACCTCACAACAGACAAGATCAAGGAATTACATCGCGTAGTGTGGGAGATGAAGGACTTCACAAGCGGAACTGGTTCTGGAGTGCGGCCAACAGAGTCGCATCCCAGTCACAGTCCCGCGGAAGAGAACTATTTAAACCGTGAAGATTCGAGCTGCAGCGGAGCTCGTAAATGCTCTTGACGAAGCACTCGCGTGGAGAAAGCAGGAAATAACAAATGTCCGTTTCTTGGTCGAGCGTGCGCGCGACCACGAGAGTCGATGTTGAGGCGGATGGCAATTCTTGTTCTGTATGCGCATTGGGAAGGCTTCGCTAAACAAGCGGTGAATACCTACGCTAACTTATCGCTCGGCGAGAGCAACCTTCAGAACCTTCGTTCAAACTTCGTAGCGCTCGGAGGAAATGCGATCAGAGAAGCGGGCCGATCTGACCGAATGCAGCTATATGTCAACGTCATTGAATTCGCGACATTCAATCAAAATCGAGCGAAGTTTCCGTATCAAGGAGCATTTAGCTTAGGGACAACCTCGAGTTCCCGCGTCGCTTTACGAACCTGCTCACGACTATTGGAGTCACGTGTGATGATTTTTTACATCCCGTTTATTGCTGATTGATGGAGCTTATTGAAATCACGAAACGCGATCGCTCACGGCGAACGTCTTGATGTGGACGAGCTAACATAAGCAAACTTCACGCAATGATCAGATAGCGTTGAAACATTTGAAGACTCAGATTGAAAACTTTCTGCCCATATGGCGTATGTTCGAAACTGAAGTTTGAGCATGGAAGTAGTTCGTTAGGGTTCGTTCGTTGGGTTCGTTGGGGTCGGTTCGTTGAGGTCGGTTCTTGATAATGGCTACAAATGGCCAATGGCAAGAACCGACCTCGGCCTCGACCGACGGCTCGCCATACGACAGGCGACCAAACGGCAGCGCGCCGGAAATCAGATTGACGCCGCAACATCCGCTCTCGCCGTTTTCTGTTTGCTTCCGGGCGTCAACTGAAATTCAGCAGACGCCCGGCGCAAAACACGTCGGTCTGCTCGTTTTGGCGTCTTTGCGCGTTTCATTTCTTGAACGTGAGCTTCAACTAAATGTGAATGCATGAACTAAATATACTGTGTCGCGGATCGTCCAACGCTAACTCGAACTCGCGCGTTCCAGCCACTTTACATGTTGCGCGAAAACAACTTCGTGTTGTGGATCGGGAAGGGAACCCACCACGAGGACAATGCCCTTTGCATTCGGGTTTTCGTCTTCTTTGAGTTCCACGAAATACTTCGTTAAGGTCAAGTTGAAACTTTAGCATCATGGACAGCGGTATTTCTGATTTTTGAAAAGAGCTGCACAAGCAGTCTTCCGACAAGAGACGGTACGCTTTTATAAATGCCATCTTGCCTTTTCTCTGATCGTTCGCGTCGGAAGTTTTGCGATAATATCGCTAAGTTTCGCGTCGTTCAGGCGCACCCCCAGCAGGTTTAAAGCTGCCTCAACAATAGCGTGCATTTTTATCACGAATGTCCAATCGTCATCGCTCTCTAAGGCTGTGTAATTGATCGAACGGGGGGAAACCTAGTGTGCGCTTCAACCAATCCTCAGAACCCGGAAAGAAGAACCCGTTTTGTCGAAGTTGGTGGTTTCGGCTCAGCCGCCGCTGATGGCGTTGGCATTAACGTTGCCCCTAACGGTGCCGATGGTGGCTTTTAATCTTGCGCTGCACTTTTTGTATTTGATTTCCGCTACTTTCAATCTCCGTACGGGACTGGGAATTACTCGGGGTGTAAGGCGGTTGAACCGCTCAAGGCGTTTCTGATTGCTCTCGCATCGCGAAATCCTAGTCTCGGATTGTTTTTATCAAACAGCCCGGAGCGGGCTCGAAGACCGCGCGAGAACAGCGCCTGATTACAACCCGCGCACGCCGGCTAGCAACCGATCGACTTCTTCCGGTGTGGTGTAGCAGGCACAGCCGGCGCGGACCAGCCCGTGCGGAGTTTGGCCCAATCGTTCGACGACTGTCATCGCGTAGAAGTCGCCGTGCGAGAGGAAAACTCCGCGCTCCGCCAATTTCTCCGCCACCTCTATCGACGGCACGCCGTTCACAGTGAATGCGATCGTTGGCGTGCGCGCTGTGCCGGGCGGCGGTCCGTAGAGACGGACACGCGCTATTTCCGCGCAAACCATTCCCAGAGTTGTGTGATTAATGCGTCGCCGCGCTCGTGTAGTTGCCGGAGCGCAGCGCGCAAGCGTTCGCGCCGCGTCGGGCCCGGAGCGAGCGAGGCGAGAAAATCCACAGCAGCGGCCGCGCCCGCGATTCCTTCATGATTCTGGGTGCCGGTCTCGGCCCGTTCCGGCGCTGAATCGGGAGCCGGGATCAGTTTCGGAAAATCGAGCGAGCCGAGCAGGTCGTGCCGGCCGTAGAGAATTCCGATGTGCGGGCCATAGAACTTGTAGGCGGAGCAGGCGAGGAAGTCGCAATTCCAATCGCGCACATCGACCAATTCATGCGGAGCGTAATGGACGGCGTCGACAAAGATTTGCGCGCCTAACGAGTGCGCCATTTCCCCGGCGCGCCGCACATCGTTGATCGTGCCGAGAGCGTTCGATGCCGCGCCGATCGCGACCAGCTTCGTGCGTCCGGTTAATTGCCGGGAAAAATCGTCCCAATCCAGCTCGCCGGTTTCAGGAATCATTTTCACCATGCGCACTTTCACGCCGCATTCCTTCTCCAGCGCCCGCCAGGGCGCGATATTGGCATGATGATCAAGCTCCGTGACCAAAATCTCATCGTCGCGTTCGTAGCCGCGGCCGAGAGCGCGCGCGAGGTGAAAGGTTAACGTCGTCATGTTGGCGCCAAACACGATTTCGGTCGGGCTTGCGTTCAGAAAATCGGCCAGCACGCTCCGGGCAGAGTCGATGATCGCGTCGGTCTCCTCGCTTGTCGGATACGCCCAATGCGTATTGGCGTTGTGGTGGTAAAGATAATCGTTCATTGCCTCCACCACCGTCCGTGGCACCTGGGTGCCGCCGGGCCCGTCGAAATAGGCAACCGGATAACCGTTATGAGTGCGCGCGAGCGCCGGAAAACATCGCCGTATTTCTTCGGTCGACATCATCGCGGCGGGCGACGGCGCTGCGGTCTCTTTTAGAGCGACTGACATTGATATGCCTTCGTCGGCGACTTGCGACTTTCCCGCCGGAAGGTGACGTGATCGTCGAGGTCGAGTAAGTCAGAACCTGGGTTTTCACGTCCTCGCGGGTCTTGCTCGAACTGGGCGACTCGGCCCGGCGAACATCTCGAGCGTTCCGGCAGTCGCCGTCGGGCCGCGCTCGGTGAAGTAGGCGCTCCACTGCTGGATCTCCCATGGGGTATGCTTTGTGGGGCGCGTTCTGCTGAATCCCACGTCAGACATTTCGCCATGTCGCCTTTGCACGGTGGCGAGTTCGGCCTTCAAGGCCTCCGCGGCGTTATCACGGTGAAACGGAGCCAGTGATAGATCCGTCGGATTGTTGTATTTGTATTCGCCTGCGGTGCCGGCGATGCTCGGCGCGGCCACTTATCGGGATGCGGGCGAGAACGACGTAGCCCCGCCGAGACGCACGCGCGGACTGCGTGGCGGGCGTTGGGTGAGATTCGGGGCGTGATTCGAAGAGTCGTATTCATGGGGAAGGGAACTTATCAGCCGGAAAGATTTGATCTACAAAATTCGGGCGCGGGCGTCCTCCGGTTCATCGCGCCGCGCGGGCGCGAAAGATGCGCGCGACCGGCCTCGTGATACTGCGCCATCCTGCGACTTCCTTCGAGCGGCGCGGTTGCTCTGGAGATTCTCTTCACCAGCAACACCGATCCGAATCCGGCGCTCAAAGGGGGGACACCATCCGACCGAGGTGATCGAGTCAGATGCGACTCGGAATTAAGAAAGGAAGAATAAAGAACTCTCAGTCGGGGAAACGCGGAACGCCGAACACCGAGCGCCCAATGCTGACGTCAAAGAGCGCGCTCGGCCAGGGCGGACTCAGCGCGCGCGCGTTGCTGATTAAGGCGCGGTATAGCTTGCACCGGGCTGCGGTGGCCCTGTTAAGACGAAGCATGGAGCGCAGAACATATCCCCAAATGGCTTCCCATCGCGGCGGCCGCCTTGTTTTTCGCATATCAATATTTCACGTCCGGAAAAATTCGTGAATCCGGAGGCGGGCCGCGCGAGTCACGCATCGGCATGTCCACCCAGCAGGAATCGGCGCTTGGTCTGCAAACGTATCAGCAGGTTCTCTCGCCAATCGGAGACGATCGATTCCGGCCCAGAACTCGAGATGGTGGAAACGGATCCGCGGGCGATCTCGCGCCTGCCACAGGAAAAGCGGGCCAGGACTTCGGTTGGAAGGTGTCGCTCATCCATGACAGCAAGGCGAATGCGTTTTGCTTGCCGGGTGGGAAAATTGTTGTCTACACCGGGATCGCCTTCAATCAGCTCAGAAAGTAGAGCCCGGACTCGCTACGGTGCTGGGACACGAGATGGCCCACGCAAGCTCAGCGTCACGGCGCGCAGCGCGTATTACCACAGCAAAACCCTGACGGAAACCCGCGATGACCGGCGGCATCGCCGTTTCCCTGTCGGACATGGATTACGACAAGCAACGCGTTGTCATGGAGTTGCGCTTGGCGCGGGCGCGCAATTTGGCGTGCTGATGCCGTTCCGGTCGCAAACACGAATCGAAGCGGATGAGATCGGCCTTATTTATATGGCGCGTGCCGGCTACGACCGCGGGAAAGCTTGCTCCGGTTCTGGAAGCGGGAATGGAACAAGCGGGCGGTGCGCAACCGGCGATTTCTGTCGCAGCACGCATCCGTCGCACGGTACGCACGCATCGCGCAACTCCGGCGCTGATGCCGAAAGGCGGTGGAAGAATACAATCGCTCGCGCCAAACGCGCCGTTAATCGTTCTCGGCCCCACTCGCGCTTCTCAGCGAGAACTTACGACCCGATTAATGAATGGGGACGGGAGTGCCGCCCTTCAGTCTTTGCGCAAGCCGGACGATGTCCCAGTTCGCCAGCCGAACAGCCATGGCTGCCTGCGCGACCAATTGTCTCCGGCGTTTCCGTTCCATGAGGCTGATGCCTTTCTTGTTGAGGCGCGATCCAGATGACGCCAACCGGACTGTTCGGACCCGGCGGGAGCATGTGGAAGTTGCCACTGCGCTCACCGTGTTTGAGCATCTGTTTGTCGTAGCGGAACTTTGGCAGCTTCGCCACTCCAGCGCACTGTCCATTCACCAATCGGCGAAGCGGTCTGCGCGGGACGCGGCCGTGACCGGATGCGCCGCAACCCGCTCTATCGGCTTCGAAAGCTTCCGAGCATGTTCGTTTTCATGTCGATCTTCACGCCGAAGGTCGTCGGCTTTGGGCCCGGCTCAGGTGATTTGTCTTTCGCGTTCGGCGCCGGCCAGTCGTCGTTCGGGATGATCGTTGGCCGCCAGGGTTACGCGATCTCACTGCCGGGCTTGAGATCTGCTCGCGGTCGCGAGTTCAGAATGGTTCGACGTTCGGACGCGTTGAGCTGGTCGCCGCGCCTCGAGTGTGTTCGTCTTCCCGGGATTCAGCTGTTCAGAAGAGCGAACGTCGCAATGAAACTTTTCCGCGATCGCGCTCGGCGGCGTCGCGGTGCGGCAGAAGATTTTGGTTTACGGCCCTGCGCCCGGCGCTGCGCGCTCGGCAGCGGCCCAGATATTTTGCGAGGTCGGCATCGGACGCGGTGGCGTAAGGAATAAACGCGAGACCAACGCCAGTGGCGAGGATCAGCCCGGTGATATCTGGTGGGGCATCAGGCTGCGCTGCGCTGGCGGCGAGCATTGCTGCTCGCCGCGGGACTGACGATACAGCGCCAGCGCGCACGAGCGTGAATTCGCCCGTAATGTCCATTGGGTCGCGCCCGGGCTGAAGATTTTGCGCGATCGAGAAACACTTGCAGACGCGTGGCTTGCTTCGACTTCCGCGGGGTTGGGCTTCGGTTGCAGCCGCCGGATCACCGCGTGAGCTCCCGATTTTTTGCGTGCCGCCGCCGGACCGCAGCGGTTTGCAGAGCATCGCGGCGACGAGAATTCATACAGTTGCATCGCCGCAATGACGCTTCGCGGTTGTCTCGCTCATCGCGGGACCGTTTCGAAATGTTCCGGAGCCGGTGACGCTCGCTCACATTCGGCGGCGCGAACTTCTGGACGAATCATCGAGCCGCTAACGAGATCGTATCGCGTTCGCTCTGCCGGACTGTGGAATCGGCAAGATGATCGAGTCGGTGCGGCTGGAAAACGATCTCGCTCGCGCCGATCAACACGGCTGAACCTTCGCCCGCAGCAGGCCCGTGCTGCCTTCACGCGTCATGAAGCCGCTCGCCCAGCCGTCACAGCTCCCGTAGCGCGTGCTGTTCGTAACGCCATACAGCATCTCGAGTTCGGTGCCGTCGGGTTTGTGCCAGAGGAGGCGGTAATACATATGCCGCTTCGACGACGGCGAATGCCCCGCTCATGAAATTGAAGTCGAACGGCGTCGGCCAGCTGATGAAGCTCCGGCTGATGCTGAAGGTGGCGCGATCGCCCGGCTCCGGCCTGACCACGCGTCCGCTGCCGCCTCTGGGAATCAGCCACGGGCCCAGCGCGACCTGACTCGCCATTGATCGTCACGCCGAATCGTTCCGCTGCGCGTCCGTTGCCATCGTCATAGGGAACGGTCGGTTGTTCCGGCATCTCGATGTTCATCAGACGCTGTTGATGCGGGATCGCGCCGCCGCCGCTCGCATCGTCGATGCCGAGCCTCCGTTACCGGCTGCGAATCAACCTGAACGGTGTGAGCCCGATCCAGCAAAATCGAGAGCGGGCGCGCGCCGATTATCCAGGCCGCTGATGGCCACGGGCGATTACAGGCAACTGCGATCAGTGATTTGACAAAATCCGGCGCATTCGGCCGAGATGCGATGAATCAGCAGCTTTGAACATACTGTTGCGCGCCAGGCTCTCCGGCGTTTGCCGAGCGAGACGTCCTGAGCCAAATCTCGAAGGGTTTCGGGAGCAGGCGCCGAACATCGAACGATCCGGTTTCGCCGTTGGCGGGGCGCGCCGGAGTCCATTCGTGAGATCACCTCAATGTCTCATTAGATTGCGTTACGCCGCTGCACTTGCGTATGCTCGCGACCATGTCTACAAACGCGGCGCATGCTGCACGACCAGCGACAGGCTTTGCCGCGCTCATCCGCTCGAGATGCCCCGCTGATCATCGGGCTCGGAACTGCCGCAGTCTTCCTCGCGCTCGGTAGCCGTGTGGTGGAAAATGTCGAGCAGCTAGTTCGCGCTGGCGGCACCCGGCGCATGG
>ERZ1370068.7420-contig-6336_pt1 | contig 28774 bp, 44 predicted proteins | sample MGYA00561227_ERZ1370068 | MGnify/ENA primary metagenome ERZ1370068 (study PRJEB38410, sample SAMEA6850437) | metagenome | study: Metagenomic assessment of the ecological functions of the soil: analysis of the soil microbiota associated with the...
AACATAAAGAAAGAAGAAGAAGAAAGAGAAAAGAGAAAAGAAAGAAGAAGAAAGAGTGGAGAGTAAGAAGATATATGATGTGCAAAAAGAGAGAGAAGGTTAAGAAGGTGCAGTATATATGAAAGAAGATGTGAATATATAACAAAGATATGCATATAAATATAAAGAAGATAAAAGAGAGATAGAATAAGAAAGAAAGGTATATAAAGAGAAAGAGGTTAAGAGATATATATGAAGAATATATGTTATACATATATGTTAAAAAGATGAAGAGTAACAGCGTATATAAAGCAGAGCCATATGCTTGCAGGCTGAAGGCAGGTACATATGCAAGGAGCACATAAGAGAAGACATAAAAGAAGATAAAAGATAATATATAATGTATTGTTACTATTGAAGGCTTGAAGTTACAAAGAAAGAAAGAAAAAGATATATAATATAAGAAGGAGTGAATACAAGAGAAAGATATATATATGAAAAGTATAGAAGATAAAGAAAGAAAGATATATATATAGATATAAGGAGAGTGTTGTTATACGAGCAGGCAAGAGGCGCTGGTTGGGGCAGGCAGGTGCAGCAGCAGGCAGAAAGAAGAAGAGTGAGCAAAAAGAAAGAAAGAAAGAAGAGAGTGTTAAGAGTGAGAGTAGTGAAAGTAGGATGCGCTGGCAACAAGTAATTGTTTTTCATGTTATGCCTATGAGGGGTGGCGTTTCACGCAGGTCCAGCCCGGCTAGCGTCAGACCCGGTGGCGGTGAGGTGGACGCGCACCGTCGACGAACGCCAGGGTGCGACGAATGCACCGTCGAGGCGTCGACGACGATCTCGGCGCGCCGGAAACTGGGCGCGGCCGACGTCGTCGCTGCCGAGCCACGCGACCACCCCGTCGCGCACCGCCATCGCGGTCGCGTCGGGCATGGCCGGGCTAGCACCCGGCCGTTGAGAGGAGGGTCGTCACTTAGTCGGGCTTGACGCTCCAAGCGGCGGCGGCTCGACATCGGCGACGTCGATGACCTCGCCGTCGATGTAGTCGCCGCGCCTGCGGCGTCATATCCCAGCCGGTGGCAGTAGCCTGCGTGGCAGCGGCGACCAGCGGCACCCGCCGCGCGGCGATCGCCGTGACCAGCGGACGGGCGGCGCGCGCGGGTCGGCGGCAGCAGCAACAGCGCACCGAGACGCGGAGCTGGCCATGGCCGAGGGATCACGACGAGCACGGTACCGCAGCGCGACGAGCACGCTGTCGGTGCGCCGCTCCTTGCACCGTGGCGTGCGTGATCAGGCCGGACTGGAGCCGGCGAATGTGGCGCTCGACCTGCGAGCCGGCCAGCGCGAGCCCGAGCACGAACGTCCCGAGCAGCGCAAGCGACGGTCCAGCCGAAGCCGATCGTCGACGCCAGCGCCACGATGACCGCGAGCTCGACGACCACGTAGAGGAGAAACAGCCGCATCGCCATGTACATGGAACGTCCGGGGACCCGCCTGGTTCCGTAGATTGACGACGCGGGACGACGATCGAGATCGACACCGCCGGTGGCCCGATCGATGCACTGCTGAGCGTCCCTGACGGCCACGGTCCCCGGCCGCGGCGTGGTCGTGGTGCACGATGCGATCGGCTACGCCCTGGACAATGAGTCGACGTCGGCGCGGATCGCCGCGGCGGGATTTGTCGCCATCACCCCGAACCTGTATTCGCGCGGCGGCATGGGCGCGATGCATCGCCAGGGTCTTTCGCGAGTTGCTTGACCGGCGCGGCCGCGCCTCCGATGACATCCTCGCCGCCCGCGATCATGTGCAGTCGATGCCGGAGTGCACAGGCTCCGTCGGCGTGGTCGGGTTCTGCATGGGCGGTCAATTCGCGTTGGTATGGCGCCCAAGGGTTTTGGCGCTTCGCGCGCCGTTCTACGGCACCGCCGCTGCCACGCCACCTCAGTGAGACCCTGGACGGGGCGTGCCCGATCGTGGCCAGCTTCGGCCGCCGCGACCCCGTATGGGTCGGTGCGGCCGCACGGCTACGCAAAGTCGTCGAGGACAAGGGCATCGATGCCGACATCAAGGCGTCTACCCGGACGCCGGCCACAGCTTTCGCGAACAAGCTGCCGGGCCAGCCGCTACTCCGGATCGCCGGGTTCGGCTACAACGACGCAGCGACCGGAAGACGCCTACAGCCGTGTCTTCGCATTCTTCAACGAGCACCCTGGCTAGCCGCGGGCTTGCACCTCCAGCCCGATGTGCACCTTGTCGATGCCGCCTCTGGATGATCGAATGCGGGACTGAACCACCACGCGTGCCACCAGTAGCGCTTGGACCACCGCGTCGTAGACCCTGCGGGGTGTCCTCGACTTGGGCAGGATTGCGCGCCACCGCCTCGACGGGTTCGCCCTTGGGCTGGCCGAGCGCGCCCGAGTCTGCTGGATGCGTCACCCGCGGCGTGTTGTGTGATCCGCTTGGTCTTCCACGAGCCGTCGTCGGTGATGATCAACAGCTTGTCGCCGTCGGGCACGCCCCATACCGGCTGTCGGCTTGGGCCTGCCGTCCTTGGTGAACGTGGTCAGCAGCAGGTACTTCTCGACCGTAGCCACGTCTTCGAAGGTCTGCGGCCATGCGTCAACGCCGCCTTCAGTTCGATGCGACACGTTGTTCTTCATGCCCGCCGCGCAGCTTCGAGGAAAACGTTGAACGTCTTGCCGAGCAGCGCCGTAGCGCTTGCCGATCGCGTCGTAGGTGGCGCCGTTGGCCGACTTGTCCAGGATCGTGGCGCGATGGCCTCGACCGCCTCGCCCTTCGGGTTTCCGCTCCTGTCGCACTCGGCGATGGTCACCGCGGGGTGTTGCGGATCCGCTTGACCTTCCACGACTGTCTCCTGGCGTGATGACCACCAGGCCGTCGCCGTCCGGGCGCGGCCCAGATGGCCGTCGGCTTGGGCCTGCCGTCCTTGGTGAACGTGGTCAGCAGGATGTACTCGGACTTGGCGACGTCGGCAAAGGTGACAGGCACGCCATCAAACGTAGCGGGTCAGCCTTCGAGTTCGCCTTCGGTCTCCAGCAGCACCGCGCGCAGCCCGTCGAGGGTGGCCTGGCTTCCGGCTGCGCCCACATGCCCCGGCCTGCGGCTTCCAGCAGTCGCTCGGCCATGCCGTGCAGCGCCCACGGGTTCGACTCCGGCCATGAACTTGCGGTTCTCGTCGTCGAGCACGTACTCCGCGCGCCAGCCGCTCGTACATCCAGTCGGCCATCACGCCCGGCGGTGGCGTCGTAGCCGAACAGGTAGTCGACGGTGGCGGCCATCTCGAAGGCGCCCTTGTAGCCGTGCCGCCGCATCGCCGTGATCCAGCGCGGGTTGACGACGCGGGCCCGGAAGACACGGGTGGTCTCCTCCGACAGCGTGCGGGTGCGCACGGCGTCGGGCCGGGTGTTGTCGCCGATGTACGCGGCCGGGTGCCTGCCCGGTCAGCGCCCGGACGGTGGCGACCATGCCGCCGTGGTACTGGAAGTAGTCGTCGGAGTCGGCGATGTCGTGCTCGCGGGTGTCGGTGTTCTTGGCGGCCACCGCGATCCGCCGGTATTGCCGCGTTCATGTCGTCGGCGGCCGGCGCGCCGTCCAGGCCGCGGCCGTACGCGAAGCCGCCCCATGCGGTGTAGACCTCGGCGAGGTCGGCGTCGTCGCGCCAGTTGCGGCTGTCGATCAGCTGCAGCAGGCCCGCGCCGTAGGTGCCCGGCTTGGAGCCGAAGATCCTTGTGGTGGCGCGGCGCTGGTCGCCGTGCTCGGCGAGGTCGGCCTGCGCGTGGGCGCGGACGTAGTTGTCGGTCGGCTGGCTCGTCGAGGTTCGCGACGAGCTGCACCGCGTCGTCGAGCATCGTGACCACGTGCGGGAACGCGTCGCGGAAGAAGCCCGGAGATGCGCACGGTCACGTCGATGCGCGGCCTGCCGAGTTCGGCCAGCGGGATCGGCTCGAGGTTCGACCACCCGCCGCGACGCGTCGTCCCAGATCGGCCGGACACCCAGCAGCGCAAGCACTTCGGCGATGTCGTCGCCCGCGGTGCGCATGGCCGCACGTGCCCCACACCGACAGCCCGACCGATTGCGGCCAGTCGGCCGTAGTCGTCGCGGTAGCGGGCCAGCAGCGAATCGGCCATCGCCGCACCGGTTTCCCACGCCAGCCTGGACGGCACCGCCTTCGGGGTCGACCGAGTAGAAGTTGCGCCCGGTGGGCAGCACGTTGACCAGACCGCGCAGCGGTGAGCCCGACGGTCCGGACGGCGATGAAGCCGCCGTCGAGCGCCCGCAGGATCTGCGTCGATCTCCCGCTGCCGTCTCCGCCAGCCGCGGCACCACCTCGGTGGCAGCGAACCGCAGGATGTCGCGCGACGTCGGCGTCGTCGGTGAGAGTGCCGACGGCCGCGGCGTCCCAGCCGGTCTTCTGCAGCGCCGCGACCAGCTCGCGGGCGCCGGTCCTCGACGGCGTCGACGGCCGCGCGGTCGTCGCTGCCGTCCTCGGCGAGGCCCAGCGCCTGGCGCAGCCCCGGCACGGTCTGGCTCGCCGCCGAACAACTGCCGGGCCCGCAGAATGGCCAGCACCAGATCGAGTTCGCCACGCCCGTCGGGCTTTTCGCCGAGGATGTGCAGGCCGTCGCGGATCTGGACGTCCTTGATCTCGCACAGCCAGCCGTCGACATGCAGCAGCATGTCGTCGAACGAGTCGTCCTCGGGCCGCTCGTCCAGACCGAGGTCGTGGTCCATCTTCGCGGCCCGCATCAGCGTCCAGATCTGCTGACGGATGGCGGGCAGCTTGCCCGGGTCGAGCGCGGCGATGGTGGCGTGCTCGTCGAGCAGCTGCTCCAAGCGCTGCGATGTCGCCGTAGGTTTCGGCGCGGGCCATCGGCGGAATGAGGTGGTCGACCAGCGTGGCGTGCGCGCGGCGCTTGGCCTGGGTGCCCTCCCGGGTCGTTGACCAGGAACGGGTAGATCAGCGGCAGGTTGCCCAGCGCGGCGTCGGCGCCGCACGCCGCGGACATGCCGAGCGTCTTGCCGGGCAGCCACTCCAGGTTGCCGTGCTTGCCGAGGTGCACGACCGCGTCCGCGCCGAAACACGTGCGTGCGATCCAGTGGTAGGCGGCCAGGTAGTGGTGGCTGGGCGGCAGATCCGGGTCGTGGTAGATGGCGACCGGGTTCTCGCCGAAGCCCCGCGGCGGCTGGACCATCAGCACCACGTTGCCGGCCTGCAGCGCGGCGATGACGATCTCGCCGTCGCGATCCGCGACTTCGGTCGACGAACAGCTCGCCCGGCGGCGGGCCCCAGTGCGCGACGACCGCGTCGGTGAGCTCGGCGGCAGCGTGGCGAACCAGTCGCGATAGTCCTTGGCAGGCAACCGGATCGGATTGCCCGCTCAGCTGCCCGTCGGTGAGCCAGTCCGGGTCCTGGCCGCCGCGCTCGATCAGCGCGTGGATCAACGCGTCGCCGTCCTGGGCGTCCACGCCGGGAACGTCGCCGATCGCATATCCCGCGTCGCGCATGGCCCGCAGCAGCGCGACCGCGCTCGCCGGGGTGTCCAGCCCGACGGCGTTGCCGATGCGGGCGTGCTTGGTGGGATACGCCGAGAACACGAGCGCCACGCGCTTTGCTCGGACGCCGGAATCGCCGCAGCCGCGCGTGTTTGCACGGCGAGCCCGCGCCACGCGGGCGCAGCGTTCTGGATCGGCGACATACGAGATCAGACCCTCGTCGTCAATCTCCTTGAACGAGAACGGAACCGTGATGATGCGCCCGTCGAACTCCGGCACGGCGACCTGGGTGGCGACGTCGAGCGGCGACAGCCCGTCGTCGTTGTCCTGCCACTGCGCTCGGGAACTGGTCAGGCACAGGCCCTGCAGGATCGGGATGTCCAGCGCGGCGAGATGGGCCACGTTCCAGCTGTCGTCGTTGCCGCCGGCCGTGACCGGTGGCAGGCGTGGCACCGCCGGCGGCCAGCACCGTGGTCACCATCGCGTCGGCGGTGCCGAGCAGGTCCAGCAGTCCGGCGTCGGCTGTCCGCAGCGAAGCGCAGAACACCGGCAGCGGCCGACCCGCCGGCGTCCTCGATGGCGCCGCACAGCGCCTCGACGTAACCGGTGTTGCCTGCGAGATGCTGGGCGCGGTAGTAGAGCACCGCGATCGTCGGGCCGTCGCCGGTCGCGAGCCGCCCGGTCGAGGATGCCCCAGCTCGGCGTGGTCTGCGGCGGGCGCGAAGCCGAAGCCGGTCATCAACAGCGTGTCGCATGAGAAAGCGCATGCAGCTGCCGCAGGTTCGGCTACGCCGCCTTGAGCGAGATAGATGTGGGACTGCAGCGCCACGCCTGCGGGCGTCGTGGAATGCCCCATCAGGTCGGCGTCCGGCGACTGCTCACCGCTGACGACGACGGTCGGTACGCCGCTTGCCACCACGGTGTCGATGCCGTCCTGCCAGGCGCGGTAACCGCCGAGGATTCGCACGACGGCGATGTCGGCGCCGGCCAGCAGCTCCTCGAGCTCGCCGTCGACCAGCCGCGACGGGTTTGCCCACCGGTAGCGCGCTCCGCTTGCGCGAGGCGGTGATCAGGTCCGGTGTCGGACGTCGACAGCAGCAGCACGGTTGGCTCTGGCATTCACCATTCGTACCGCACCGACCCGTCACGCGGTGCGGTCGGTGCTCAGCCGTCAGTGCCTAGCCGTCGCTGCCCCACCGGCCGTGCCACGTCTGCGGGTAAGGCAGACCCAGGAGCCGCGATCATCACCAGTAGGAGCACGCCGAATGCGATCAGTGCGAACATCGTCGTTCCTTCCAGGACATTCGGTTACTACACACGCGTGCAGTAGCCAGAAACGTACTGGGCTACTGCGCGGATGTTGATGATCTTGTGTGGGACGGATCACCACAGGCCGCGATGTGACGGCCGGTCACATCAGGCGGTGCGCACGTCGAAGTCGTCTGAGCTCCGGGCGCAGCCAGCAGCTCGCTGTGTCGCCGCGGAATCCACGGGAACAGCTCCGGCAGACCGTCCTTGCCCAGGTACCAACTCTTGCAGCCGGTCAACCAAACCGTTTGCGGCATGGCTGCTTTCATCTGCTCGTTGTAATCCTTGGTGGCTGTCTTCGGTCGGCGCCGCCGCGACGACACGGCCGTCGCGGATCTGTGTCGATCCACCACATCGCGTAATCCGCTTGAGCCTCGGCGATGATGACCAGCGATTGGTTGCCGATCGGCGAATGCGGGCCCATCAACATGAACAGGTTCGGAAAGCCCGGCACGGCGACCGAGCGGTACGCGTGCGGCCCGTCTACCCAGGCCTCATCGAGCGTGCAGGCCGCTCTCGCCGACGATCTGCATCGGGCGGACATAGGCGTGCGCATCGAACCCTGTCGCGAGCACGAGCAGATCCAGTTCGTGCAGTGTGCCGTCCGGTGGTGACGACGCCGCCGCGGCTCGACGTGGTCGATGGCCTCGGTGATCAGATGCACGCTCGGCTTTCTGGATCGCCTGGTAGTAGTGCCCGGCAACCACCTGACGCTTGCACATCGCCTGATAGTCGGGGTGAGGCCTGCGGCGAAGTTCCGGATCGCGCAACGGCGAGCCGCAAGATTGCCACCGGCACAGCGCCGTGACCAGGCGGCGCTGCCAGCGATGGTTCGACCATCGCGACAGCGAACATATGCGCTCGTGAAGTTCTGCCAGAAGCGGTAGCCGACCATGCTGAGGCTCGGCCAGCGCGCTATCGCGGCCTTCGTCAGCCGCGAGTAGCGCGGGTTCGGCATCGGGAACACCCACTGAGGGGTGCGTTGAAAGACGTTCAGCTCCGCGCCTTTCCGCCGAGTTCGGCGGTGATCTGCACTCCGGTCGAGCCGGTCCCGATCAACCCGATTCGCTTGTCGGGCAACGAAACCGAATGATCCCACCGCGCGGAGTGAAACACCGGACCGGCAGAACGTGTCCAGACCGGGAATGTCCGGGTATCGCGGCACCCGGAGAACACCGGTCGCTGTGATGACGCACGTCGAAGACTTCCTCACCCGTCAGCCGTGCCCACCCGCCAGCGACCACTCTCGGTAGCGCGCCGACGAGACATCCGCGCCGAACCGAATGTGCCGATAGATGCCGCGTTCAGTCGCGAACTGACGGAAGTAGGCGTGAATCTCGGCGCCAGGAGGAAAGAGGTGCGACCAGTCGGGGTTGGGCCGGAACGAGTACGAGTAGAAGCGCGACGGGACGTCGCAGCGTCAGGCCGGGATACGTGTTGTCACGCCAGGTTCCGCCAACCTCGTCGGCCTTTTTCAAAGATCGTGTAAGTGTCGATGCCCGCGTCCTGAAGCTTGGCCGCCATGCACAGCCCGGACATGCCTGCGCCGATGATGATCGCGACGTTCAGTGAGCGCTTCTGTGCCATCCTGACCCCTAGTCCCCGGCGCACGAATGGCCGAACAGTACGCCGACGCGCGCCGAGCTATTGACAGTTTTGACAGTTTTGCCGTCACCCCGGACGGAGTTTCGGATCGCGGCCAGCCAAACCGTTTACGTGGCACTCCATGCTGACGGAATGAAGCCGTTGACCGAATCCCTCGATGTGGTGAAGCTGGGCGCCAACATCGGCGCCCGCATTGACGGCGTACGACTGTGCAGGACGACCTCGGACGACGAGACGGTGGCCGGCGATCAACGCCGCGCTCCTCGAGCACAAGGTGATCTTCATCCGCGACCAGCACGACCTCGACGACGATGGCCAGCTTGCGTTCGCAAGCAGGCTGGGCACGCCGACGACCGCCCATCCGACGCTGTCGCGGGGCGCGTCGGTGCTGCCGATCGACTCCCGCTACGACAAGGCCAACAGTTGGCACACCGATGTCACGTTCGTCGACCGCATTCCGAAAGCATCGCTGCTGCGGGCGGTGTCCTGCCCAGCTACGGCGGGACCACCACCTGGGCGTCGACCGAGGCAGCCTACGAGCAGTTGCTCGCGCCGCTGCGCGTGCTCACCGAGAACCTGTGGGCGGTGCACACCAATCAGTACGACTACGTCCGCGAGCACGACGACCACGAGGAACTGACGGACACGGTCCGTCGAGTATCGCGAGGAATTCGTGTCGGACTACTACGAGACGGAACATCCGGTGGTGCGGGTGCACCCTGAAACCGGGAAGCGAGTGCTGCTGCTCGGCCACTTCATCAGCGCGTTCGTCGGGCTGGGCCCCGAACGAGTCGGCGCACCGCTGTTCAACCTGCTGCAGGCCCGGGTTACAAGCTGGAGAACACGATTCGCTGGAACTGGCAGCCGGGCGATTTGGCGATCTGGGACAATCGCGCCACCCAACACCATGCCGTCGCGGACTACGACGATCAGTACCGGCGGCTCAACCGCGTCACGCTTGGCAGGAGACATCCCGTCGACACTTCACGGCCAGCGCAGCCGCGTTGTCGTCGGGGACGCCTCGCGTTTTCGGATGTGGTCAGTCCCATCGCGCTGGCGAGCTGACTCACAGCCGATCCATTTCGCGCGCCATGAGCGCGTTGTCCAGCCAATCGTGCCGCTTCGGGTAATGCTGTCTCGCTGACGACTTCTCAGTCGCTGCGAACACCCCGCGCAGCGCTCCTGCTGACGGCGTGGACGGCGTCGCTCCACCGGCGGGTCTTCGCCGGAGGCAGCGCCACCGCCGCCGCCGTGCTGAACAGCACCTGCTGTTCGGTGATCAGCGCCGTGCGACTCGGTCGAGGTCTGCTGCGGGATAAGCCGCTCGCGGCTCTCGTCGAGCTCGGAGCCATACGTCGGTAATATGTCGTTCATTTGAGTTGCTCCACCTTGTGTTCTCTGGAGTCCGGTTCAAACCGGTACCCTCATGGTTGAAAAATTAACGCCGCTGCCGACACAACTCACGCGTAGCGGAGTACCTGTTTATTCGGTTAATTCACGCAGCCATACGCGGGTACCGGACCGCATTCGATGGCCCGGATCATCCGCGTTGACTTGGGGATTCTTCGAGTCGTCGGACCCGGAGGCGGACTCCCGCACGGGGCAACGCCCATCCGAGCAACGCTTGTCCGGTTCGCGGACACGGCTCACAGCCCCAGCATTTCCCGCGCCATGCGGGAATCCTCGAGGAAGTCATTGCGCGGACGGGTAGCGGCGGTCGCTTCGGTCGAGCTTCGCTGCTGAACGTCGCGAACGTCGCCCGCAGGCACGCCCGTATGCGCGCGCCTCGACGGCCCAGCGGCGGCGGATTCTCGCTGGCTGCAGCGGCATTGCCGCAGCGGTGGCGAACAGCACCCGCTGTTCGGTGATCAAGACCGGCGTTGCGAGGCAACGCCGCGCCCGATTCTTCGACAGCGCCCGACTCAGCGCCGAAGGGCGCTCGCAATTCTGACATTTCAGTCCCCCTGTGTCAGTCGTCCTGCCGGGCTTGGTGAACCCAACTAGCTGATGGAGAAATCTTCACGGCGATTCTTGGCGACACTCACGAGTATCGAACTACCTGTTTATCCGCACTGCCACCTGCATATGCAGGCTTGGCAACGCCTGACTATGCGCTTTTACAGGCATCCACGCGTTGTCAGCAATATCAGCGCACTTTATGGTCGCCACTCTCTTGCCATTGCGCCGTACGGTGATCTGGTGGCGAGAACCCGCGATCGCGACGCCTGCCCCGGTGCGCTGCAACTGCACCAGGCGGCAGACGGCGCCCTTGCGCGGAGTGCGGCTACCAGGCGGCGTGATTTCGCCCGCACAGCTGGCGGCCCTGGCCCACGCCGCAACGCGCGCTTCGGATCGCCCGCGATGGAACTCACGTCGCGCGGCAACATCCAACTACGGGCCATCACCGACACTGCGGCGGTCGCCGAAATCGGCGGCCGCGGCAGGCTTGTTGCCCTCGCAGACTCATAGAGCGGGTGCGCAACCTCGTCGCCTCGCCGCTGTCGGGCCGCCTCGGCGGGAAGAACCGACATCCGCGGGCTGGTCACCGAATTGGACGAGGCGATTCAGTCCTGAGCCCGCGTTGGCCCATTTGCCGGGCAGGTTCATGTTCGGCGTCGACGACGGCCGCGGCGACATCTCGGGACTCTGCGGCCGATGCGGGCACCCACTTTCTGAGCGGAGTCGAGCGCCGCACTGCTGCTGGCGGGTCTCGATACCGGCGTGCGGCTGGACCCGGCCTGACGTCGTACCCGCGCTGACCGCCATCGCGACAAGGTTCGCCGCCACACGCGGAAAGGCTTGGCGGGTAGCCGAACTGACTGACGTCGCTCCGCTTCTGGAGCAATCCACTCCCAGCGCCGAGCCAGGGGCGACTTGGCCGCCGGTGATGCGGCCACCCGTCGGATTGGCTGCAGCGGGACGATGGGCGCATCGCCCTCAGGTGCGGCGGTGCCGCTGGGCGTGCTGCAGGCGACCGGGTCGCCGAGTTCCTCGCGGCGATCGGCGCCCCGATGGCGATCACGCCGTGGCGCTCGGTGCTCGTGTCTGCGACCTCGACGAGAAGGGGTCGCGGACACGGCGCTACGGAGTGCTGGCGCCGATGGGCTTGGGGTTCGACGAGAAGTCGCCGTGGTTGTCGGTCAGCGCGTGCACGGGCAGCCCCGGCTGTGAGCATTCCGCTGCCGACGTTCGCGCCGATGCGGCGGCGTCGCTCGAGCGAGCCCGGCGACGGGCACCGGCATTTCGTGGGCTGCGACCGGGCCTGCGGCAGCCCGCCCGCCGGTCAGGTTCTGGTGGCGACCGGAGACGGATACCGGCTGCACGTACACCGCACCCGTAGGGTGAGCGGGTGCTCGACGCTACATCCGCGACGCGGCCGAGATCTACCGGCAGTCGTTCGCGACGATCCGCGCCGAGGCGGACTCTGTCGCGGTTCCCCGAGGATCGCGCGTCGTGGTGCGACTGATCCACACCTGCGGGCAGGTCGACGTCGCCGAACACGTCGCCTTCAGCGACGACGTAGTCGCGGAGACCCACGCCGCGCTCGTCGCGGGCGCACCGGTGTTACTGCGATTCGTCGATGGTGGCCGCGGGCATCACGAAATCCCGGCTGCCTGCCGGCAACGAAGTCGTGTCGCTGGTGGCCGACACGAGGGCGGCCGGTCTGGCGCACGCGAAACGGCACCACGCGATCGGCGGCCGCGATCGATCTGTGGGCGAACCAGACTCGGTGGCGCGGTGCTGGCCATCGGCAACGCACCGACCGCGTTGTTCCGGTTACCGGAACTCGTCGACGACGGCGCCCCCACCCCGGCGGCGTTACTGGGCCGGGCCCGGTAGGCTTCGTCGGCTCCGGCGCAGTCGAAACAGGAGCTGATCGACCGACCACGCGGCATGGCATACCTGGTGGTCCAGGCCGACGGCGGTGGTAGCGCGATGGCCGCCGCCGCCGTCAATGCGATCGCGAGCAGCAGGGCATGAGCAGAGGCACGCTCTGGGGTGTCGGGCTGGGGCCCGGCGATCCCGAGCTGGTCACGGTCAAGGCGGCCAGGGTGATCGCCGAGGCCGACGTCGTCGCCTACCACAGCGCCAGGGCACGGCCACAGCATCGCGCGCGGATCGCCGAGACCGTACCTGCGGCCGGGTCAGATCGAGGAGCACCGGTCCATCCGGTCACCACCGAGACCACCGATCATCCGGGCGGCTACGCGGGCGCGATGGACGACTTCTACCGCGAGCTCGGCCGAGCGGATCGCCGCGCATCTGGAAGCCGGGCGCAACGCGTGGCCCTACTGGCAGAGGGCGATCCGCTGTTCTACAGCTCCTACATGCATATGCACACCCGGCTGACGGAGCGGTTCGAGCGCGCGTCATCGTCCCCGGTGTGATCTGTGCGCGCGGCCTCGGCCGCGACCGGCGCCCCACTGGTTCAGGGTGACGAGGTACTGACGATCGTGCCCGGCACGCTGCCTGTCGACGAACTCAAGCGCAGGCTGGCCGACACCGACGCCGCGGTGGTACGCAGCTGGGTCGATCGTATCCCGCTGTGCGAGAAGCGCTTTCATCAATAGGTCGGCTGGATGAAACGTTCTACGTCGAGCGGGCCAGCACGCCGAGGCAGCGGCGTACCGCCAGCAGGCGAGGTGCGACGACGACAGCGTTGCCGTACTTCTCGCTTGCGATGCTGCCCGGCGCTGCCCACCGGGACGCGCCAACCGGCAGCGTCGCCGTCGTGGGTCTCGGCCCCGGCGACACCGACTGGATGACCCGCAGGGCCGCCGCGAGCTTGCCGCCGCAACCGGACCCTCATCGGCTATAGCCCGTACCTCGACCGGGTGAGGACCCGCGACGGTCAGCGCCGCCACCCCAGCGACAACACCGACGAGCCTGCGCGTGCCAGGCTGGCCTGCACGCTGGCCCAGCAGGGCCGGGCGGTCGCGGTGATATCCTCCGGCGATCCGGGTGTGTTCGCCATGGCGACGGCCGTGTTGGAGGAAGCCAAGCAATGGCCGGGCGTGGCGGTGCGGGTGATCCCGGCGATGACGGCGGCCCAGGCCGTCGCCAGCCGGGTCGGCGTCCCGCTGGGCCACGACTACGCGGTCATCTCGCTGTCCGATCGGCTCAGCCGTGGGAGGTCATCGAGCAGCGGCTCACCGCCGCCGCGCAGGCCGACATGGTGCTGGCGATCTACAACCCCGCGTCAAAGAGCCGGACCTGGCAGGTCGGTGCCATGCGGGAGCTACTGCTGACCCATCGCGATCCCGGCACCCTGTGGTGATCGGCCGTGACGTGTCGGGGCCGCGCGAAGAGGTCAAGGTGGTCAGGCTCGCAGACCTCGACCCCGCCGAGGTCGACATGCGCTGCCTGTTGATCATCGGGTCCTCACAGACGCAGTGGTACTCCGAAGAAACCGGGGACCGGGTCTTCACTCCGCGCCGCTACCCAACCTAAGATCGACGCTCATGCAGAACATTCCACGCGGGTCGTCAGGATGTAACGTCCGCATGGCTCGGTTCGGTGCTGGGCGCGGACGTCGCGCTGTCGACGTCACGCCGATCGGCACAGGTCAGACCGGTGCCACGTACCGGGTGTCGCCGACATATGCGACGGACAACGACCTACCGAGCACTATCGCCGTCGCTGCCCGCCCAGGACGACGCGGTCCGGGAGCGCGTCGCGCTCGGCTACCTCTCCGAAGTCGAGTTCTACACAGACGTCGCCGGCAAGGTGCAGATCCCGGTGCCGGATGTTTTTCAGCGACGTCAGCGAGAGCGGGGCGGACTTCGTCCTGCTGCTCGCCGACATGGCCCCCGCCGTACAGGGCGATCAGATCGCGGGCTGCACGCCGCAGGAGGCCCGACTGGCGGTGGAGGTGCTGGCGGGGTTGCACGGCCCGAGTTGGTGCGATCCGAGCTGGCTCGGGCTGTCGGCCATATCGATGCCGAAGCCGGGCGACGAGGCCGCGGCGAAGGGCCTCGGAGACATATCGGTCATGGCCGCCGACATCACGATCGACAAACTCGCGCGCGCATGAGCGCCGAAGACCGGGACACCTCAGCGCGGCAATGGGAATGGTCACGCCGTGGCTGTCTTTGCCGAGCCGAAACGGTTCGCGCTGATGCACGGTGATTACCGGCTCGACAACATGCTGTTCGATCCCGATCGCAGCACGCGTCACCGTAGTGGATTGGCAGACTGATGGGCTCGGCCTGCCGGCCAGGGACCTGGCGTATTTCACGGCGACCAGCCTTGCGCCGCGAGGTGCGCGCGGATATCGAGCGCGATCTGGTCCGGCCGCTACTCACGAGGCGCTGTTGGGCTACGGTGTCAGCGGATTACGACGCCGAGACCTTGCCGGCGCTGATTCACCGTCTCTGGCGTCCTCCATGCGGGCACCGCTGCTCCAGCGGGCTCGAGGTTTGGCGTTCGCGGCGTCCACCGAACGTGGCGACGAGATGATCGCTCGCACCCGAGTCGTTCCACCGGGGCTGCAGGGCGATCCGGGGACTTCGGCACGCTGGATCTCATCTCGGCTTGCTCCCCTCGCGTCCAGCCGCCAGCCGACGTCGGTCGGGTAGAGCCCTGCCGCCGCGAGGCAAGATGAAGATCATCCATATATCACCGCCGTCGCGCCGGAGCGGTAGAGGGCGTTGCCGGCGGCGTTGTAGGCGGCAGGCACGGTCAGCGAAGCACGCCACGTATGGCGAAAACCAGCCCGCCAGAGACACGATGACCGCCGCGGGGCTGCGCCAGTACTGGTGAAACGCATGATGATCAGGCCGGCGATCAGGAGGATGGCGCCAAACAGCCAGGGGCCACATGGGGTTGGCCTGAAACTCAGTGAACAGTGTCCGCATGGGCTTGGCGCACCGCGACCGTGGTAGGCACGATCGTGAAGAATGGGCCCAGCACGCGGGCGAACATCCGTGTGGCGGATCTGCTGCACCGGTGGTCGCTCATTGCTCCACCTCCATAGTCGCCCCTGTCCGACCCAGGCCACCGCATCGTCGACCGTGGTGACGGTAGTGATGTTCGGCGGCAGCGCCGGGACGGTCACCATCACAACCGCGACCCCAGTGTCGACGCGGCATCCAGCGGGCCGCGTCATCGCTCCTCCGCTGTTCTTGGTCACCAACGCGTCGATCTGGTGATGGCGCAGCAGGCCGAGCTCGTCGTCGTAGCGGTAGGGCCCGCGCGACAGCACAAGTTGGTGGCGAGGGGCAGGGTGTTCGCATCGGGTGCAGTGACGGCACGGATCAGAAACCACGCGTCGACTGCCGGCGAAGGCCGCCGTGCGCGGATCGCCCGGTGGTCAGAAATACCCGCGAATATGGCTTGGCGGCAACGGTTTTCGCCGCTTCAGCGTCGGAGCCCACGACGATCGCGTCACCGGGGTCCCACGCGGGGCGCGGTTCAGCACCAGATGCGGCAGATCCAGTTCGCCCGCATGCGGCCGCGGCGTTGGCGGTGATTGTGGCTGCATACGGGTGGGTGGCGTCGACGACGGCGTCGACGGCAGCATGAGCCAACCATCGGCGCATCCCGTCGACACCGCCGAACCCGCCGATGCGCACCTCGCCCACCGGAAGCGCGGGATCCGGGACCCGGCCCGCCAGTGAACTGATCACGTCGACTTCCGGGTGCAATCGCGCCGCGAGAGCACGTGCCTCCGACGTGCCGCCGAGCAAACAGGGACCCGCGTCAATGCCGCCCCTGTCGCACCCGATCTGCGGAGTAAAGGTAGCTGTCGGAAAAGCCCTCAGCGGCAAGCACATCCCCACCACGATGACCGCTGTGCGGGTGACGCCTGCGTATTCATTTCCTCGGCGAGGGTCGGACAGCGTGCATCGCAGCACCGTCTCCTGCGGCCAGCTGGCGAATGCCACCACGGCACACGGGGTTTCCGGGCGGTAGCCGCCTACCAGCAGTTGCGGCATCGATCGCGTCGATCTGCGCGGCGGCCAGGGTGCAGCACCAGCGTCGACCCGGACGCCGACGGTGTCTGCAGGTCCTCCCCGGCGGCATCGCCCGGTCGACAAGGTCGCCACCCGCGTCAGCGGTGACAGTCTGGGCGACGCCGGGCACCGTGAGCTCGCGGCCCAACACGGCTGCGGCGGCGGCGAACGCCGGTACACCGGGCACGATTTCGTAGTCGACGCCGAGCGCGTCGAGTCGTCGGGCATTGTTCGGCCAGCGCGCTGTAGATCGACGGGTCACCCAGAATGCAGCCGCGCCACATCGAGACCCGCCGCGTGCGCGTCAGCCAACTCGGTGATGATCTGGTCGAGGTCGAGCGGGCCGGTGTCGATCACCCGCGCATCCGGCGGGCAGAGCGCCAGCAGGTCCTCAGGCATGATGGAGCCCGCGTAGAGGCAGACCGGGCAGCGGCTCAACAACCGTTGACCGCGCACGGTGATCAAATCGGCGGCGCCGGGTCCGGCCCGACTGAAGTAGACGGTCATGGCTTCATCACCGACCACTGGGTGACGGGCATCGCGGGCCGCCAGCCGGTGAACCCGCCCACCGGCTCGCCGCGGTAGTGCTGGAACGCGTCGAAGCTCTCCGCCGAAGCGGGAATACCACTGAGCGAGGACTGCTTCGGATTCGGTGGTGACAGCGTTGGCGACCAGCCTCGCCGCCTTGCGGCAGCCGCTCGTAGCACGCCTCGAGCAGTCCAGGTTGGGTCAGGCCACCGCCGATAAAAAATCGCCGACGGCCGTGGCACCCCGTCGACGCCACCGCTGTGCAGCACGGCTTCGTCGAAGGCCGCAGGCGCCTCTCCGCGCACATCCACGACGGCGCCGTGCGCCAACGCGTTCTCCGCGATCCGTTTGCGTCGTTGCTCGTCACGTTCGAAACGCCACTGCGCGGCACTTTGATCCACTGCGGCACCATTCGATCGCGATGCTGCCCGATCCCGCGCCGACGTCCCACAGCAGCTCTCCCCGCTGTGGTGCAAGCCCCGCGAGGGTGACCGCCCGCATCGACTGTTTCGTGATCTGACCATCGTGGGCGAACGCATCGTCGGGCAGCACGGACAGTCGCGGATCGTCGGGCAGGTAGCGCACCGCCACCACGTTGAGGTCGTCGACGTCGCCGGGCGGATTGGCCGCCCACTCGCGCGCGGCGGCGTCGCGGCGGCGCTCGGCCGGTCCGCCGAGCTGCTCGAGCACCGTCAGTTCGGAATCACCCGACCGCCGTCGGTGAGCAGGCGGGCCAGCGCGGCGGGACCGTTGCCGTCGCGGCAGAGAATCACGGCCTTGCCGCCGCGCCGCACCGCGGTGTGCGGTTCCGCGGTCATCAGGCTGATCACCGTGGTGTCCTGAACCGCCCAGCCAAGCCGCGCGCACGCGAGCGTCACGCACGACACGTGCGGCAACACGGTTACCTGGTCTGCGCCGAACAATCTGATCAGCAAGGCGCCGACACCGTGCAGCATCGGGTCGCCGCTTGCGACGACGTGCACGTCGCCCACGATGTCGCCGAGGGTCTCCACCATGTCCAGCATTGGCGACGGGCCATTGCCTGCGCTCCGTCGTGACCGTGTCATCGAGCAGGTCCAGCTGGCGGCGCGACCCGTAAATGACGGTCGCCCTGCGCCAATTCGGTGCGCGAGGCCGGTGCCAGCCCCGCCATGCCGTCGGCTCCGATTCCGACCACGACGATCATCGCGGCATCCTCCGCCACACGAACTGCGGCAGCATTCGCATTCCGAGAACACCGGCCGCAGCGCCCAGGGCACCCACACCGTCCGTCGCCGCTTGGCCAACGCACGCACCGTCGCCGCCGCAACCTGATCGGAGTGCTGGAGAACGGCGCCGGCGTCATGCCCTCGGTCATCCGTCCGATCACGAACCCGGGCCGCACGACCAACAGATGGCCACCCGAGCCGTGCAGCGCGTCGGCGAGGCCGCTGCTGAAACCGTCCAGCCCCGCCTTGGCTGACCCGTACACATAGTTGGCACGGCGCACGCGCACCCCGGCCACCGACGAGAACACCACGATGGACCCGGAGCCTGCCGACCGCATCGTGTTGGCCAGCACCGTCAGCAGGCTGACCTGAGCCACGAAATCGGTGTGCACGATCGCCGCCGCGTGACCGGGGTCCTTCTCGGCGCGGGCCTGGTCGCCCAGGATGCCGAACGCGAGCACAACCGTACGGATCGGGCCGAGCTCGGTGACGATCGATTCGACCAGTGGCCCATGAGACGCGAGGTCGTCGGCATCGAATTCACGCACCGTGCACAGCGGCGGCGCCCGCCGCCAGGACGGCCGCGACCTCCTCACCGAGCGTGTCCGCGCGACGGGCCGCGAGCAACACGGTCGCGCCGGACGCAAGCCGGGTGGCCAGCTCGAGTCCGATCTCGCTGCGGCCTCCGAAAATCACGATCAGCCCAGCGCCCGTGTCCTTCCACGGCCCTGATTATGTCCTGCGCTACCGTGAGGCTTGATGGCGAAAGCAACCACGCGGCTCACCAATGACGCCATGGCGTTTCTCACTGAACGGCATTTGGCCATGTTGACGACGCTGCGTTCGGACAATTCTCCGCACGTGGTGGCGGTCGGTTTCACGTTCGACCCGAAGACGCACATCGCTCGCGTGATCACGACGGGCGGCTCCCAGAAAGCCGTGAACGCACAGGGAACGCGGTGTCGCCGTCCTGAGCCAGGTCGACGGCGCGCGGTGGCTGTCGCTCGAGGGCAAGTCCACTGTCAACACCGAGAGCGAGGCGGTGCGCGACGCGGAACTTGCGCTTACGCCCAGCGGTACCGCACGCCACGGGTCAACCTGAAGCGCGTGGTGATCGAGGTCCGCGTTGAGCGGGTTCTCGGGCTCGTCCGACCTGCTCGACCGCGCCGAAGACTCAGAGACAAGGTCGGTCTGCGCACTCTTGCCATTTCCCGATGAGCAACCCAGGGGCGGACCGCCGCCGCATCCTGCCAGCTGAACTCCTCCCGGCGTGGGTTCAGATCCAGTCGGCTATGTCCCGGGGCTGAGACGAAGGCGCTGGCCCATGGCGAACTGATGAAAATTTGCTCAAGGGGCGCGACCATCTGCCCCGTCTATGCAGATCGAGAGACGCGTCGCCGGCGTCGGTGACGCCCACCATCGGGATCGCGAAGGGCGCTTTTGCTGTAGGAGACGGTGAGGACGTCAAGCAGCACAATTTCGCCATTTCCACCAGCATGGCAAATTGTATCGGAGTAGATTCATGTTTGCCCGTGATAACAAACCGCAACGATGCAGGCTGGCGCGTTGCGCCCCGCGCTAACGACCCAAAGCAAGCATGGCGTCATGTGGAAGGCCTGGATGACCGACAGCGATAGGGGTACAGGTGAACGGCATCAAATCGCCACAAGCTAAGTGGCGCGCTGGCTGGTGGCCCACGTGAGGGCACGGCGTATCGCTCGCTGTCTTGGTGCTGCGGTGGTGACAGCCTCGGGGCTGCTGAGCGCACCGATCGACATTCCTTACGCGTCTGCTGACCCTTGCCCCGACGTCGAGGTGGTGTTCGCCCGAGGCAAGACCGAGGCAGCTGGTGTCGGCGGCATCGGACAACCGTTCGTCGAGGCGCTGCGCTCGCAACTTGCCGGGAGGTCGGTGGGGGTTTATGCGGTCAACTACCCTGCCACCGATTTCCCCACCACCGCGCAGGGTATGAATGACGCCAGCGGTCATCTTGAGTCCATGGCCGCGAACTGCCCTAACACCAGGATGGTGCTCGGCGGATACTCACCAGGGGCGGCCGTGATCGCGTACACGACTGGAGTGACGCAGTGCCGGGGGTAGCTGATCACGTTGCAGCCGTCGCACTTTTCGAAAACCATCGAGCAGGTTCCTGAACGGGAACGGGATCCCCGCGCCGCCGATCGTCATCGGCCATTTGTATGGAGCCAAGACCATCGACCTGTGCGATCCCGGCGACCCGATTTGCTCCCGGAAGGGCAACGACACCAAAGCGCACACAATGTATGCGGCGAACGGCATGGTCGATGAAGCCGCGGCGTTCACCGTCGGCCGCCTCTAGGCCGTCCCGCCCGGACCCGCGGGCACCACGATCAGCTCGTGGGGCCGGTTGTTGACCGGCAGCGCGCGCCGTCGGCGGTGACCACCACGATGTCCTCGATGCGGGCGCCCCACTGGCCGGGAAAGTAGATGCCGGGCTCGACGGAAAAGGCCATGCCCTCCTCGAGCGGCAGGTCGTTGCCGGCCACGATGTGGGCTCTTCGTGCACCGACAAGCCGATGCCGTGGCCGGTGCGATGCACGAACGCCTCGGCCAAGCCTTCGGCCGCGAGCACGTCACGGGCGACGGCATCCACCTGTTCAGCCGTCACACCGGGCGCGCACCGCCTCGACCGCCGGCTTGCTGGGCGCGCTGCAACACCGCATAGCGGCGCGCGACCTCGGGATCGGGCTCACCGATGCTGTAGGTGCGTGTGGAGTCGGAGTTGTAGCCCGGTTCATAGGGGCCACCGATGTCGACCACGACGATGTCGCCTGCCCTCAGTTCGCGGTCCGAGCACTCGTGGTGCGGGTCGGCGCCGTGCGGGCCCGAGCCGACGATGATGAACGCGACTGCCGAATGGCCTTCTGCGACAATCGCTTCGGCGATATCGGCGGCCACGTCCTCCTCGGTTCTACCGGGCACCAGGAACTCCGGCACCCGGGCGTGCACGCGGTCTATCGCGGCACCGGCCTTGCGCAGGCGCGTCGATCTCGGCGGCGTCCCTGATCATCCGCAGTCGCCGCAGCACGTCGGTGGCCAGCACGGGGACCACACCGAGTACGTCAGCCAACGGCAGCAGGTGCAGCGCCGGCATCGAGTCGGTGACTGCGCTGGCGGCAGGGGCGCCGCCGAGGGCATCGGTCACCAGCCGGTACGGGTCGTCACCGTCCACCCAGTCCCGGACGGCGAGACCGAGTTCCGTGACCGCCGATTCCTTCAGCGAGGCCAGTTCCAGCCGTGGCACGACAATGGTGGGCTCACCGCTGGCCGGCAGTACCAGCGCGGTCAGCCGTTCGAGGGTCTGGGCCCGTGAGCCAACAAGATAGCGCAGGTCGTAGCCGGGCGTGATGACCAGGCCGGCCAGCTCCCGCATCGGCCGCGGCGGCCGCGGCCGAGCGGAGTCGCTGCGCGTAGACATCGGTGCTGAATCGACTGGCGGTATCATGAACAGAAGGCTAATCGCGGCCCGAATAGCTGGCGACCTCGATCAGGTTGCCGTCGGGATCACGGCAGTAATGCGATGTCATCGGGCCCTGAGCGCCAGTTTTCGGTACCGGCCCGCGGTGATCTGCACGCCGCAACTCCGCAGGTGCGCGCCGATCTCGTCAGGGCTGAGTTCGGCGATGAAACACAGGTCGAGTGAGCCCGGCGCGTCGACGGCGCCCGTCTCCCAGTTCGGCGCGCCAGTGGGACGCACGTTGATCTTCTGGTTCCCGAAGACCAGCGCGATCCGATTGTCGGCGAAGACTTCCCGCCGCATGCCGAGCACGCGTACATACCAGTCAACTGTGGTCTCGACGTCGCGGGAGTTGAGCACCACGTGGTCGATGTGATCAACAACGAAGGCCATGTGTTTCTCCTAGTCAGCCGGCCGCCCACTCCTTTGGCCCGGTCAGAGCTCGTCAAGGCCGAACAGCGGCGAGCTCGCCGGGGACCATCCAGGCGAAGGCGTGCAGCGCGTGGGCGACCCAGTCCTTGTCGGAAACGACCGCAATTCGCTTGAACGCCGAATGATGGTGGATCAGGGCACCGAGGCCCAGCTTCAGGTCCTCGATCAGGCCGCCAGGGCCCGAAGCCCTCGTAGTCGGGAGCCGATCACCTCGACGATTCTGATCTCGCCGGTCTTTCAGCAGTTCGTCCATTGGCCGGCTTGAACTCGCGAAGGTCGTCACCACGCACGCGGCCCGACACGCGGATGCCGGCCACTCCGTCCGGCATGTCCGACAACACCTCGATCATCAGTCCTCCTCCATCACCTTCGGCCGTAACGTCAGTGGCCCCTCAACTCCAGTGTGCCGCCGGTTACGCGGGCGTTGATGCTTGGCTGGCCTCCACGGGCTCGGTGTGCTGAGGCGCCTCGTTGCGCCTCAGCACACCGAGGTGAGCTCGCTGGCGGCGCTGGGCGCCAACGACTCCTCGATTCGGCGCTCCCCTTGCTGACTTGTGCGACGTGCGCTCAGGGCCCCCACAATCTCGGTGGTCCCGATGACGACGAGCCAGGCTCCAGCGACGATCGCGAGCACGGCGATCGAACCGATCGGCCAGACAAGCGTCACCACGCCGGCGATCACAGTCAGGATCCCGACAAAGATGTACCAGCCGCGTGCAGGCAATGCTGGAACGTCGATCGCCAATGCGGTCGCCGTGACACCTTGGAATATGAATCCAACGCCGATCCAGATGGCCATCATCCACACGGCAGCGCCATTGTTGAAGTCGCGAAAGGCGAAGTAGCCCAACACGACCGACAATGCGCCGCTGATGAAATACAAGACGCGAGTGGCCGTGGACATATCGACGGCGAACGCAGCGATGGCCTGAGCGATGCCTGCCACCAGCAGGTAGACACCGAATACCGCTGACGCGACGACGATCGAGGTCGCCGGGCCAGATCAGCACCACGGCACCCAAGCCGAGGGTCAGCACCCCAGCGCGAGCGCCGATCTCCAGAGCTGGCGGATAACGGACGGGGTTTCGATGGTGGTCATTTTCCCTACCTCCGTGCCGCTAGCTGGTCGGCCTCGCCACGGGCGAGTTCGGCTTGGACCACTGCCCACTCCGCGGCGTCGGGCAATAAGCCGCAGCAGTTCACCGCGACGACCGCGTCGTATTCGGCGTCCTCAGCCGCCCGCTCGGCGCGATCTTCCTTCATCTCCGCCTGCCACTTTCGCGAAATCGGCACGCATTTCATCGACCCGTCCCTCAACCGAGGTCTTGACCTGCGACCACTTACCGCGAGTGGCTTCCTTCGCCTGCGTCGCGCTGGCCGCCAGCTCGACGCGCGACTCGTCGATCGCTGCCTCGAGCCTCCTCGCCTGCGGCGTGCTTGCAATTTGGCACGGTTCCTCGCCTCGACCGCCGCGGCCGAGTCTCGACCCTCTTGACCCGGCTGGCAAGATCCAGCAGGGCCGCTGACAACTTCTGCATGTACTTCTCCTTTGATGTGCTGCCGAAAGTTTCCCTTCGACAAGGGGATTTCATTGGCTGTGTCCGCCGATTGGTTAGCTGCGTTAGCTATCCGCCGGCATCTACGACCGGCAGGAGCGCACTTCATGTGTTGGGAATTCCTGCGCACAGCCGGCAGCTTGACCGAATTGATCGTGGTATTGGCAGGGACAGCCTTAACATCGGGTGGTGGCACCGAGGGCCAACGCGCTGGGTGACTACCTGCGGGCGCGGCGCGAACAGCTCCGTCCCGACGACGTCGGGTTGGTTGCTGGCGCGCGGCGGCGCGTCCCAGGTCCCTGCGTCGCGAGGAGGTGGCGACGCTGGCCGGCATCAGCTCGGCTTACTACCTGGCGCCTCGAGCAGGGCCGTGATACCTGTCCATCCGCACAGGTCGTGGAGGCCTCGCGTCTCTGACCCTGCGGCTCGACCGCAAATCGACCGAATACCTGCATCGGCTGGCGCGCTCGACCGGCAGCCGCCCCTCAGTCCACCGTGCAGGCAGTCACGCAGCGATTGCGCCAACTGATCGATCAGGTCCCCTTTCCGGCGATTGTCTGCAACAGATACTTGGATGTGCTCGCCGCCAATCCAGGCGCCCTCGCCTTCCTGCCGGTGCCGCACCTGGCCAGAACCGTGGATGTGCTCGCTCTTCCTCGACCCGGCCGCGCGGACGGTGTTCGTCAATTGGGACGAGGTGGCCGATCTCGCGGTGTGCGAGTTTCGCGAAGCCGCAGGCGATCTGGACGATCCTCGATGGCGTGCCCTGTTCGACGAGCTGTCGGCCGGCAGTGAACGCTCGTGAGCTGTGGGCGCGCGCTGACGTCGGCCACTCCACAGGGATCATCTACTCACGTCACTCGGAGGCGGGCGACCTTCGTTTCCACGGACCCGGCTCGACGTCCCTCACTCCGGCGGCGCAGGTGTTGCTGATGTATCACGCCGAACCTGGCAGCGAGTCAGCCAAAGCGCTACTGGCACTTCAATCCATATCGGGCCCTGCCCCTGAGGGCTCACTGAGCGAGGTCGACATCACAATCTGCAAAAGCGCTGGCGGACAACGAGTGCCAAGACTAAGAGGCGTTGAAACTACTCCTCCTGCTATCCGAACTGGCCGGCCTGGTAGTCGCCCGCCGGCCGCTGCATGATGACGTTCAGCCTGTTGAACGCGTTGATGATGGCGATCTGGGAGACGATCGCCGTGGGTTCGTCGTCGTCGTAGTGCTTGGCAGCGTTCGCCCAGGCTTCATCCGTGACACCGCCGCCGTCAGCGATGCGGGTGCCCTGCTCGGTGAGCTCGAGCGCGGCGCGCTCCGCCTCGGTGAAAACCCCGCCGCTTCCCGCCACGCGGCGACAAGGTTGAGCCGCACCGGGGTCTCGCCGGCCTTCGCGGCGTCCTCGGTGTGCATGTCCAGGCAGAAGCCGCAGCCGTTGATCTGGCTGGCCCGGATCTTCATCAGCTCCTGGGTTGCCGCAGGTAGGGAAGAGTCGACGGCGGCCTTGTTCGCCGCGACAAGGTATGACGACCGCCGCCACGCCGTTGGTCATGATGTCGAGCCGAGGTTCCATAGTGGTCCTTACCTTCTTGCAGGGGGTCGTGGCCGCGGCCTTAGGCTTCGAATCGCCCAGGGACGTCGGGTATGGCTTCTTTCGGTGTGCCGGTGATGGCCGAAGAGACTGGCCGCCCGGCCTCCGCGACGACTCGACCGCTTCATTGGAGATGCCACTGGAATCGCTGTGTAAGGACACGTCGGCGTGGTCGTCTGCTGGGTTGATAGACCGACAACGAGCACGGAGGTGGTTGTGGGACAAAGTCTGTGGGCCGGAGTGGATGCCGGGAAGGCGGATCACTACTGCGTGGTCATCGATGCCGATGTGGAAGCGGCTGTTGTCGCGGCGGGTGGCCAACGATGAAGCGGCGCTGCTGGAATTGATCAACGCCATTACGCGCGCTGGCTGACGGCGGTGAGCTCACCTGGGCGATCGACCTCAACGCGGGTGGTGCGGCCCTGTTGATCGCCTTGCTGATCGGCGCCGAGCAGCTGGCTGCTGTACATCCCCGGGCGCACTGTGCTACCACGCCTCGGGTGGCTACCGCGGCGAGGGCAAGACCGACGCTAAAGACGCCGCGGTGATCGCCGATCAGGCTCGGATGCGCCGTGACCTGCAGCCGCTGCGCCCGGGGAGTGACATCGCGGTGGAGCTGCGGATCCTGACGCAGCCGACGCACCGATTTGGTGACCGATCGCACCCGGGCGATCAACCGCCTGCGCGCCCAGCTGCTGGAATACTTCCCCGCGCTGGAACGCGCATTCGACTCCACAGCGCTAGCAAGGCCGCGCTGATCCTGCTCTCCGGGTATCAAACCCCCGATGGGCTGCGCCACGCCGGGGCTGCCCGGTTGGCGGCCTGGTTGCGTAAACGCGAGGCCCGCAACGCCGATGGCCGTCAGCAGCTGCGGCGATCGAGGCGGCCAAATCCCAGCACACCGTGGTACGCCGGGGCAACAACTGGCGGCGGCGATGGTGGCCCGGCTGGCCGAGGAGGTGATGACCCTCGACACCGAAATCGGCGACACCGACGCGATGATCGAGGAGCGATTTCGCCGGCACCGCCACGCCCGAAATCATCACTGAGGCATGCCCGGCTTCGGCGTTATCCTCGGCGCCGAGTTCCTGGCCGCCACGGGCGGGGACATCGCGCCGCCTTCGCGCCTCCGCCGACCGCCTCGCCGGCCGTCGCCGGACTGGCCCCGGTGCCCGCGCGACTCCGCGACGCGTCAGCGGCAACCCTCAAACGCCCGCCAGGCGCTAAGCGACCGACGGCTGCTGCGCGCCTGCTACCTCTCGGCATCTCACATCGCCATCCGCACCGACACCGCAGCATCGCGCGACCTACTACGACCAGCAAGTGCGCCCACGAGGCGCTTGATGTTCGAGGGGAGGTGGAAGACCTCCGCCGCCTGGCCGTCGCAGCGGCTGAGTTGAAGCTGGGAGCAGCCTGATCCGGGGAGCGCCGGTGAGGGTGGGAAGCAGCCCCGACGATGTCGGGACGCGCCGGTACTGCCAGATGGTGCGGGTCCGGCTAGCGAGGCCAGAGGGTACAGCGAGAGCGAACCAGTGGTTGACGCCCCGTAAGCGTAGTACCGGCTCGAATCTGGCGGATATGGGCCGGTGTGCAGTGCGCGGCTTCCGTTTTGCGTGGAAGCCGACTCCGGTGCCGTGTGTTGTTGAACGGCGGGGAGGCCACGCCGAATGTCTGCGGCGTAGGTGTGGCGATGCTGCCGGGGTAGAGCTGGGCGCCTGCCTGGCCGATCGATACATGAAGTGAACGTGGGAACCATCCGTGGTCGTCCCGGCCTGCCGGGCAGCCAGTCCGGCGGCGGGCAGGTCCGCTGCCGACCGAGGGCGCGTGGTGGGGCGGAGGTCTCGTAGTAGTCCGAGCGCGCGGAGAGCCGCGCGCATGGCGAAGGGGACCAGCAAGTCAGCAGGGAGGAGGCTGGAATGCCGGGAGGTCGCTGGTGAATACCGACGCACCGAGGCGAGTGGCGCCCTGTATCGGGCCGAGCGTCGGGTACTGGAGATCCAGACCAAGCTGCACCGTTGGGCCGATGATGATCCTCATCGCCGGTTCGATGATCTGTTCAACCTCGTCACCGATCCTGCGTTCCTGTTGGTGGCGTGGGATCGGGTGCGCGGCAACAAGGGTGCCCGCACGGCCGGGGTGGACGGCAGACCGCCTCGCTACATCGAGGCCGGGTACGGGGTCGAGGTGTTCCTCGACCGGCTGCGGTCGCCAGTTGAAGGACCGCAGCTTCCGCCCGGTTCCGGTGCGGGAGCGGATGATCCCAAGCCGGACGGCAAGCTGCGCCGCCTGGGGATCGCCGACGGTCGCCGACCGGGTGGTCCAGGCGTCGCTGAAGCTGGTGTTGGAGCCGATCTTCGAGGCGGACTTCCACCCGTGTTCCTACGGGTTCCGCCCGAATCGACGGGCCCATGACGCGATCGCCGAGACGCGCATGCTCGCCTCCCACACCTATGAGTGGGTGGTCGAGGGCGATATCGACGGCCTGCTTCGACGACGATCTCGACCACCCGGCCCTGATGGACCGGGTGCGTCTGCGGATCGAAGACAGACGCGTCCTGACGCCTGGTGAAGGCGTTTCTCAAGGCGGGCATCCTGTCCCAGGACGGCGCAGTGGCGAGACACCGACACTGGAACCCCGCAAGGGGCATTCTCTCTCCGCTGCTGGCCAACATCGCCCTGTCGATCCTGGACGAGCACTTCGCCCAGATCCCTGGCGGTCCAGCCACCAAGGAATGGGAGCGCCGCAAACGGCGGCAGCGTGGCCAGGCCAACTACCGGTTGATCCGGTACGCGGATGATTTCCTGGTCACTGGTGTCCGGCGACCGTGAACACGCCGCACTGGCGCGGGACACGGTTGCGGCGGTCCTGGCACCGATGGGCCTGCGCCTGTCGGAAGCCAAGACGATGATCACGCACATCGAGGCGGGCCTCGATTTCTTGGGGTGGCGTATCCAGCGGCACCGCAAACGAGGCACCACAAGGCATTACGTCTACACCTACCCCGCCAAGAAAGCCCTCAAGGCGATCACGGCCAAGGTCAAGACGCTGTGCCGAACAGACGTCAACCGGCCACTGCCAGCTCTGCTGCACCGGCTCAACCCGGTGCTGCGCGGCTGGTGCGCCTACTTCCGGCCGGGGGTGTCGAGCTCGACCTTTCAATACCTGAGCAAGATCGCGTGGTATCAGGTGACGAAGTGGATCCGACGCAAGCACCGCCGAATGACCTGGAAGGAACTCCGCCGACGCTACTGCGGCGGCGGATGGTGGCCGACCACGGCGACCGGGCAACTGTTCGATCCCGGCCGGGTGCGCGTCACGCGCTACCGATACCGGGGCACAGCCATCCCCACGCCATGGACCACCGCGGCATGAGGACATCCGTTCAGCCCGAAGGGATTTGTGGAGAGCCCGGTGCTCGGTAACGGGCACGCCGGGTTCGGGAGGCGGCCCGGAGAAACCCACCAATGGCAACATCGGCAGGGCGCTCCGGGTCGACCTCACCGCACCGAAGGCAAAACCACACAAGCCGTCACTTGCCCTGGCCGCCGACACCTCAACGTGTTGTGGGCCATGCTGCGCGACCACGCAGCAATGCGTAACC